>ADJT01008906.1_pt1 | contig 28077 bp, 18 predicted proteins | sample 268108 | NCBI WGS metagenome assembly ADJT01 (sample SAMN00007487, study PRJNA43253) | human gut metagenome | isolation source: feces sample TS29
CTTTTCGCAATTGAAGCAGTGGGTGGAGACTTACTTGATTCGGTTAAAAAGCCGCCAGAAATCTCTATGCTGATTTCTGACGGCCCATTATTTTGTTTATCTTATAATTGGTAAAAATCATATCCACCAATTGCTCCGCTGTGAAGGAGCTCCTGCAATTCTCAATTAGATCTGGGTAATTACAAAGATATCATAAATAGCCTTTACTGCAGTCTCAAAATCTCTGTTCTCCACACCGATAATGATATTCAGCTCACTGGAACCCTGGTCGATCATCTTCACATTTACATTTGCATGGGCAAGTGCTGAGAAGATTCTTCCTGCTGTACCTCTGGTGGATTTCATACCACGTCCTACAACAGCGATCAGCGCAAGATCAGATTCCATTTCTACGAAATCCGGCTGTACTGCACGATGAATTCCGGCAATTACCTGCTGTTCCTTTTCTTCGAATTCATCCTGATGTACATATACAGTCATTGTATCGATTCCTGATGGAACATGCTCAAAGCTGATTCCCTGATCTTCGAATACCTGAAGTACCTTACGTCCGAAACCAACCTCACTGTTCATCATGGATTTTTCAATATTGATAGAACAGAATCCCTTCTTACCTGCAATACCTGTGATTGTAAATTTCGGTTTCTTGCATGTGCTCTCAACAATAAAAGTACCCTTGTCTTCCGGTCTGTTTGTGTTTTTGATATTGATCGGAATTCCCTCTTTACGAACCGGGAAGATCGCATCTTCATGAAGAACAGTTGCACCCATATAAGAAAGCTCTCTGAGTTCTCTGTAGGTAATGCTCTCAATCACTTCCGGATTTTTAACAATACGTGGGTCTGTTACCAGAAAACCGGAAACATCTGTCCAGTTTTCATAAAGGTCTGCCTTAATAGCCTTTGCCACAAGGGAACCAGTCACATCAGAACCGCCTCTGGAGAAAGTTTTAACTTTTCCATCTTCACCAGCGCCATAAAATCCCGGGATAACGGCACGCTCACATTTTGCCAGCTTTTTGGACAGAAGTCTGTCTGTCTTCTCGGCATCCAGGTTTCCGTTCTTATCAAAGCGGATCACATCTGCTGCATCAACAAATTCATAACCCAGATATGCTGCCATCACCTTACCATTGAGAAATTCTCCTCTGGATGCTGCATAATCTGTGCCAGCCTGTGCCCTGAAATCAGCTTCGATCTGAACAAATTCATCTTCCAGAGAAAGATCCAGGTTCAGTCCGCGGATGATCTCATAATATCTTCCCTTGATCTCCTGCAGAATCGGTACGAAATCCTCCCCTTCAACTGCAGTATTATAACATTTATAAAGTAAATCTGTAACCTTTGTATCTCCGTCAAATCTCTTTCCGGGAGCGGACGGAACCACATAACGTCTGCTCTCATCACTTCTGATGATCTCCCCTACTTTCTGAAACTGTTCTGCATTTGCCAGAGAACTTCCTCCGAATTTAACAATTTTCTTCATTTTTCCTGCTCCTCATATGTCACTAAATATTTTCAGACCGATCTCCCATCAGTCTTTGTCACTCTACCAACATAAAGTCTGTTTAATATTGTATTGAATAAACGCCAATTTTGCAAGCCTTTCTTACAGAAATATCCGAAAATGGTTATTTTCCACAATCTGCCGAAGATTCCTGCTGTTTTTTTACAAATTCTGTCACATTATAAACACGAAGGATATCTCCATCCACCCGAAAATGAATATCCTTCTCTCCAAAAGGCATTCCGTAAGACCGTTCCGGATCATTCTGATAAGCAGGACGGGGATCATCTGCAAGCACTGCGATCAGAGCCTCTCTGCTTTCCCCGGGTATTCTTTCCAGAAGCTCCTTGGGAAATTCTACATTCAGATGATGATCTTTGGAATATTCGGTAAAACTTCCTGTTGCTTCCGGATGGCAATCCGCATAAGGAATATATGGTTTAATATCGAAAATCGGTGTTCCATTCATCAGATCTGCACCTTCTACATAGAGTACAGGGCTGTCCGGCTCATCCAGAGCTACTTTCTCAAGCTTCACACAGGATAATCCTATGGAATTGGGACGAAAGGGAGATCTTGTGGCAAAAACTCCTTTTCTCACATTTCCCCCAAGTCTGGGCGGGCGGACAGTCGGTGACCACTTTGTCCTCTTTGCCTCCGAAAACTCCCAGATCAGCCAGATATGACTAAACTCCTCCAGACCACGGCAGGCATCCACATTGCGATATTCCGGTTCGAATACGATTCTCGCTTTAAGCGCCCCTACACGGCCACTCTGCCTGGGAATACCGAATTTGGTTGGAAAATTATTTTCTATATGTGCGATTGGAACCATTGTATTATTCTCCTTTTGTAACTGTTCAGTACCTTCACAGTTACGAGTCAAAATCCACAAGAAAGAATCCTGCTTGCGGGATTTTGGCATGTTCATGCCAAAACACCTCGCGGGATAGTAGACTGCTGAATAGTTACGAAATATCTTTTATAATAGCAATTTTAGTATAATCAAGTCCTGATCTATGTTTTTGCGAACGAGACGATTTGCGAAAGTGATATGCATATTTATGGGAAATCTCTGTTCTATATGGAATGCATATAAAATATCCATAATGACTTTGAATAAGTAAACAAGCATATCTTCTTTCCTTTTTCTTTAAAAGTTCTTTATATGGCGGATTCGGATATTTCTCGTAAAATTCATCTGAAAGGCTATAAACAGCATAGTCAATTTCCAATTTTCTTCTCCTTATATACATATAAACGAGAGGGAAAATGAACTCCCTCTCGTTATACTCTTCGCTCGGTCATATTTTATTTTACCGATGAGTCAGAACCGTCACTCATCTCATCTCTCGGTTATATTTATTTTACCGATGAGTCAGAACCGTCACTCATCTCATCATGCGAATAGAGAATTAACTCTCTATATATTGTATTATATAACATATTTTCTTAAATAGCACAATCCTATATTTTTAATTTTTCAAACACGCTCTAACATCGTTTCTGTTCACAGCAATATGCTTTCTAACACACTGGACTTGTGTGAATTTATATTATTTGATCTTAGCGCTCTTTGCTTTAGAATAGCTGCTGTATATTCTTTTACCGTTTTCGGTACGATATGCCCGCACCTTGTAATAGTATGTTTTCTTAGACGTAAGCTTCTTATTTATATAAGAAACAGTGCTTCCCTTTTTAATCGTTGATACTGCCTTATATTTACCGGATTTGGATGTGGCACGGTATACTACATACCCTTTGGCACCGCTTACCTTTTTCCATTTCAGTGTAGCCTGTTTCTTACCGGCAGTTACTGTGACAGCCGGGGTTTTCGGTTTTACTGTCTGTGCCGGAGTTGGTGTCGGTGCAATTCCATTGGTTGTTACAGAGAAGTTTTTGTCATAACTGCTTTTAATAGCACCGCCCCATTTGGTGGAAACAGCCTGTACACTGTAATAATAAGGAGTTGACGGAGAAAACGCTGTATCTGTATAGGAGAGGTCTTTGACCGTAGCAATCTTTGCGAATTTGCTTTCACCCATCTTACGTCTTAAAATAATATAAGAATCTGCATTTTCATATTTATTCCAAGTAAGAAGAACTGTATTTCCTGCCGCCTTGCAGGTTGTGATCTCTGGCATTCCTGCTGCAAAGAGGTCTTTCGCAGTACCCTTTACAACTACATGGCACACTGCGGTTACATTCTGATCTGTTTTTACACGGATATCGGTTTCTCCTACAGAAACAGGTGTGATAACACCCTTCTGGTCTACTTTGGCAACGCCTGCATTATCAGAGGTCCATACCAGTTCCCCGCCGCTTCCCTTCGGACTGAATGTCCAGGTCAGGGTATAGGTTCCCTGATCAATTGCCAGAGTCAGCGTTTTGTCACTCAAAGCAATGCTCTGTGCCGGTGCTGTAACAGTCACGTGGCAGGTGCCTTTCATTCCATTGTCCGTAGTCAGTGTAATATCTGCAGAACCGGCACCCACAGGAGTTACCTTGCCGGAGCCATCTACGGTTACTACAGAAGAGTTGGAAGATTCCCAGTACAAAGAGGACGGTTTTGCGCCGTTTGGCGTGATCGTGTAATCCAGTGTCCTGGAACCGCTTTTCGTTGAGAGATTCAGGCTGGACGGAGAAATACTCACCCCTGTCACACTGACCGGTCTGGAAGAAACGGAAATATTGCAGGTCGCATAGACACTTCCGGAAACTCTCGCAGTAATCACCGCAGAACCTTCTCCCACTGCTGTTACCACACCACCGTTTACACTTGCAACAGAATTGTTGGAAGAAGTCCAGCTTACAGTTCCCACCGCATCAGACGGAACAATCGTATAAGTCAGTGTATAGCTGTCTCCCTTTGTAAGAGTCAGATCAGAAGCATTTAAGCTGATCAGCTTCGGTGCTACCGGAAGCTTTGACTCAATACTTTTAAGCAGCTGAACCGCTTCATAAACTCTGTTTGCAGACGCATCCAGCGTAGTCAGCGCACTGTCCGCTTCGGCATATGCACCGGAGAATCCGCTGACCTGGGACCATCTGGAACGCTCTGCATTTGCCTTTCCCATCATGCGGATAAGCTCGCTCTTATCTGCCGCCTCAAAAATCTGCCTGTTATTATTATACGGGTCACATCCTGTAATGTCCGTACCACCGCAAAGGGCAAACATAACACGCAGGACACTTCCGTCTGACGGATGACTCGCACCCATTCCGACACCCATAAATACATTATCCAGAGTATACGTCCATCCGGATGCGGAGCAGTAGGAAAATTCTGTCAGATCCGGTGCATATTTGTTATCAGTAAGCTTATAGGCATCACCGGTCCAGGTGGAAGTCTCGGAGAGAACCTTCTGGATACATGCCGGTGGATTCAGGCTTCCACTGTCACAGTTGGCAATTCCCCTTAAGTAGAAACCATAACTTGTATTTGTGTCATAAAGCGGCGTAATCCCGTTCTCACTTAACCCGCGGAGCAGAACATCTGCACAGGTTTCTCCTTTCGCAAATTCCACCTGTACAGGATCCAGGATCATACCCTGGCCGATCGTGTTCTTCTCCACAGTCAGCGTCAGGGTATCTGCCAGAACATCGGTCTGTCCCAGCGCAAAAATCCCCACTGCCATTCCGGCTGCAAGAGTCAGCCCCTTAATGGCCTGCCATAGCTTATTCTTTGTCATATTCATTTTCCTCCTTATTTTCGGGCCGCTGCAGCAGCCCGTATTTTCTTTTTACTCTCTCCAGTTTCTCCAGCAGAGGCCTGCTTAGGATCCACAGGAAGATTACCGTAGAAGTTGCCTGCACCAGATCTACCGGTGCACCTGAGATATAAAACGCGATCAGGCTCTTCTTTGTGATGTATCCGTATGCCATCAGAATAGATGCCGGATTCATGATCCCGCCGAAGATCAGAAACACACTTAAGAATCCGTAAATACACAGATCCACCTTCCTGGCTTTGAGAATCCCTTTCTGAAAAAGGATTCCTGCCAGATATCCGATCATTCCATAGGAAAACATCTGCCAGGGTGTCCACGGTCCCTGCCCGAAAAACATATTTGAGATCATCATGATCAGACAGGCACACAGAAACCCCGCCTCACCACCTAAGGAAACCCCGGTAATGATCACGATGGCCGCAATCGGCTTAAAGCTTCCGATCATAAAGAAAGCACTCCTGCCTGCGACCCCAAGAGCCGCCATTACGGCAATGACCATAATCTCTCTTGCCTGTGGATGCCGGCCCTCAAATACCATAAAGAACGGGATCGTGGCATAGGCAAGTATTAAAAGACTGATCACTACATCATGCTTACCATGAAACTTATGAACCAGGATAAAAAGCACCAGCGGAACAAAAGCCAGAAACATAATCAGACCGATCCAGGTACGCTTCTCAATCTTTCCTTTATGGATCGGCTGGATAATGATTCCATCCTCTTTCAGTTCATATTCCTCTAATTCCTGTCCGGATTCCTCTTCCCCGGGCAGGCTCTGTGCACAGGAATCCCCGAAGAAACGGTCCATAAACTGGTCTAAAGCCTTGCCTTCAAGCACGCAGCCACCTCCTTTCCGGTAACAGCATCAGGAAAATAATGCCTTGCCATGCGATTGGCAGCAGTCGTATAAAAGCTGTTTCCCGCAAAGAAATCCCTTGCACTCTTACACGTCACCACATTTCCCTGAAAGAACAGGCCGACCCTGTCTGCATATTCTGCGACAAACTCCACATCATGCGAGATCATAAAGATAGTGATCCCGTGAGCTTTGAGCTTCTTTAAAATGTCTCCCAGTTCCTGTTTATATTCTGCATCCAGCCCCTTCGTTGGTTCATCCATCAGAAGAAGCCTCGGCTGCAACAGCAGAACCTTAGCCAGTGCAAGACGCTGCTGTTCTCCACCGCTTAAATCATACGGATGACGGTCAAGCAGTCCTTCCAGTCTGGTCAGACTTACGATTCCCTCGATTGCCTCTGCCTTCCTCATATTGGCAGTGTATTCGGAAGATTTCTTCTCCTTTGCCCCACCGATGATAGAATACAGATCCTCCCGGACTGTCTTCTTGATAAACATGCTCTGGGGATTCTGTGGCAGCACACCCAGATACCCTCTGTAAAGCTGGGTATCCGTATACCTGCGGATATCAGTCCCATTCAGGAGAATCTTGCCTCTGTAGGGAGCACGGACACGACTGATCAGCGATAAAGTCGTACTTTTCCCCGTTCCGTTTCCACCGACAAGCGCATAAAATTCTCCCTGCTTTACTTCCAGGTTCAGATCCTGCACAACATCCTTTCCGTCTTTTTCATAACGAAACCACACATCCTTTACCTCAATAGCCGGTGGCATAGAGCTTTTGGAACCAGGCAGCAGTTTATCTCTGACTGTATTCAGCTTTTTTTGCAGTTTTTGTTTATTTTTACAAAAATAACTTTCTTCACAAACAGAAACTGTATCAGAAGCTGCTGCCATCACCTGTGTGATCCAGTTCCTTCCCTCTCTTACAGTCAGCGGACATGGCAGATTATTTTCTACCTCTGCATAGACCTGCATGGGAACCGGCATGGACAGAAACATTCCATGATGTTCCCTCTTCAGAAACTCACCGATTTCCCGTGGCGCCCCCTGCGTGAGCAGACTGCCCTTATCCATCACATATACCCTGTCCGCCCACGGAATGACATCCTGCAGCCGGTGCTCCGTCAGAATTATGGTAGTGCCGATATCCCGGTTAATCTTTCTCACCGTTTCCAGAAAATCAGAAGCCGCGATCGGATCAAGCTGAGAAGTCGGCTCATCCAGAATCAGAAGTTTCGGGTGCATAGCCATGATCGCCGCCAGGTTTAAAAGCTGCTTCTGCCCTCCGGACAGCTCCGAGACATTCTTATAAAACCACTGATGAATCCCGAAATAGCTTGCCATCTCTGCCACTCTCAGACGAATCGTAGGCGTATCATATCCCAGACTTTCCAGACCAAATGCAAGCTCATGCCACACCTTATCTGTCACGATCTGATTTTCGGGATTTTGCAGTACATAGCCAATTTCCTGGCTCTGCTGCCGGTGGCCGACTTCCTTCAAATCCCGCCCATAATAACAGATTTTCCCGGAACTGCTGCCAAAAGGAGCCAGATCCGACTTCAGCTGGCGAAGCAGCGTACTCTTGCCACAGCCACTCTTACCGCACAGCACATTAAAGGTACCCTCCTCCACATCCAGTGACACATGAGACAGTGACTCCCTGCTGCCATTCGCATAACGGAAGGAAAAATCTCTCACTTCTATTATCTTCATCTCGCTTCTCCTTCCATATCTTCATAAATCTTTCTGTAGGTCACTGCCATCTCTCCCTGTACGTGGCTTCTGCTTTTCTTCATGGCAGATTCCTCACACAGATCCAGAATCAGCGGCAGAAAACAGAACACACCAAAGCTGACAAATGTGACAGCAGCCAGCAGCGGACTGCACGACTGCTTCGGAACCCTTCCGAAAACAGTAAAACCGGCAAGCAGGATTCTGGGATTGTACTGTGCAAAAGCAGCTCCCCGGTAACATCCATATCCGAAAATCACACAAAGCCCGACAAGCATAGTTCCCAGTAGTTTATCCCTTCTGTTAAAACGGTAAATAGAAAAAGCCGTACGTCCTCTTACCCCATAGCCACGGCTTTTCATGGAATCAGCCGTCTCAATCGCATTTTCCAGTGCCCATGTGACAAGAATGGACACCATATTTAACGCATAACGGATCTTCTTAAACCATTTGCCATTGCTCACATCCATCCCCACGCATTTCTGTCCATTGCGGATCACCTTCAGCTGGGCCATAAAGTGAGGCACAAACCGAAGCGCCATAGACAGCATCAGAGACATCGCAGGGATAATCCTGCCAAAAAGATAGATAAATTTATCACTTGTCATGATCTGGTTATAGCAGGAGAACCACAAAATCATAATAAAAAGTACACATCCCAGAACGATTCCATATACCATTGCCTCCAGCGTAACCCAGTTTCCGCTGCTTTCTATATAAAGAAGCGGTGTGACTCCGTAATGGTTAAACATCGGGTTTAAGAGTGCCACGATAAGGAGACTCGGTAGCGTCAGAAGAAAATTGATTTTCAGAACCTTCTTTACTCCGTTAAGCCACATGGAGTAAGCTGTGGCAGCCACAAAAGAGACTGCCAGGTAAACCGGGTGCTGGATAAACATGGTAAACCCCAGCACCACGGCAAAATAAAAGAAATTTAAAACAGGATGGCACCTGGAAAAAGCATCAGTCATAATACTGATCCCCCACATCCCTGCCAAGATTGCAGGTATAACGCCATTCTACCGTATCGCCGTCCTCCAGCGTATATTTCGAGCAGCCATAATTCGGATACCAGCCGTTGACACAGTACATCCATCCGGAATCCTTGCCACAGTCAAACTCATACAGGTTATTGATACCGGACACATAATAACTGTTATACATAGGTGTCCACTCCGACTCCATCTGAATACCGGCCTGATTACATACACGCTTCAGCACATCAAATACCGTCTCCCCCTCATAGAACTCCACCTCCGAAGGATACAGGATCCAGCCGTCCGCAGGCACAAATTCTGCCTTGGACTCTTTCAGATCATCCCAGTTATTCAGGATCGTAGAACACTCGATAGAGAAAGTACAGGTCATGGCTGTATCTGAGCTGTCATCGCCACCGGAAGTGTCTGTATTGCCTGTTCCATCGCCGGAAGAGTCTGTCTGTCCGGAACTGGTATTTCCATCTGTGCTGGACTGACCGCCAGAACTTCCAGTGGAATTTTCACCGTTTTGTGTATCCTTATTATCAGCAGTGCCCTTGGATTTGTCATCGGATTCATCCGTAGATTCACCTGTGGTAGAACCGCCGATCAGATAGAAATCTCCTCCTGTCTTAGTCACGTTAAAGGTAAGTGTTGTGCGCTCTGTTTTTTTCTTTCCGGTTTCTCTGGTAGTAATCTTTGCAGTATCAAGCTGATAAAGCTTTCCATCTTCTTCCAGACAGTAAAGAACCTTATCCGCGTCCCATTTTTCTTTCAGATTCAGGGTCAGCTTCGCAGGCGCTGCCAGATTCATCTTCTCCAGTGTGACTTTCAACGCATAAGGCGCATCATTGGCAAGCTTCTTTACCTCTTCTGTTCCATCTTCACTGCACTGTACCAGAAGTTTTTGCTCCACCGGATTCTGAATCTGGCTTCCATTGTAAGTCCATTTATAACTGATCCCGCTGTCCGTTTTTCCGGTAAAATAATACTTTTCGTCCTTTCCGGCGATCGTTTCCATCTGTGCCTGGGTGATGATTCCGTCCTCAGGAAGCTTTGTTTTCTGCTTCAAAGGTTCCACATCTGTATCAGAATCTTCCTCCGTGCTGTTTAAGATCTCAGCTCCTTTTTCGGAAAGCTGTGTCATGCCGTCATCCCCGCCGCCACAACCTGAGAGCGAACTTACCCCCAGAAACAGTGCAAGCCACAGGGCAAGTCCCTTTTTCTTTATCCTCATTTCTTCTTCCTCCGCTTCTTAATAAGAGCCCTCACTCCGGCCTTAATGCCGCTGCCTGCCAGTCCTCCCGCCAGAGCACCGCCTGCCGCAAAACCAAAGATCATACCATATTCTTTCTTCTTTGAGGTCAGACTTCCGGTTCCACTCTCCCCGGCAGTTTCCTGATATCCATCCTCACCGGTATCCATCTGTGAAGTCTCTTCCGACTCTGTATAAGGCTCTGCTTCGAAATCCCAGCCGCCGGAATTCTTATCCTTTGATGACTTACTGTTCTTTGATTTACTGTTTTTAGAATCCTTTGAACCGGAGCCACTATCCTTTCCTGAGCTTTCGGAACCCGTGGAGCTTTTGCTGCCGGAAGACTTACCACCCAGAGATTTCCCGGATCCACCCGGCGTTTTCGTATTGCCGCCTGACGGTGTTGTGGCAGGAACCGGCGTCGGGGTAGGAATCGGCGTGGGTTCTTTCAGACCGGTACCGGAACCATCTCCCTTGCCACCTTTTTTGATACTCACATCTGACATATCATAAAGGCTCGTCTTGCCATCCTTCAGGCGCTGGTAGGCAACCAGTGCGTAATATCCCTGCTCCGTAGCCATCCCGTCCAGAGTGCCTGCTGCCGCCCCGCCGTTATTTCCGGCACCCGCCTTTACATGCATAAATCCACTTCCATCGATATGATAGGAAAGAAGATTCTCTATTGTCCAGTGGCCGCCCTTGATGAAACGCGAATCCGTCTCCGGGTCAATCCCAAGGCTGCATAAAGCCGTGATGATCTGTGCACAGGACTCCTCTGTCTCCACACCCATCGTGGAATATCCACCGCTGTCGTTCTGCATTTCCGACAATTTATTCAGCCCTCTGTCAATGGCAGCAGTCACATTCTCATAACCTGATTTATGATAATACGGTGCCAGCGCCTGCAGTGTCATGCCGGTAATATCAGAATCCGCATTACTTCCCATCAGCGTCCATCCGCCACCCGGGAGTTCACTCTGCAGCAGGAAATTCACCAGCGCAGATTCCGAATTCTGCTCCTTCGCAGACGGGTTCTCCGGGAAAGAATATTCCGGGTGGCAGTTAAGGGCAAGGAGTGCCCAGATCGGACCGTTTAATCCCTGTTCCTTCACAAGGCTGAAATCAGAGATATATTGAAATAGATTGTAACCACCCACATTGCGGGCATCCTTCCCCTCTGAGGTCAGGACCAGGATTCTCTTGGAATACTCTGTATATTTGGAAGTATTGGTAAGGATTCCCTTCTTTTCCTCGATATAATTTGCCGTGTGATTATAATAGGTAGAGAAATATTTCTCCTTCAGGCTTAAACCGCCTCTCGCCAGTCCAAGCACATACCATTCGCTGCCAACAGAAGGATTGGTATCTGTTGCACGCATATAGGCGCTGGTCTCTGCCATAACCTGACTGACCGATTTCTTCAGGGCATTTGCTCCCTGCATGACCGTTACCTTACAGGAGGCCGTCATTTCCGGATGTTGTGTTACAGAAGCGGTAATCGTAGCTTTGCCATTCTTTACTGCTGTGACAACTCCCTTTTTGCTTACTTTCGCAACAGAAGTGTCACTGCTTTTCCATGTCACTGTATACTCTTCCGTAACCGATTCCGGTACCGGGACCACCTTCAGGGTGTATTTCTGCCCCCGGTTGATCTTAACGGATTTACTGTTAAGAGAGATTCCCTGAAGTCCTGCGGGGAAGTCAGCAATGATCAGATGGTTTAAAGTTCTGGCACTGTCCAGATAGAAGCGGTTATCTTCTGTCGTCTGAGGGGTCAGTTCCATAAACGAATCCCCGGTACTTCTAAGAACCCTCGGTTTCGTCAGACTCTCATATCCATCCGGGACAAGAAATGTCAGAGAGATCATCGTCATTGGCTGATAGTTTTCTCCTGTACGGATATCCGTATAGGAAATATTTATATCATAAAGAAGCTGTGGAAGAGTCCCCGGATATGCTTCGGAGAGCTCCTGTATAGTCTGTTCCTGATCCGGGTTCTCCTGCACATGGGTCTGCACATACCAGGGATTTCCCGTGGCGGTCACTCCACTGTCAGAAGAAATCAGTGCCGCAATACGGTTTCGGACAGTTTCAAGAGCCTCTTTGACTCCGGCATCAATTTCTGCCTGCTCCTCTTCTGTCAGACTGTCATAGGTGTCACTGGCAAGAAAGAACTTCGAGACCGTTTCTGAGGACAGATCAATTTCTTCGAGCGCCGCTGCTTCCTGAATACAGGAAATCATGGCTGGTATATCCAGCTTTTCTTCACCGGCTTCATTATTTTCTTCTTCATTTCCGGCCGCGCCATCGTCTGTCTCTGACTGAGATGGTTCGGTGTCAGACTGGAATTCATTCGCAGTTTCTCTGTCGTCAGAATCATCATGCTGTACAGGGACAGAAGTTTCTTCTGCCTCCCCGTGTATCTGCTCAGCCGGTGGCATCTGGGCTGCGGGTACAGGACATGCGGTCACAGCAATTCCTGTACTGAGAAGCAGTGCCATCCATTGTTTATTCATTTGTTTCCTCCGCGTTTTTAATCTAAAAAATTACATCCGGGTAAAATAGCACCCGCAATTCCTGAAATTACAAAATGACAGATGACTCTCCCCCTGTCATATAGCAGGTAGAAAGGACATCTGCCTTATTTTTTTGTATCATTCTTTCCAAATTTTGCAGCAATTATCAGAGCGATTATTACATTTATCAGAAAATTCCATCCATAAGTATCTTTCCATATGTTTAACAGGCAGCTCAAATCTGAAATTTTATTGTGGAATATAAATTCTCTTGATATAAATATAGCTGCCAGGCTCGCCAAAAACATTAATGAAATAGTCAGCAAAAATATTTTTATTTTATTCATATATATAAATTATACAGGATAGGAATCTGTAGACATTTTATATTCAGAAACTAATTTTGTTCTTGCTGAATCTGAATATATCGATATAATCACGCGCAATTTTGAACCATACATAGCTGTAATTGAAGTACCATATCCCTTTTTTTTGAATTTACTGTAATGTTCCTCTATACAATCACTCGCATAAGAAGAAATTCCCGCTCCAATTGCACTTCCTGCTATAGCTGCTCCTTCACCTCCGCAAGATCCAATTGCTGTTCCAGTTGCAGTTAACACAGCACTACATAATGCCTTTATAGTTTTCTTTTCGGTAGATACATTAAATGAAAAATTATACTTAGCGCGCTTCCATTGATTAAATTCCCGTGATTCATAATTATCAGCGCTTACAATATTTACATTGCTATCATTTGCATATACAGTAACTGTAAAAATTTGCAAAATCATACATAAAATTATAATTATAAATGCTTTTTTCATTCTCTTATCTTCTTTTGGGGTATGCAGTGTGTTGATAACACACTGCATACTGATTTTATTATTTAACAGTTACTTTTTTAATCTTTGAGAAAGAGCCATAAACTGCTTTTCCGTTTACTTTTCTGTAAGCACGTACTTTATAGTAACGGGTCTTTCCGGTGAGGAGGCTCTCGTCTGTCGCACCTGTACCTTTGGTGATCTTTATGCGGGTATAGGTACCATTTTGGGAATCGCTGGCATATACCTGATAGCCATCGGCACCCTTTACCTTACTCCATTCAAGCACTGCTGTCTTTGAAGTTGAGCCTGCGGACAGGGTCGGAGCAGAAAGTACTGCCTTTGCTTTCTCTGTTGCTGAATAGCTTCCGTATACTTTCTTTCCGCTTACATTGCGGTAAGCACGTACTTTGTAATAATAAGTCTTACCGGTAACTGCTTTCTTATCTAGGAATGTAACTGCGCTGTTCTTTGCAGTGGAACCAATCGCTGTATACTTGCCATCCTTTGAAGTGGAACGGTATACTCTGTATCCATTTGCACCGGAAACCTTATTCCATGTTACGCGGATCATACTGTAGCTTTCAGAATTTGCCGTAGCAATCTTTACTTTGCCAAGTCTGGCTTTTCCTGCAACACCATCTTTGTCATAGCTGCTTACAGTCATCTCGCCCCATGCGTAAGAGTACGCCTTAACAGTATAATAATAGGTTGTTCCTGTAACTGCTTTCTGATCCTTATAGGAAATATCTGTTACCCGGGATGCGATCTTCTTCCATCCGCTGTCTGCTGTTCTGCGGTATACCATGTATCCGTCTGCGTTATCCACGCTGCTCCAGCTGATCTGGACAGTCTTATAGTTGATTGCCTTTGTCTGAAGATCTGCAGGCATATCTGCCTTAAATGCACCCTGTTTGCCCGCAAGTTCAATGTGGTAATCTGCCACGATCGTCTTGATCAGCCCTAACTGCTTCGCATTCCACATATAGGACTTGCCTTCCACACTCATGCCGTCGATCAGCTTCTGAAGTGCTGCAAGCTCTGCTTCTACATTTGCAATGTTCTCTTTGGTAACAGCAGTCGGAAGATTGCTGATCCACTCATCTGCCTGCTGTGCATCTGAAATGTCCTTACCTGCCTTGTCAGCCTGTGCCGTCAGTGCTGCGATAACCTCTGCAAAAGTCATCTCCTGACTGCCGACTTTGACTTTCAGGCCTGCCATGGCATCTTCCTGTCCCTGATAATCCTTAGCATAACGGTCAAGGAAAGCCTTAACATCTGCGTAGGAATCTCTGTCTACCGGGTGATCTTTTACTGTTGCATAAATCTGTGCTGCTTCATCTGCGAAGAACTGCTGATATGCACTCTGGCCTTTCTCATAAGTCAGTGCCATGGCAAGAAGCTTCTCCATATTCTCAACCAGTGCGGTGTTCTCGCTTCTGAATTTCTTCTCTTCTGTTTCTGTTAATCTGTCATAAGCATTCTTGGCTTCTGCAATCTGTTTCAGCTCTGCTTCTGTAAGTTCACGCTTAGAGGTATCACCTGCTGCCGGAACTTCTTCATCAGAGGAGAAATCAACATCTGTCTGGACATCTTCAGTATCTTCAGCTGATTCTGCCTGAGGGATATCCACTGTCTCAGCTGCCTGCTCATCAACTTCATCACTGCTGAATGCGTCCGCACTTCCATCTGAGAAATCAGATCCCTCAGACTGTGCCGGTACTGCCTGTTCCTCTTCAACAGAAGCTGCCTCCTGTGCTGATGGAACTGTAGTCGGCTGAGGCGCCTCATATCCTCGTACTGTCTGCGCATCCGGGAGTGCTTTAAGCATTGCCTTGAGCGCATCGGCTTTCAGCTGGTAAATATAACCTTCTGCTTTCTCCAGAGAAGCTGTATTTGTAACCTGGGCTTTCTGCTGGTCATCAAGCGTATCATACAATGCTCTTGCATTTACCACATAAGCCTTCCAGTCATTCCAGATCTTCTCTGTCGGAACATTGTTATTCTTCTCTGTCAGTCTCAAAGGTCCGTCAGAAAGAGCACCTGAAGATGAAGTAGTGATATTCAGTTCATCGATAAAGGAGATCACATAAGCAACCTTCTCATCCGTACTCTGTCTGCTGATAAACAATTCTGCTTTTTCAAGCTCTGCATAGTTTGTCACACGCTTCTTCTGATCTGCTGTCAGGGCATCATAAGCCGTTCTGGCTTCCACTACAAGAGCCTGTTTCTTCAGATAATTATCGGAAGTAACCTCACCGATTGCCTTGATCTTATCAACAACTGCAGCCGCAGCCTTCAGATCAGGAATCAGATTTCTCAGATACTGTAACGTACTGTAATTCGTAACCAGAGCTTTCTGCGCATCTGTAAGAGCATTGTACTCTGCCTGTACGCGGTCAAGAAGCTGCAGAACATACGGATCAAGAGTCAGTTCAGAAGAAGAAGGAAGCGCATCAATATCAGCGATAACCTTCTCTGCTGCTTTCTTATCCTTATCTTTCTGCTCCTGCTGTTTCTCAAGTTCTCTGATCTTAGCCTCTGCTTCAGTCAGCTTAGAGTAATTTGTAATTACAGATTTCTCTTCATCATTCAGTGAATCATAAAGAGTTCTTGCTTTCTCTACAGCCGCCTTGTCATCCATTGTCAGCTTATCCGCTGCTGGGATCGCATCAATGGCTGCCATAGCTTTTTCAATAGAATTACCTGAACCAGTCTCTGCTGCAAGAAGCTTTCTGAGTGTATCCTTGTTAAAGATTGCCTTGTGAGTTTCGTCTAATTTATCGTAAGCCTCTCTCGCTGCTTTGATGTCTTCTTTCGAACTGTTATCGTTAAGGGCAAGGATCATGTCGTTAACGGATCTGGTTGGAACGGTTACGTCTGTAAATTCCCAGAAGCTGGATGTTTTTTCATATTGTCTGATAAATGCATCCAGACCACGTGCAATCTGCGGAACATCATAATTTGTGAATCCATGAATACTTCCGTCAAAAACACCATCTACATCTACCAGATCAAAAAATGCATCCAGGATATTATTTCCATTTTTCGTATATCCACTGGAAGAATCTAAAACATTTACACCAAACGTTCCTGCAAAAAGCATTGCCTGTGCATCATTCCATGCGTTGTTTCCATAAGACATACATCCTGTTTCAAATCCTGGTGTACAGAATGAACCTGTTGAACGTTGTGCAATTGCTGGAAGCTTATGTAATGCCTTGTCTACAGCTTCTGTTACATCATTGTAACCAGGCTTTTTGTACCAGAAAATAAGTGGCTGCCATCCTATGGTATTGTCGGCATTTGCAAAAATTTTGTCTTCGGCATTTGACAAAGCTTTTGCTGTATCATGTGCCCATTGGTTAATTTCTGTATCTTTAAAAGTGTCAGCGGTATACCCACCTGCTTTTATTGCATTAATAGCATATACAGTTGTATAAGTAAGTTCTGTGCTTTTTCTTGATCCAACTGCCGAAAGAAGGTCTACAGACGAAATGTCCCTTGGATCATATCCAATAGCTTCAATAGCTAAAATTAATTTTGAAAGTTCTGTTGTCTTCCATTGAGAAACATCAGTTCCCTGATTTTTAAGTAACTGCAAATACTCTTTGGTATTTGCAAACCATTTGTCAAAATAATTTGTATCTCCATATGGAATATAGCCGCATCTAGCTGCTGTAAAAATGGCCCAAATATCTGTATTTTCATAGGATGGGGATTCTTTAGATCCAAAGGCATTTTTATTTTGGCAATAGTTCATAATAATGTTACAAGCCTTTTTAGCTTTTTCATAGTAAGATGGCCAATGACTTGGATTACTTGAGTTTCCCTTAGCTCCATTGTCTACAACTTCACCAGTACCGTCAACTACTTCAACTTTGAAACTATACCCATCTTCTTCTGCTTGTTCTTCTTTTCCATCTTTAAATTTCAAAATAGGCATATTAATCCATTCTACGCTTAATGGACGTTCGCCTAAAAAACTCGTATCAATTGTAGCAGATTTTATATCTTTCTTTACATCATCAGATGGCAAAACTACTTCTATACCATATTTTTCAATAATAGATTGTTGTTCATCAGTTAAATCTGTAAATTTTACACCTATCACATTTACAACATTATTATTACCGTCATCGTAAATATTCTTTTTTTCACCATCTATAATATCTACTTGATATGGGAAATGATAATTTTTAGCATAATCAACAAAACGATTATAATCTCTGGGTACGCTTGTACTCCATACTTTAGGTTCAGTGGAAGCCTGAACTTTAAGAGTTATTTCTTCGGTTTGTGGATTATAATATGGATAGCCATTATTATCTTCTGGGGAAATAGTCCATTTTTTATTAAAGTCAAACCCTTCATAAGTTCCCTGGTTTTTCATTTCAGACGTAGTTTTGCCAAAATCAGCATAATTAGGAAACTCTTTATTATTATCTCTATTTGTAATATATTCAGACATGATTTTAATGTCTGGCATATTTTCTTTATCATAATAACAATTGGTTGCACTTGCTGACGTACTAAAAAAACTTTTTCGTGTAAATGAAACACATAGATATCCCCATGTATTATCTTTTATTTTGGGTTCCAGTTCATCTGCTAATGACTTTATTGCTTCCGAATACTGTCCATATCCTATACAATTTTGGTAAGTTATTCCAGTATTAATTGTTCCTAATTGACAAAATTCAAATGATAAATCATTATCAACAATATCGTCAGCTATTTCTTCGATTGTTTTTTCACTCTGCAAATCGTAAGTTATTGCTATGGAAGAATCCATTAAAGTTCCGTTTCCCTCGATTGCACCTATATAAACATCTGTATCTTCATCGTCATAAATACAAGTTACGTTTCCTTTAATTGTTATTCCTTTTGCAATTCCATCACATCGCGAAAAGACAGTTTGAAATTCATCTGTTTCGCTATTATATGCATATGATTCATCAATTTGTACATTTATATTTTCTACAATTCCATTGTCATTTATACGAAAAGGAAATACAGCAATGTTTTCTTTTGCTTCTTTTGAAGCATATGTAATGGTGTGTCCTTTTCCGTTCAATATGCCGCCAAAACTAGATGTTGCTTCTGGAACATCTGAAATGTCAATGTCATTACATAGTATAACCGTTTTATTATTATAATTTTGTATATTTTCGATAAAATTATAATAATCTTGTTCTGTATTAATACAGTATTTCCCTGTTGAATCTTGTGATAATATATATGAATTAGCTTTTACAAGATAGGCATTACTAAATAATAGAAAAGCTGAGAATATTAACTGATATAAGATTTTTTTTTCTTTTTTCTTTTTCTTCATATCTATTTACACCCTAAAATTAAAATAATATGAAAAAGAACTAATGCTTTATAAAGTGAAACTTTATAAAGCATTAGTATCTTCATCTTTTTTATTTGCTATTAAAATTTACTTTATTTCCAACCCGGAACCTGAATCCACTGATCTCCCTGCTGAACATAACTGGAAAATCCAAGATCTAATCCCATCATCATAGAAAAATCTAAGCATACAGTGTGTTCTTTAGTGTCGGAAAGTACAGTATCAACACCTAAGTTATCTGTATTACCATCAATAATAGTCATCCAACCTGAATAATTATTATAGTCTTTCTCAGAAAGCCAATCTGTTTTATGAACTGTATTATTCCAGGTTGAATTTTTTGTAACCTTCATGCTTTCTGTTTCTGTTGTATTAAGATCTGATAATTTGAAATATTTTTCTCTTCCGTTAGCAAGAGAGTTTGCTGTTTTATTTGCTGTACCATCATCTGCAAATACTTTCCCTAAATCGCTATTAGCATGATTTTCCATTTTAACAGCTGGAATATAATTTCCATACTGACTATCACACCAACTTAAAACTCCTTGATAATGATAAGTTTTACCATTTAAAGTCTCTTTTGTTTCAGTATCAGATCCCGAAACTGCTTTCAGAACATCTAGTGCAGTAACAGAACCGTTGGAATTTGTTACTGTAACAACTTTTTCTGGCACAATGTCTGGTGACGCACTTTTTTTTCCTGTTAAACCAGTTGTCTTTATAGACACTTTTGCAGTTACTGTATCTGCCATAGCCGGTACTGCTGTGCTTCCTACCATTGTTGTTGCCATTAAGAATGCAATCACGCTTTTTCTTACTTTCATGTTCATTTTGTTTCCTCCTTAATTAAATGTATTATTTTTTTGCAGGTTATCCTGCAAAATATATCATTTCGCAGCCTTTTCAGACCACGTTTGATACCTGTTTTCCATAAGAAAGGGTATAAAAAATAAACCTCCGTTATGCCTACAGATATTTGTTTTTTATTTTTACTAAAGTCCGTCTCCTGACTTAAAGTTCCAGAGTATTTTTCAGACATACTCTAACCTACTTACTGCCCTTCTCAGAAATAATTTCCAATGGCTTCGCAGTGTTCGTCCTTATTACAGTGGGGATGAGACCGTACCGGTATCTCACCGGATTTCCAAAAGCTAAAGATAAAGAGATAACGTTACTTCCGATATTCTGTTATCAAAGTGCAAAAAAAATCCCTGCCGGATTCGGCAGGGAATATCAATGTACAAACCAAGAATCCACTCCTATCCTTTATATTAAAGTATCCCTTATGAATACTTCTACAAGAATACAGTGAATTGCAGACTGAATATACTACAAGGGACGAAAGCCCTGTTTGGGATTCTCACCCAACGATTCTTCAATCATTACCGTAGTAATGAGCTGTACATGTGCGCTAAACGCTATTCGTTTTTTACGAAACCATCTTAACATTTTGTCCATAATTTGTCAATATCCCGATTACAAATAATTACTTCCCTTATTATCCCCGGAATACGTCTGAGAAAACACTCTTTTACAGAATCTCCACAATGCGGAATATACAAATCAAAGGAATGATCTTCCACACCTCTGTTGTGAATTACTCGGCAACTGAGTTACCAGAGCATCTGAATTAAGGCGGGATACCGCCTTTTTTCAGGGTGCATCCATGGCACCACTACTGTTTGCTCTTTAGAGCTATACAGCTACTTTTATTATTTCCGGTGTTTTCAGTCCGGTTACGGACAGTTCTTTTTTTACTCCGGATACGGAGTGATATTTTCTCAGGATATTATATGCGCCTACGGCATCTGCGTTATAGGTTCTGTTTCCCTCTCTGTACAACCCTCTCTCTTTCCGTTTGGACGGCTCTGCATATCTTTTCCCTACTTCCGGTGACAGCGGACTGCACTGGCTGGTATAACTTTCTTCCTAAAGTAACGAGAATGCGACGCGCAATTATTCAAAACCAAAAACATTACCTGCAAATCATACAAATCCCCACACATCCAATAACCAGCGCACAGAAAAGAAACGCTTTCCCTGCGCGTCCCCTCCCTGATTTTGTCTCCCCCTCAAAAAATTTGTTGTCTTTTCTCCAAAAAAGTGTATAATACAATTTAATCGAACATTCATTGACAATTACCGGTTTTTAGTTCTGTCAGTCACGGTATAGAAATGTCGGACTTTCAGCTAAGAGGGAATCAGGTCAGAATCCTGAACAGTCGTGCTGCTGTATACGTGCAGCCATATCTCATATCCATTGCATCGTTATGCGAGAAGGAGAGACATGGCGTTACTGCGTGAGTCAGAATACCTGCTATAAACTGCCGCCATTAACTACACGCAATAGGAAATGGAAGGGTGATCTTCTTTAGTGTTCTCTTTTTTACAGAAGTATCATCCTTACATATGTTTTCTCTGTTCCTTTTAAGGAATATAGAACACCGGCAGTTATCGGTACCTTGTTATTTTTATCATAGTCCATACTACTCCCATACAGAGAAAACAACATTGTCTATCAGCAAAGGAGTATTTTTTTATGTCACATTCTCTGACACTTACGCGTCGTAACTGCGGACAGTATATTGAGAAGAATATGGAACTTCCACAAAACTGCCGCGCTATCTCAGCAGAAACCTTTTTTAACAGACCTGATATTCGTTCTGTGGTATTTCCCTATGAAATGGAACAGATTGGAAACAAAGCCTTTCAGGGATGTTCCCGGTTAAGCAGAATAGAGCTTCCTGAACATCTGCAAAAACTTGGCATAGGGGTATTTTCAGACTGCATTTCTCTGAAAAAAGTCAAAATTCCCGCCAGCCTTACCAGTATTCCAAAAAACGCATTTAACAATGGCCGGAAACTGAACAGTCTGGAGTTCGCCCCGAACAGCAAACTGACATTTATCGGTCCGAATGCCTTTTCAGAATGCGCTACTCTTACGGAAGTTGTTTTCCCTGCCTCTCTGGAAGAAATTGATGACAGGGCTTTTTATAAATGTAAGAAACTGAGTTGTATTTCTTTTCCGGGGGGGGATTTAAGGGTTATCGGAAAGCAGGCTTTCTATTTCTGCGGAATGGATTCGCTGCAGCTGCCTGATTCGCTGGAAGTTCTTGATGAGAGTGCTTTTTTTAAGTGCTGTAATCTGACCTCTGTGGTGATTCCGCCCAATGTCAGATACCTTGGAAAATGGATCTTTCATGGATGTAACCGCCTGCAGTATCTGGAGATTCGCCATGATCCTGAATTTATCGGGGAATGGATCATCAACAAAGCGGCTACGATCCGCTGTTATAAAGGTTCTAAAGTAGACAGATACTGCCAGCAGTCAGGATTCAAAGTAGAATACTTTTCCTAATAACAACAAAATCTGTATTGAACAGACAAAAAAGAGGAATGTTTATGAATGATACTTTTACTTATTTTCAAAAGAAGGGATGTACTGTTTTTTCTTTTCCGGGAAAAACAAGGGTTCTTAGCACCAGTCCTCTTAATGGCGGGATCACTGCTCATCTCACGCATGCTTTAAATATCAACTGCATGAATGGTGCCTATGAATGTGAAATGCTTGGAAACACCTATGAGGAAGACCTGAACATTCATACAAAAGAGCTGGGAATTGATCCGCAGACAGCAACCGCACTCAGCACAGCGGCATGGACTGAACTGTGTGCTGTTGAGAAAATCTGTTATCAGGAGTTATCCGTGACTGCTGCTGTTACAGGGGGAATTGATTCAAACGGAATGTGTCCGGGAGATCCTTCTTCTTACTATGAAAGAAACGGCGCTTACGAGATGCTGCCACCCGGTACGATCAATGTTTTTATCTATATCAATCAGAATGTTACAGAGGCAGCCATGGTCCGCTCAATGATGATTGCTTCGGAGGCAAAAGCAGCGGCCGTTTCACATCTCTTACTTGGAAGCTGTTATTCAGAAGAAATCGCGACAGGTTCTGGTACTGACGGAATGGTGATTGCCTCGGCTATGGAGGGAGAGCTGACACTTACCGATGCCTCCGGACATTCCAAGCTTGGAGAGCTGATTGGCAGGGCAGTCCGTATGGCAGTAAAACATGCCCTGATGAAACAGACAGCTGCCTGTGGTCCGAGACAGTTTCAGGTTCTTGTTCGTACTGGCAGATATGGAATCACCCCGGGAACTCTGTGGGATTTTTATACAGAGCATGAGATTCTTTTTCATGCATACAATATTAGTTTTAAGAAAGCTTCTGAGCTGGAAGGAATACTTCTATCGCGAAACAGAAACAGCAATCTGGTTTTATGTGTGTCTCTTTATCTTCATCTGATGGATCAGCTTTGCTGGGGACTAATCATGGAACCGGAGGCTGTCCGAGAGGGAAAAAGGCTGCTTCTTTATGGACTGTACTGTGGACGGGATACTTATCTGGGCGATGTTTATCCTGAAGATGTATGGAAGAACGAAGTACTGAAAACATTTTCACTTAAAGAACAGCTGATTTATATTTTAATCTGTTATTTTTCTGTCAGATCATAGTTGGATCATCACATTTTTATGGTAAAAATATTCTATGCCTGCTTTCTCCTGATGAAATACAAAAGGGAAGTGAATAGAATAAGTTCAATGTCCACTCACTTCCCTCCTGAAATCGTTGAAATCTATATACACATTATAAGGGAAAAGCCGCAAAAAAGCGAATCCGGGTGGTTGTGGATAAAGTAAAAATGACGGATAAAAAACAGTACATAACATCAATAAAAAAATTTAAAATTCGTCATTTTTACTAATGCCCTATGCAAGGGTCTGAACAATAACCTAACATCAAGCATCAGGTAAACTAATAAACAGCCTGAAGAAAACTCTCCAGACTGTTTTTATCATTTCTGTGCAAAATACTCTTTTGTAAGTGTAATGGCAGTTCCTGAAAGCAGGAATACACCAATTAAGTTGGGGATTGCCATAAGACCGTTGAATGTCTCAGCAATGCTCCAGAGAAGTCCCAGATCTACAGTTGCACCAAGGATTGCCACTAATGAATAGGCGATCATAAATGGGCGGATAACTTTTGCAGAGAATAAGAATTCAATACAGCGTGCTCCGTAAAGTCCCCATCCGATAATCGTTGAGAACGCAAAGCAACACATGGCAACTGCCGTAAAGATAGAAACCCAGCCTCCGTATGTAGCAGTAAATCCGGAAATTGTAAGTTCTGCACCTGCCGCTGCACCGTAATTTACCGGCACGCCGCTTACAAGGATCACAAGTGCTGTCAGAGTACAGATCACGATCGTATCTGCAAATACCTCAAAAATACCAAACATACCCTGTTTTACAGGTTTGCTTGTATCCGCACAGGCATGAGCGATAGAGCCTGTACCAAGTCCGGCTTCATTGGAGAAAATACCTCTGGAAACACCCTTTTTCATACTGAGGAAAAAGCTTCCGATCACACCACCTGTCACTGCTGACGGATTAAAGGCTCCATAAACAATATCATGGAAAACTGCCGGAACTCTTCCGATATTTAAGATCACAACGCCCAATGCAAGTGCAATATAAAACAATGCCATAAACGGCACCAGCTTCTCGGAAACACTTCCGATTCGCTTGATACCACCCAGCAGTACCATACCAACCAGCAGCGTGATCACAATTCCAAGGATCAGATTCAGTCTGCCTGTGGAAGACTCTGAGATCACATTAAAGTTAATAAGAGCTGTATCAATTGCTGTTGTAATGGTATTTACCTGCGTGGCATTACCTGTTCCAAATACAGTCAGTACACCGAATGCAGAATAAAGAACTGCAAGAAATTTCCAGTTCTTTCCCAGACCATTCTTAATATAATACATAGGTCCGCCTACATAATCTCCATGTCTGTTTCTCTCACGGAAATGTACTGCCAGGGTAACCTCTGTAAATTTCGTGCACATTCCAAGGAGCGCGGAAACCCACATCCAGAATACAGCTCCCGGTCCGCCGATGGCGATAGCTCCGGCAACACCGGCGATATTTCCAGTACCTACTGTACCTGCCAACGCAGTACAGACTGCCTGGAAAGGTGTCATGGAACCGTCAGAGGCCTCTTTTTTCTTAAAAATTCTTCCCAGTGTGGTTTTAAGCGCATACGGGAATTTGCGGATCTGGACAAAACCAGTCCGCAGGCTCAGGTAAAGCCCTACGCCGATAATACAGATCATAGCCGGGACACCCCAGATAAAATTATTTACGACGTTATTGATGGATTCAATTGTCTGAAGCATGTTAAATAAACCTTTCTTTCGTGTAATAATAACAGTTTAGCACTTTTTTCACCGTATGTACAGAAAAATTCTATTAAGATAAAGCATTAAAGCACAATAAGTTAACAGCGCAAACAGATACGATCAGCCGCTCCACTGCTTGCCATACCCATATCACTACTTCACAGTTTGAGCAAAAGTCAAAATAACGTATAAATTTGTCATAATTTCAGTAGCATTTCCTCACCCAAACCTCTATTATTGTAAATATGAAATCAAGGAAAACATATGTGTATTTTCCAATAGCACTTAAGCGTTTCAGTCATTAATTTAACACTTTTCAACCTAAGGAGGATATGACAAAATGATTCAGAAATATACTTACGGGACCCCATTTGAAACCGATGCCATCGTAACTTCTATCCCGGCTTCTGAGGGGACTCCTGCATACGGAACTATCTCCACAGAGAACGGCTTCTCTTTTACTTATGACATGGATGACAACGATGTTGTCTATGGTCTGGGCGAATCAAGCCGCGGAATCAACAAACGTGGATATGTTTATGAAAGCAACTGTTCCGACCAGCCAAACCATACAGAAGATAAAATCTCCCTCTACGGAGCACACAACTTCCTCGTAATCTCCGGAAAGCAGACTTTCGGTCTCTTCGTTGATTATCCCGGAAAACTGAAGTTCGATATCGGTTACACACTCTCTTCCCAGTTAAAGATCACCTGTGAGGATGCAGACCTTTATCTGTATGTGATCGAGGGCGAAACTCCTTACGATATTGTAAAACAGTTCCGCAAAATCATCGGAAGAAGCTATATTCCGCCTAAATTCGCATTTGGTTTCGGTCAGAGCCGCTGGGGATATACAACTGCTGACGATTTCAGAAAAGCAGCTGACGGATATCGTGAAAACAATATTCCAATCGATATGGTATACATGGATATCGATTACATGGAAGACTACAAAGATTTCACAGTCAATCAGGAAAACTTTCCTGACTTTGAGGCCTATGTCAATGAAATGAAAGAAAAAGGCATCCACCTTGTCCCGATCATCGATGCAGGTGTCAAGGTAGAGGCTGGCTATGATGTTTATGAAGAAGGCGTTGAGAAGAACTACTTCTGCAAACGTGAAGACGGCAGTGATTTTGTTTCCGCCGTATGGCCGGGCTGGACTCATTTCCCGGATGTCCTGAACGCAGATGCCAGAGCATGGTTCGGACAGAAATACGAACGTCTCATTTCAAAGGGAATCGACGGTTTCTGGAATGACATGAACGAACCTGCAATGTTCTGTACACCGGAAGGCGTTGCTGAATTAAAAGAATACATCAAAGACAACTTCATGGACAAGGAAGAAGCACCTGGATTTACACTCGGTGATAAAGTAAATGCCCTTGCAAACAATCCGGAAGATTACAAACGCTTCTATCACAATGTAAACGGTCAGAAAATCCGCCACGACAAAGTACATAACCTGTTTGGCTATAACATGACCCGTGCAGCAGGTGAAGCATTTGAAAAAATCGCACCTGGCAAACGTTTTCTGATGTTCTCCCGTTCCTCCTATGTGGGAATGCACAGATACGGTGGAATCTGGATGGGAGACAACAAATCCTGGTGGTCACACATCCTTCTGAACTTAAAGATGCTTCCATCCCTGAATATGTGCGGTTTCCTTTACACAGGAGCAGATCTGGGCGGATTCGGTGCAGATACCACACGTGACCTGGTACTGCGCTGGCTGGCACTGGGTGTATTCACACCTCTTATGAGAAACCACTCCGCTCTGGGAACCAGAGAACAGGAAGCTTACCAGTTTGAAAATATCGAAGACTTCCGCCATGTGATTGGTGTCAGATATCGTCTTGTTCCATATCTGTACAGTGAATACATGAAAGCTGCATTAAACGATGATATGATGTTCCGCCCATTGGCATTCGACTATACAGACGATACTTTTGCTACTCAGGTAGAAGATCAGTTACTTCTTGGAAACGAAATTATGATCGCACCTGTTTATACCCAGAACGCAAAAGGCCGCTATGTATATCTGCCAGAGGAAATGATGTTCGTCAAATTCCTGCCGGATGGAACCATCTCTCAGGAAATCCTTGAAAAAGGCCACCACTATGTAGAAGTTGCCCTGAATGAGGTTCCGCTGTTCATCCGCAAGGGAAAAGCAATCCCGGTTGCTGATGTTGCACAGACAGTAAAGGATATCGATCCTGCTACGCTCCGAATGATCGGATATGAGGGAGCTGAATATGACCGTTATGATGATGACGGAGTAAGTGCTCTGTAATTTAACCAAATCAATCAGATTTACCTGCCTCAATTGCAGGAATTACCAGACAGCAGTTAGCATTGAACGAGATGTCACCTCATAAAAAATAAAAAGAAACAGTCACATGTATCCAATGAATATCAATATATTCTTTCAGTTATGTGACTGTTTTCTTTTAACTTATCAATTCTCCAAAAGAACCTGGTTTTGCCGGAACAAAATTTCCACTTTCATCAGTTGTTCCAAATTTTTCTTGATATTCTCCTTCAGTACGCGAAATTTTAGGTTTTTATTCTCTTTAGCAGATTCTACTCATGGGGAGAACATACTCATACCCATTGTATCCATGGAAGCCACACTTACGCTGTAGGGCTTTCTATCCTCCCCATAGAAACGCTTCTCCGAAGAAGTGGGCAAACCTATAACATAAGAAGTAACATACTTACTTAATTCCGGTGACATGCTCTCGCCACTTAAATCTTACAGATTTTGAAGTGGGAGCTTCCTGCTCAATTGCCCTTCAGGGCAAAGCTAAAACAGGCTATCCCCGCGTGTCCCGCGGTTCTTTTTTATCCGGTTACGGATCTTTTCTGTGCTATTATGCACATTTTTTATATATTCTTTTTCCTTCTTTCAGAATATTGACCGCCGCATTCACATCCCGGTCCATCCGGTTTCCACATTCGCATAGGTATATCCGTTCTGATAATGCCAGCTCTTTCTTCTTATGTCCGCATTCGCTACATATCTTACTGGATGCAAAATATCTGTCTACTTTTATCAGATATTTTCCG
>ADJT01000478.1_pt1 | contig 28029 bp, 18 predicted proteins | sample 268108 | NCBI WGS metagenome assembly ADJT01 (sample SAMN00007487, study PRJNA43253) | human gut metagenome | isolation source: feces sample TS29
ACAATTCTTACAGCCGTGTGGCACGTGAATGGGGTGAAGAGCCACAGATTCGCCAGGCCCAGCACTATGCCCGCAAGGATTATGGCGGCTCTCTTACGGTTGATCAGTTCTACAAATCTCCTCGGGGGCATATAGGAGGTGCCTTGTGGCATTCGTTTGACCACCAGCGTGGTTATCATCCTGACCCTTTCTGGGGAGGACTGATGGATATGTTCCGTCAGCCAAAGTATTCCTATTACATGATGATGAGCCAGCGTGATCCGCACCTGCACTTGGAGCAGGCTGATAGTGGGCCGATGGTGTATATAGCTAATGCCATGACTCCTTTTTCCCCCGAGGATATAGTGGTTTATACCAACTGTGATAGTGTACGTGTCATTGTGAACGAAAAAGACACCCTTGTGCAAGTGCCGTTGCTGGAGGAGAAGGGGATTCGTCATCCTCCCGTTGTTTTTAAGGGTGCTTATAGCTTTGTGGATGTCCGGGCACTTCATCGGGCCGGGAAACCGGAACAATGTAGTATTGTGGCTGAGGGATTCCTGGATGGCAAGATTGTTGCTAGGACCAAGAATATGCCTTCCAAACGTAATGAACAGCTTGTACTGACTGTTGATTCTGGACTGCCCCTGCGTGCCAATGGTTCGGATATGGTCACGGTGATTGCTTCCATTACCGATAAGGATGGCTATGTAAAGCGCCTTTCTCAAGAAACCGTTATTTTTGAGGTGGAAGGAGAAGGAGAGTTGGTCGGTGGAAGAGAGGTAGAAGCCAATCCCCGTGTCAGTCGTTGGGGGACTGCACCTGCACTGATCCGTACAACAACGAAAGCAGGTACTATCAAAATAAAAGCACGTCTTTTGCATCCAGGTATACAGTTCCATCCCCAGGCAGTGATTGAAATAGCTCCTTTGCCTGCGGAACGTGTAGCCTTGTATAGAGAGCTTCCGGTTCCGCAAAAGACGGAAATCTTTGGAAAAACTGAAGTCGGAGAGATTGACTTCAATGAAATAGAGCGCCTTGCCAGGGAAGAGCAGGAACGTATCAATGAAATGAAGCAGGTGGAACAGCAGCAACGCCACTTTGAAAGTACGGAAAAGAAATAGCATTTACTGGTATTTTTGTTTCTACACAAAAAAATAAAAACATCTGTCACGCTATCACGCAAAGGAGTATATATGTGATTATAAATTTATTAGGGTGTGATAGGTGTTTTTTCATACCTATCTATCACGCTCTAATGAGAGTATTGGAAATAGAGTGATATCGTTGTTTTATCTATTAGGGATAGTCTTATATTGTTAGTTTTCAGCATGAAGCTTTTAGTTTCCAGCTGGATGTCTTTTCCCTGATTTAGTTGGATGTTGTTTGGGTAGTATTACATTGTATTGATAAATAAAAGGGAGGAACCTCACGGCCCCTCCCTTTCGTACATATCAAATTGATTAAGGTCTATTTGATTTCTTGATAAATAAGGTTAGAAGTTTTGTGTTATTACGTTTTTATCAGTATTAGTAGCCTGCATTATTAGTCCACTGTGTCAGACGGATTTGCTGATAAGGTATGGGGAAGTAATAATGGTTGTTGCTTTGGAAAAGCGAACCATTCCAAGTCTCGGCTCTAACTTCACTTACCTTTTCCAGACGAACAAGTTCGAACCAACGTTTCATTTCTGCAAAGAATTCCCAACCGCGTTCGTTGAATACAGCTGTTGTGAAAGCTGTAGGATCAGTAGTTGTGGTCAGCTGGTCTTGTGCATAACCGGCACGTTTCTGTACTTTCTGAATGGCATCCAAAGCTTGTGCGTTTACACTGTTTGTGGCACGGGTGGAAGCTTCTGCGTACATCAGCAGGACATCGGCGTAACGGTAGATACAAGTGATACCATTAGCTTGGGCACTCTTACCGGGTGCGCCGTTGTCATAGTCATAATACTTGGAAATGGCGGGAAGCTTATCGGCACTTTCTTTATAAGTGACATGACCGTTTTTAGTTTCCCATTCTGTCATATAATTCCACTCTTTACGTGCATCATCCGGATAATTTAGAAAGAAGCTTTCGTTTGCATAGTAGTCAGACCAACCGGCATTGGGGGCAAAATCGCTGGGGTAGTAAGACTTTCCATAGTTACTTGCCGTCTTCATCTTCGCATTATGGTGGATGGCAAACATTACTTCATTGGGTTGTGCTTTATTGGCTTCTTTCCACAATTCTGCATATTCTTCGGTCAGGTACAAACCAGAGTTGTCTATGATGTCTTTAGCTGCAGCCGCTGCCAGTGAGTAATACTCTTGTCCTCTTTTCAAAGGCCAACCGGCCATTGTCATGTAAGCGTCTGCCAGACAAGCTTCGGCTGCCCATTTGGAAGGAGTAGAGCTGAAGCCGCTGCGACTTTTTGCCGGTAATATTTCTACTGCTTTTTTCAAGCTAGGAATAATCGCTTGATCATAGATTTCTGCAACAGCAGTTCTCGGCATGTACGTTGAAGCGTCTGTTTCTGCTAGAATTAGGGGTACATCACCATACATGCGTACCAAATAAAAATAAGAAAGTCCACGGAGGAAGTAAGCTTCTCCTAATACTTCTTCAAACTTCTTGGCTTGGTCTGCATTTTCCGGTAATACCGTCTTATTAATAAGTGTATTGGAGTGGTTGATAACGGCAAAAAATAGTGACCAAGTAGTATCGAAATCTGCAGTGTTGGCTGTGATATTGGGAGATAGTCTATAGTAATTGGCCAATTCATTATTTGCTTTTGCCGCACGATAAGTAATATCATCTGCACATACATTTATGCGTTGTAAACGGCAGTTAAAACCATAGTTCCCATTCCATAAATCGTTATAAAGTCCTGTTGCAGCTTGTTGAAGACCTGTTAGGTCCATGCTGGCAATGTAATCTTCATCAGTAATGAAAGACTGTGGCTCTTGGGTCAGGTCTACACAAGAAGTTGTCAGGAACATACTGCAGGCTATTGTTGCTATATATGCTAATTTTTTCATATTATTCTTGTTTAAAAGGTAAATCATTAGAATGCAAAATTTAAACCAATCAGATAATTACGGCTGTTAGGATATGAGCCCCAATCAACACCTTGTATCAGTGGGCTTCCCATTGTTGCTTCAGGATCCAGACCGGAATAGTTGGTGATATGGAACGGATTCTGGATGGAAACATAAAGTCGGAGATTGCTGATACCAAGTGATTTGCAGGCTAATTCGGGCAAAGTGTAACCCAAGGTGATACTTTTCATCTTGATAAAGCTTCCATTTTCTACAAAACGACTGCTGAATACTTTGTTTTCTGTGCCTCCTTGTACGAAACCCGGTACATCTGTATTTGTATTGGTTGGCGTCCAACGGTTCAAGAAGTCACGCATTGGAGTTACTGCAGCCATGTTCTGACCGGAAACTGTATTGAATCCCATTTGATGAGTTGCATTGTATATATCAAAGCCATGGAAACCTACCATAAAGAATGAGAAATCAAAATTCTTGTAATTGAAGCTATTGTTCCAACCCCAGTTAAATGTCGGTTGACCACAGCCGATGATACCTTGGTCTGCATCATTCAGTACTCCGTCTTTATTGGTATCTACATATTTAGAGTTACCAGCTACGACTTTATAGACTTCACCGTTTGTTTTGCCATTTGTTTGACCGTTGGCGTCTACGAATGGAGCGTTCACTTCATCTTCCTGCCAGATACCTCCGAAAGTATATCCCCAGAATGTACCTAATTTTTCACCTTCAATCATCTGGAATAATTGATTTTGGAAACTTCCGGCTTGCTGTTGGCGATGGTTAGCTGTAGGTATGCTGTTGAAAGTTCCTTTATTATGCGATAAAGTAACGTCGGTATGCCAGCTGAAGCCTTTACCGGTAAATGGGTCTGCACTGATTGTGAACTCTATACCAGTATTCTTGATTTCGCCAGAGTTCATCAACAATGAGGGAAATCCCATGTGTGTTGGTTGTGCCAGATCCAACAAAATATCTTTGGATAATTTGCTATACCAATCGGCAGTCAAGCGTATGCGACCGTTGAGTATACCAAAATCAACACCTGCATTGAACTGGTCGTTACGTTCCCATTTTAGGTAAGGAGCAGCAGGGCGGTCTACTTTATAAGAGGTGGAGCCATCACTATTTCTTATTGGAGTACGTTTGGAATAGGGGCGGTAAGCTTCTACAGCTTGGTTACCTACAGAACCATAACCGAGGCGAAGTTTCAATTGGTCGATAAAGCTGTTGTCTTTCAAAAAACTTTCTTGTTTCAAGTCCCAAGCCAAAGCTGCAGATGGGAAATAGCTCCATTTATCAACAAGACGTGAAGAACCATCTGCGCGAATAGATGCAGTAACCATGTAACGGTTCATAAATACGTAGTTTACACGTAACATACCTGACATTAATGTATTGATAACACGGTCGGAGCTATTGGTAGCAAGCTCTGCATTTGACCATGCCAAGTTGTTTATACCGATCCTATCAATATAATCCAAACCATAAGCAGTACCGGTATGATTGAAATTATTATCATAAGACTGTTCGAAAACAGCAGTTGCGTTGACACGATGATTAGCATTAAATTCTTTTACATAACTTAATGTGTTGGTGTTTAACCAGGAAGTGTTCCAGTAACTACGTGCTTGACCTTGCGATAAATTGCTATTCTTGAAAGCATAGTAACTTTTGTCATTTTGTACGGAAGTGTTTAGTCTATTGTCAAGCAGAACTCCCAGTTGTGAGCGGAAGCTCAAACCGTCCATGATGTCAAACTGGACATAACCTTGTATACGATTATTTATTGTCTTGTTGGCATTGTCTGCTTCCCAAATATGCCCCATTGGATTGTAAGTTGAACTACCCTCAAAAAATGAATTATTGTAGTTTCCATCTTCATCTTGCGGTTCAATAGTACTGGGAAAGTACATTGCTTGTTGGATTAAACCATCATATTCATTGACACGTGGAGTACTTGTTTCTCTGTAGTGACCATAGATGTTCATACCAGCTTTCAGCCACTTCTTGATTTTGGTATCTACTTTCAAACGCCAGCTGTAGATTTGGCTACTTGACTCCTTGATGATACCTTCATCGTTTTGATAGCGGAGAGATGCCAGGAAAGTAGTCTTTTCGCCACCACCTGCAATAGACATTTCATAGTTCTGTGTAACGGCAGGGCTGCGGAAGATTTCTCTTGAGTAATCATAACCTGCTTTGCCAGACTTGAAGGCTGCTAATTGCTCTGCACTATAATAGTGATTGTCGCCGTATCCAAAATATTCCTTACCATAGTCATTAACCAGGTTGGCATATTCATAGGTAGAAAGATTATCAGCATACTTGGCTACAGTCTTGATGTTGGCAAATGCATTAAAAGATACGGTCAATTTGTCTTGGGATGGGTTTTTGGTAGTAACCAAGATTACACCGTTTGCACCGCGAGAACCGTAAACAGCTGTTGCAGATGCGTCTTTCAATACTTCGATAGATTGAATATCGGAAGGATTCAACGACTGAAGGGAACCACCGATGAAACCGTCGATAACAACCAAAGGACCGGTTTCTGCTGTGATAGAGTTGATACCACGTACACGGATGGTATTGTCTTCAGTAGGATTACCGGAACCAGAGAGAACTGATACACCGGCCATACGTCCCTGCAATGCATCGGATACATTACCGGTCGGGGTATTCTTCAATGCATCTGCTGCTTTTACAGAAGCAACTGCACCGGTCAGGTCACTCTTACGTTGAACGCCGTAACCCACTACGACAACTTCCTGCAGCAATTGGCTGTCTTCTGCCAGTTTTACGTCGATTTTGGTCTTTCCGCCTACGGCAATCTTTTGTGTCTGATATCCGATATAGGAGAATACGAGAGTTGCGTTTGCCGGAACATTGGGAAGGGTGTAGTTTCCGTCAATGTCTGTGATACATCCGTTACTTGTTCCTTCCACCTGGATAGAAGCACCAATCACCGGACCTAAGTTGTCAGTCACTGTACCTGTTACTGTGAGATTCTGTGCATTGGCCTGCGTGGCAAATAGGACAGAAAGCAACATAATACCTAATGCTTTAAAGAAGCTGGATTTCTGTTTCATAAATATTAATTTAATTAGTTATTAATAAAGGTTGTTTCTTTGTTTTGTACTCACTTCAGAGTTGAATCACATCGCAAATGTAGGGGATGGAATATACAAATGCATTAGTTAATAGTTCGCAAAAAGTACGAATTCGTACAAAACTTGCGAACTATACCACTCTTGTACTTTTATTCCCTTTCACTTTGGTTCTTTGCTTCCTTCACCTCTTCCAGTAGGGCAGAGAGCGTTTTTACCTTGTCCGGATGGGCTTCTGCCACATTGTCTTTTTCGGACGGATCAATGGAAAGATTGTACAGTTGGGGCTGCGGGGCGTTGCCCATTTCTATTTTTGTCCAATACTCCAGTGCCGGCTTGTCGCTGGGCTCTATGTATTTCCAGTCTCCTTGGATAATGGAGAGTGTATTGTCCAGATTCTGTTGTACAATATAGTCACATCCGGCAGTATCGGTTCCCAGGAAGTTGTTGAGCTGGTCGCGGCTGTCGGGAGCGATGCCTGCTTCCAGCGGATGGTTCAGTAGGGCGGCGAATGAAGCGTATACATCAATCATGGAGAAGAGGGCTTGTTGTTTGCCGGGCTTGATGCCATTGGGCCAGCGTACAATGAAGGGAATGCGGGTACCGGCATCGAAAGCGCTGTACTTCCCACCGCGGTAGTACTTCATGGGAGTATGGCCGTTCAGCAGTTCGCGTGCCTGGTCCTGATAGCCGTCGTCTATGACGGGACCGTTGTCACTGCAGAATACAAAAATGGTGTTGTCGGCAATGCCGAGGCTGTCCAAAGTGTGCATGATTTCACCCACGGTCCAGTCCAGCTGGAGGATGACGTCGCCACGTACGCCCAAACCACTCTTGCCGGCGAAACGCGGATGTGGCACGCGGGGAACATGTACATCTTGCGTACCCATATAAAGGAAGAAAGGTTCGTCTTTATGGGCTGTGATGAAGTTCTTGGCCTTGTCTGTAATCACGTCGGCAATGTCTTCGTCTGTCCAAAGGGCGGATTTGCCGCCGGTCATCCAGCCGATGCGGGGGATGCCGTTGATGATGGTGTTATTGTGCCCTTGGCTGGGTTTCATCTTGACGAGTTCGGGGTTTTCGAGACCGGTGGGCCAGTCACCGACCTTGTGGTCGTAGCTCACAGTGATAGGGTCGTTGGGGTCGAGGCCCACTACATGTCCGTTCTCTACAAAGACGCAGGGAACGCGGTCGACGGTAGCGGGGATGATGTATTCATAGTCAAAGCCGATGTCTTGGGTGTTCGGTTTGATGGAGTGGTTGAAGTCTGTACCGCCTTTAGGGCCCAGGCCGAGGTGCCACTTGCCCACTGCTGCAGTGGCGTAGCCTTCTTCCTTGAACATATCGGCCATAGTGACGCAGGCGGTATCGATGATGAGTTCGGAATTGCCCGGAGCGATGCCGGTATTCTTCTGTCGCCAGGGATACATGCCCGTCAGCAGGCCGAAACGGGAAGGAGTGCTGGTGGAAGAAGTGGCATAAGCGTTGGTAAACTCCGCATGCCTTGTCCGGCAAGGCGGTCAATGTTGGGAGTGCTTACTTTGGTGGCACCGTAACAGCTCAGGTCGCCGATACCCAGGTCATCAGCAATCAGATATACTACATTGGGCTTCTGCGGCGAGTGCTCCGAAGTCTTGTCTTTAGGTTGGCTTCCGCATCCCGCTATCAGGGCTGCACCGGGAATCAGAGACCACAAGGGGGAAAAATGCTTCATAGTTCTTTGACTTTAGATTGTAATTCTGAGGTCAAAGGTAAGAGGTTTTATGGAATCGGGTGTATAAGGAAGTACAAGGGAAGGGAGAAAAAGTACAAACCGTATCATGCGATGGCTTGATGTACAATATTAAGATGTCTCTTCACTGTCTTCCGTACTTTCCTCTCCTCCATTCTCTCCTTTGCGGTAGGCCAGTGGGCTGACATGGTAAATGTCCTTGAAGCATTTGGAGAAATAGCGTGAAGAACTGAAACCGATCCGGTCCGCAATTTCAGTGATATTCAGCTCCGGATTGTTGCGCAGCATTAGAGCGCCTTTCTTCAGGCGGATGGTCAGGATAAAGTCGTTCGGAGTTTGTCCGGTGATAGCCTTCAGCTTGGTGAACAGATTGGTGCGTGCCATTGCCATTTCACGGGCAAAGACGTTGACGTTGAACTCCGTATCGTCCAGATGTTGCTCGATGACTGCCATGGCACGGTCCAGAATCTCCTTGTCTATGGGGTTGGTGGCAAGCATCTGTACAAAGGCTTGCGGCTGCTTGCTGAACTTCTCCTGCAGGAGGATGCGCGAGTTCACGAGGTTGTTGCAGCGCGAAATCAATAGATTGGTGTTGAACGGCTTGGTGATATAGTCGTCCGCACCGATGCGCAGTCCCTCGATATTCTGTTCGATGGCAGTACGTGCCGTGAGCAGTACCACGGGAATATGGCAGGTGTTGAAGTCGCTCTTTATCTGTTTGCACAGTTCCGTTCCCGACATGTTGGGCATCACCACGTCGCTGACTACGATATTGGGCATTTCGCTGCGCACCAGTGCAAGTCCTTCCGCTCCGTCGGCCGCAGTCAGCACTTCGTAGAAGGGCTTGAAGATACCTGCCAGCATGTCGCGGATGGAGTCGTTGTCTTCCACTATCAGGATTTTTGCATCCGGGAGTCGTTTGATGGGAGCACTCTCTTCCAGCTCCGCCTTGAGCAGGGCATCGTTTTCCGGTTTGGGAATTTCTATTTGTTGCACACTGTCTGCATTCTTATTTATTTGCTCTTCGTCAAACTGTGCGTTCCCCAATTGCAGGTTTACGATGAAGCTGCTACCTTTGCCCAGTTCGCTTTCCACACGGATGGTGCCGTGATGGAGCTCCACGATACCCTTCGTCAATGCCAGGCCGATACCCGTACCCGTCTTGCTTGCATCCGTAGAGTCCATTTGGTCTATCTGGTAGAAGCGGTCGAATATCTTGTCCACTTCCCGGGCATCTATGCCGCTGCCGGTATCGGTCACGCGGATGACGGCATTGCTGCCTTCGGTCTTGATGCTGAGGGTGATGCTGTCTTCCGCCTTGGTATGCTTGACGGCGTTGGACAGCAGGTTGTTTATCACTTTCTGCATCTGTTTTTGGTCATACCATACTTCGAGGCTGTCTGTTTCCTTCTCGAAGTAGAGGCTGATTTGTTTGGCGCTGGCATATTCCAGGAAAAGTAGATAGTTTTCGTATAGGAAGTTCACGATGTTGTGTGGACTTACCTTTATCTTCATGTGCCCTTGTTCCTGCTTGCGGAAGTCGAGCAGCTCGGTGATGAGTTCCCGTAGCTGTATGCTGTTCTTGTAGATGCCCAGTACCTTGTTATATATGGCAGGCGTGAAGTTCTGGAGTTGCATCAGCGTTTCCACTTGGGCCACGATGAGTGTCAGCGGGGTGCGGAATTCATGGGAAATGTTGGTGAAGAAACGTAGCTTTGACTGGTTCAGGGCCTCTACGTCACGGATGTGCTTCTGTTCGTACTTCAGTGATTCACGCAACTTGATTCTGGACTTGTAGGTACGCACCAGATACCAGAGCAGGATTCCCGTCACTATCAGGTAGATAAGATAGGCAAGGGGAGTCTTGTAGTAGGGAGGCAACACGTGTATGGTCAGGTGGACTTGCGGACAAAGGCTCTCGTCTTTTCCGTTGGGCTTTATAATCAAGTTATAGGTTCCGGCATTCAGGTTGGTATAGGTGATGTTGTGCAGTCCACGGGCACTGTTCCAGTCGTTGGAGAAGCCTTCCAGCTTATAGATGATGTCGTCTTTGTTGGCGGCTACATAGTTTGAAGTGGCAAACTCTATGCTGAACATGGACTGGTCAGCGTTGAGCGTAATCTCGGGGGTGCAGTACAAGGCTTGCTGCAGGATACCGGTCTCATCTCCCACTTGTATTTCCGTTCCGTTCACAATGAGGCGGGAGAGGATGATTTTGTAGGGTTTCGGCGTGAAGTTCAACTCCATTTCATGGAAAGAAATCATTCCCTGCGTGCCTCCCAGGAATATTTCTCCGTCACGGGTCACGCAAAGGGCATTCTCGTTGACGGCAGTCATTGGGAAACCGTTTTCGGCACTGTAGTTCAGGAATGCCTTTTGCCGGTAGTCGAAGATGGAGAAGCCCTCGTTGGTGATGAGCAGCAGTTTGCCGCTGGTGGGGGATTCCTCCGTCTCATAGATACAGTCGCTGGAAAGGCCGTTCTTCGCTTGGTCAAAGTTCTCGAAGTCGTTGCTGGCAGGGCGGTATAAGTCCAGTCCGCTGCCCGAAGTGGCGAACCACAGATTGCCTTTGCTGTCTTGGGTAATGTTGTTTACATTGTTGTTGCTGATGCTGTGTGGGTCGGCAGTATCATGGCGGTAGTTGGTCAGTTTGCCGGTATCGAAACGGTAGCTGAACACACCTTCGCCCGTGGCTGCAATCCAGAGCGTACCGTTGCTGTCGAAAGTGACATCTGCCACCATCTTGATTTTTTTGCCTTCTTTGCTGTCCTGGAACAGTTGTTGGCATTTCCCGTTGGCAGGGTCGAAGAGGCAGATTCCGTTTTGGGTGGCTATCACCAGGTGGTCTTGGTAAGGCGCGATATCGCGGATGATGTCGGAAGGCAAGGTCTCCGGATTACCTGCTTCCATGCGGTAGTGTGTGAATCGCCCCGAGCGTATGTCCAGTCTGTTCAGTCCGCCCAGATGGGTTCCTATCCAGATGATGTCTTTGGAGGCATCATAATAGAGAGCCTTGATGTTGTTATGGGAAATACTGTTGGGACCGATTTCCGGGCGGAACCATTTGAACTCACGGGTACGGCGGTTGTAATAGTTCAGTCCGCCCCTTCGGTGCCAATCCACAGATTGCCGTCCTTGTCTTCGATGGTGCGGCCTACAACCGGATTGCTCAGCCCCTTCTTTTCGATGGGCGAATACATATAGCGGCTGTATATCTCGTACTCGGGGTTGAAGTAGTTGACGCCGCCAAAGTAGGTCCCCAGCCACAGCGTTCCTTGGTTGTCCTTTACGATGCACCAGATGGAAGAGTGTGTCAGTCCGTCGCTCTGGGCATCACTGGCAGTGTGGTTCTGGAAGAGTCCCGTACTTTTGTCATACCGGTTCAATCCGTTGAATGTCCCAATCCAGATGTTTCCCAGATTGTCTTCACAGCAGGCTCGCACGAAGTTGGAAGAGATGCTGTAAGGGTTCTTTGCGTCGTATTCAAAGATTTCGATGGTTCCGTCGGTCTTTACATGGTGCAGCCCTTCTTCCCAGCTGCCAATCCATAACTCGCCTTCGCTGTCTTGGTATATGCTGGTGATGTTGCCTTTCAGGATGGGGTGGGTCAGCTCGTTCTTGTCCAGTTGCAGGCGGTATGCTCCGTCGGTGGTCGTTCCAATCCACATTTGTCCTTTGTCCAGATGCATACAGCAGATTTCCAGACTTTTTCCGGGAAGCTGGTAATAGAGGTCAAAGTTCCCGGTCTGCTCGTTATAGCGGTAGATTTCATTCTGTTTTCCGATGAAAAGGGCCTCTTTGTAATATATGCTGTGCACATTTCCTTGCAGCAGGGTGGTGAATCTTTGGGTGGCGAGATTGAACTCGGCTACTCCTTCCGTACAGAGCAGGTAGATTTTTCCGTTACGGTTGCCGGCCATGCGCAGCACGGTGTTGCAGAAAAGGCTGTAAGGGTCGTTCTTCTGCAGCTTGTAAGTTTGTATGTCTTCTCCGTCATAACGGTTCAAGCCTTCTCGGGTTCCAATCCATAATACACCGTTTTCATCGATGTAAAGGCTGTTCACGGAGAATTGTGACAGACCGTCGTCGGTTGTCAGATGGTTGAAGGTGATGTTCTGCGCCTGCAGGGTTGCAGCAATCATGCTTACTGAAACAAGAAGCAGCCGGATGATAAACGTTCGCACTTTTCGGGTAGTTTTTAAGGTTTCAGTTACAAATATAGGTATATTTTGTACAAGACTTCTTATTTATTAGGCAGTTTTTGCGGTTATGTTTGGATAAATGTATAATTTTGGAAGCGCGCCGAACGATACTTGTCTTTTGATAGATGGCAATCGGCGTATCTTTGTAAACAAATTAATTCATTTATTATCATGAAAGACCTTTTATCTATTGTATCTCATTTTCAAATGCAGGGTACGGTTCGTGAAATCAAGCCTTTAGGCTCAGGCCTGATTAACGATACGTACAAAGTGACCACCGCTGAGGCCGATGCGCCGGACTATGTTCTGCAACGTATCAATCATGCCATTTTCCAGAATGTAGAGATGTTACAGTCTAATATCGAGGCTGTGACCGGGCATATCCGTAAGAAGCTGGAAGAGAAAGGAGAGGCCGATGTCGAGCGTAAAGTGCTTCATTTCATCCCCACGGCCGAAGGGAAAACCTATTGGTATGACGGTGAGAACTACTGGCGTATCATGACTTTTATTCCTCGTGCCAAGACTTACGAGACGGTGAACCCCGAATATTCCTATTATGCGGGAACTGCCTTCGGTAATTTCCAGGCTATGCTTGCCGACATTCCAGATACATTGGGCGAGACAATTCCCGATTTCCACAACATGGAGTTCCGCCTGAAGCAACTCCGTGATGCTGTGGCTGCCGATGCGGCGGGACGTGTGCAGGAGGTGCGGTACTTCCTGGATGAAATAGAAAAACGTGCCGATGAAATGTGCAAGGCAGAACGCTTGTTCCGTGAAGGCAAACTGCCCAAACGGGTATGCCACTGTGATACGAAAGTGAACAATATGATGTTCGACGAAGACGGTACGGTGCTTTGTGTCATCGACCTGGATACGGTGATGCCCAGCTTCATCTTCTCCGATTATGGCGATTTCCTTCGCTCAGGTGCCAACACGGGGGTGGAAGATGACAAGAATCTGGATAATGTGAACTTCAATATGGAAATATTCCAGGCATTTACCAAGGGTTATCTGGAATCGGGCAAATCCTTCTTGTTGCCGATAGAGATTGAGAATCTGCCTTATGCGGCTGCCTTGTTCCCATACATGCAGTGCGTACGCTTCCTGGCAGATTATATCAACGGTGATACTTATTATAAAATCCAGTATCCGGAGCACAATCTTGTGCGTACCAAGGCTCAGTTCAAACTGTTGCAGAGCGTGGAGGAGCATACACCGGAGATGAAAAAATTCATTGACTCATGTATCTGAAAAAGTTTTTAATGACGATAGCGGCAGCTCTTTGCATGTTGCCGCTGTCTGCAATTAATCCTCAAAATAGTAAAATGAAAGAATTGAATGTAAAAAAAGTAAGTGTGGCCAATATACCGGTAGAGTCGGTTCCGGCTCTTCTGGATGAAGAGAAGGTGGCGTTTCAGCCCGTGAACACAGTGAATTGGGCTGCTTTTCCTTATACTCCCGATGTGGCGTTCCGCATAGCGCATACGGAAGATGCCATTCTGCTGCATTTCAAGGTAAGGGAAGCGAGTGTACGCGCCGTGGCAGGACACGATAACGGTCCGGTCTGGGAAGATGCTTGTATAGAGTTCTTCTCTGTGCCTGCCGGTGACGGAGTGTACTACAATATGGAGTGTAATTGTGCCGGAACGCTGCTTATCGGTGCGGGTGCCGGACGTGGAAACCGCCAGCATGCCCCGCAGGAAGTGCTCGACAAGGTGCAACGCTGGGCTTCTTTGGGACGTGAAGCGTTTGAAGAAAGAGTAGGAGAGTGCAGTTGGGAAGTGGCTCTGGTCGTTCCCTATTCCGCTTTCTTCCTGCACCGCATCACTTCATTGGATGGCCAGACCATTCGTGCCAACTTCTATAAGTGTGGTGACAAGCTTCAGACCCCCCACTTCCTTTCCTGGAATCCGATTGAACTGGAGAAGCCGAACTTCCATTGTCCGGAGTTCTTCGGTGCACTGCATTTCGAGTAAGGAGGCGGTATTTTCCGTGTGAACCCGGTATTCGGAATCAGATCTTCAGCAAGTTCAAAAGAGAAAGTTTGCAAACCTGCCCTCACTACCCTCACCGCTTTCCTGAAACGCCCTGTTCATCGGCATTGCGGTGGTGAGTGAGAGCAAATAAAAAGGGTGAGGGCAAAATTTGCCCTCACCCTTTCGGCTTTATCCTGTTGCTTACTATCACTCCCCTCAAGACGCACGGGCTTTCGTCCGTCTCTCCCCGTCCTTTATTGAGAAAAGCATATATATTTCTTGTGCCAAACGCAGCGTATTGACAACGGCTCACCTAAGTGGTCTGATTTGTTCACCTAAGTGAGCTGATTTGTTCACCTTAGTGGTCTGACTTGTTCACTATAGTAGAACATTGGCAAATCAAAAGGTTTCTCGGGAGAAACACGTATGCGGAACACAAAGAAACCCTGTACAGCACACGATGAATACGGTTCAAACGGGAATGCATCCTTTGAAAAAAACACGACCGGACAAGGATAAGCTAAACAAAAACATTATTTTTGCAGTATATCAAGCTGCAAACTGCATGAGAAACGAACCATAGCCCTCATAGCCATACTGACCGCACTATTGGCAGCCTGCACCGAAAAGACGGACTACAATACACTATTGGTACGGGCAGACTCGCTGATGAATTTGCATCCGGACAGCGCACTGCACATGCTGGAAAGTATCTCAACCGACAGCCTGAGCACAAAAGCAGACCGTGCCTACCATGCACTGCTGCTGACGCAGGCACGGGACAAGAACTACATGGTGCAGACGGATGATTCGCTGATACAAGTGGCCGTGCGCTACTATGACACGCATGAGGATGCCCTACTGCAAGCACGGGCATATTACTATTGGGGATGCGTTTACAGAGACATGAAGAAAGCAGAGGAAGCCGTTACCAGCTTTCTTACAGCGAACATCTTAGCAAAAAAACAAAAACATTCGTTTGCAAAGCCTTATCTGCAATAATATAGGTTACTTGTATTATGCACAAGATTTAAATGAGCAAGCAGATTCCATATATCGGGAAGCGGAGCAAATGGCTGTCCTGCTGAAAGATTCGCTGCTTCAGGCAGAAGCTTTGTCACAGCAGGGAATGATTCGGATGGAAAAAGGGAAGTCATTCTATCCGAAAGCTGAAAAACTGATGCTGCAAGCACTGTATATGGCTAAAATGACAAACAACAAAACTCTGAACAGAACCATACTGTCTGCACTAAGCACATTGTACTACAGAATGGAGAATGGAAAGAAAGCAGTGGAGTTTGCCAAGCAAAACTTTGCCCTGCAGGAAGATACAACTTTCTGCTACAATGCTTTCTATATATTAGGAAATGCCTATTACGAGAACCGGCAATATGACTCTGCCTCCTTCTATCTAAACAAAGCCCTTCCTGATAAGAGTCATGCCATAAAAGCAGGAGTTTACAAGTTATTATCAGATATAGCAAAAGCTTCCGGAGATTTTAAAACATCATTGGACTTGGAACGAACCGGCTCCATCTACACGGATAGTTTGCGGAACAACCGTAACAGACAAGCCTATTCCGTGATTGATGCCGAAAAGAGTGCCCAGATAGCCCATCAACAGAAGAAACACGATTCAGTCATCAGTAAATATAACGGTCTCCTGTTGTCTGTTGTAGCGGCAGCGTTCTTGGCCTTGTACATGCTGAAAAGATACCGGAGAAGAACCTTCCTTTTGGAGGAAGAAAAGGACAGACTGAAAGAGGTACAAACCGCAATGCAGCAACAAAATGCCAAACTTGAAGAAGAGCAACGGCAGAAAGAAAACAGAATCGCATATTTAGAAAGAGAGTTGGAACAACTGCATTATGATGCAGCGCAGAAAAAGCAATTGCGTAATGAGCTGGAAGCCCTGAACCACGAACGAGTTCTGCTCTTGACAAGCACACAAAAATATTCGGATGTAAAAACCAAGATGAAGCAAATCATCCAAGACTACAAAGACCATGACAGCTCGGAGCTGCACATGGAAAAGGAGGACTGGTTGCAACTGATTGCCGAAACAGACCGACGTTGGAACCAAATCACCTTAAGGCTATGTGCGGATTGCAAACTGCTGCAAGAAGAAATTCACCTCTGCTGTCTATACCTGACCGATTTGCCGGTCAGCTATTTCGGATGTCTGTTGGGCTGCAAACGAGACACCGTCTACAAAAAAGCGAATCGCATTGTTGAGAAGCGGATGGGCTTTCCTCACGGTTCAACTTCTCTGCAAAAGGTGTTGAAGGAACTGTGCGTTAAGACAAATTAACTATTTATACATATATAAGCACCGTTATACAGCACTTTATACATCACTTTATACATGTTTTATACATATCCATAAGCTAAAATAGTCCTATATTTATGACAACGAAAACAAATAAAACGTATAAATATGAGAAGACTATTATTTATCCTGCTAACAATTTTCTCTCTTGGCAATATAGCAGTACATGCGGAGAAAGTGAATGATTGTATAAAGATTGTTCTCCAACAAACAGTTCCTGGCGACTATATACCACCTATTAATAAAGAAGGAGGTCCTGTAGTCCGTAGCATATATATGCCGATAGTAGATGCTTACCTATATAATAATGTGGTAAATGTCAGCTTCAATGAAAACATTGAGTCTGCCACTATCACTATCACCAACGAAACTACCGGTGAAACGGTCTATTCAGAGACATGTAGTAATCCTGTTACTCTTAATATAGACCTTAACGGTGAGAAGAGCGGAGAATACTCCATTGAAATAGAAACAGATGACATATTCTTGGAAGGCTACTTCAATTTATGATATTTTGTGCACTAAATATAAGCGGAATCGAAAAGCTTTAATAGAGTAGAACTAAATTAATCTTGAACACTATGAATTTTAATGACTTAAAAGCGAAAGCCCTCAATAAAAAACAAATGAGAGCTATCAAAGGTGGTTTTGGTACTTGTGGCTACAAATCTCCAAGTGGTAGAGTAGAGTGCGGTGTAACCAAAGTTCAAGCTCAATTCATGGCTACCGCCAAGGGAAATTGGTGCTGTGATAGCTGCCCTTCAAGTAGCTACTGCGGATAATCCGCAGGTTACAGAATAGGAAAATTGTTATTCAAACTAATAATTTTCCTATTCATTATTTAATATCATCATAAATTAAAAGCCTATACTTATGAAGTATATATGTATCATCTTTTTTCTGGTAATAAGCATTTCATCTTGCCGGCAACAAGCCATCAATGAGAAATGTGGAAAGAATATTGTAGTATGTTTCAATCATTACCATCCTAAGCCCCACAGGACACCGGGAGGAGTGAGACACGTGCCGATGCCTAAAGTCCTCTATACCGACAGTATAGGAACTCTTATGGAATACATGCCGGACAAAGATTTCGATACCATAACCCTCTATTCCACTGAACATTTCAAGGAGCTGGGGCTCAACTATGGGGATTTTGAGTTCAACTACTACCCTTTAATGCAAGGGGATACCATTACTATTTCAATGGATAGCCTGAACTACCCCATTTTAAGCAGCAAGCATCACCCGGAACGCAACAGAATCTATAATATGAACTATGAATTGCGTAAAGGGAGGACACACTCCGGCTTAGAAGCAAAAACATGCTTGGGAAGCGATTGGGTACGGATTGCCCAAAGCATTAACATGATACGAGCCAACAATTGGACTTCATTAATAATAGATTATTGTCCTTTGGATTCATTACAATCCATGTTCGACAGTTACAAAAAGAACTACACAGATACTATCAATTCCTTTAAAGAACAGCAACTTATCTCAAGCGAGATACACGACCGTTATCAATACCTGCTCAAGCTGAAAGACTATGAATCCCGGAGAATGCTGAATGAAGACACCGCCTTCTACCGCCAAATGGAGCCCGGAATAGCCGACAAATATATCCGTTATCCCTCCTACCGTGAATTTCTGGACTACTACCTCTGGTTTTTGAATCAGCACATCCCGACAATACGCAAATCGCAGGGAGGAAGCAACGACTGGCGTCAAACCTTCGATGAGCTATCTCCGAAAACATTTCAGCCAAAATCAAAACAAATCCTGCTTGAACGCTGCATCAAAGAAATCGGCGAAAACTTTTCGGCACAAGACGTAAACAGCTATCTTGACAAATATATCCATATCACCCAAGACACACTGCTGCCCAACAAGATAAGAGACCAATATAACTTGTCTGCCGATGCCAACCAGTTATTGCTGAAGGACATCCACGGAAAGCCTACCAACTTGAACATATTGTTGAAAAAAACAGGGGAAAGGTCATTTATGTGGACTTTTGGGCAAGCTGGTGTGTACCCTGCCGGGAAGAAATGCCTCCATCGGCAAAGCTAAGAGAGCTGTACAAGGGAAAAGATGTGGTATTCGTCTATCTCGCCTTCAAGGACCAGGAAAGCAGCTGGAAAAAGGCAGTAGAGCAGGAAGGCTTGTCGGAAGTACCCGACAATTTCCTCATCACAAACCCAAAGAACAGTAAAATACTGGAAAAGCTAAAGCTGGAATTAATTCCCCGATACATCATTTTCGACAAACAGGGCAATATTGTTGAAGTGAATGCTCCAAGACCAAGTGACCAACAAGCGGCAACAACGATAGACAAATATTTAAAACAGTAAAGCAACAGAATGAATGCACATCAAAAAATAATAAAAGACAATGCAAGAACCATTTTGAAGATTATCACAAAATATTATGGCTGCAAATATTCTGCTGCATTATATGTAATATTGAAGGAACATCCGGATTTTCCCAGTTTCCTATCTTTCCAGTATATATTACATAGGATGGGCAAAGATAGTTTTGCCATACATACCAGTTATGAAGAACTGACAAATATACCCTCTCCTTTCATTGCTCATGTTATTACAAATGTGGATTTGTTCCTGTTTATAACAAAAGTTACTGCCGAATCTATTCAGACTATTGATGAGAAAGGAAAGATAGAAAGTATATCGAGAAAGGATTTTGAAGATATGTGGGACGGTAACATCCTTATTATGGATAACCGACCAGGTAAAATCAGTATTCCACTAAAAATGAAATTCAGCACAATCATTCAGCAAATAAAATATCCTATGCTTATATTGTGTGTAGCCATATTATTCGCATATTTACTTATTTTAAAGCACGAAGGAGGCATTCTTTTTTATCTATATCTTACAGGCGTTTTAGGAGGACTGACTGCATCCATACTTTTGTTTGTAGACCAAATAGACAAGTACAATGTACACATTAAAAAATTATGTTCAGCCACCGGAAATAAGAATAATATAGATTGTTCTTCTATCTTGGATTTCAAAGACGCATATTTCCTCGGACTTGTTTCTTGGAGCGATATAGGTTTTGTGTATTTTTTATCTCTTTTAATTGTATTACTATTCCTACCATTTGGTACAGCACAGGCACTTATAAACTTCCTGTCTGTTTGCAGTATCGGATATGTATGCTATTCTCTTTTTTATCAGAAATTCATAGCAAGAAAATGGTGTACCCTTTGCCTTTCTGTACAAGTGGTATTCGTTTTTCTGTTTATGCTAAGTATATGTACTTTAAAGATGAATTATATATACGAATTGCTACATTTGAAATCAATAATAGAAATAACGACGATCTTCGTTACTGTTACATCTATCTATATAGTCATCAAGCCGATAATTGCCACTCAAAAAGAACACACCACCTTGAAAAGAAAATACAACGAATTAATATATGACGAAAACATTTCCCAATATCTTTTTCAACAAGAACTTTGTCTTACAAATGTTGACAAAGTGAATAAAATATCAATAGGAAATCCAGATGCCGAAATATGCCTTACTCTTATTTTCAGTCCTATTTGTGTTTCATGCATAAAAGAGCTACAAAAACTAATGCCCATCCTTCAAAGAAAAGCCAATACCAAATTGGATTTAATATTTTTGTTAGACCAAAAGAAACATCCAGAATCGATAGTAATAGCTTCCCATATTCTCTCTGGCTATCAAAAGAATCCCCAATTATTTGCCATGATACTAAAAAAATATGTTGATAACTATCCTATCAGTAAAAATAAAATCCTACATAACATTAAGTTCTTGGATGAAATCCCTAAATACGAGCCTTTCATCAATGCACAAGAAAAATGGTGTATAACACATAAGTTTTACACTACCCCCATTCTATTTATTAATGGGAGGAAATTTCCAAGCTATTATAACATCAAAGATATTGACTTTTTATATAGTTAATCAAATGAAATCCTTTCCTCACTACTCCCAGCACGACGTGATGGACTGCGGCCCCACCTGCCTGCGCATGGTGTCCGCCTTCTATGGCAAGCGCTATTCTTTGGAAGGTCTGAGGGAAAAGTCATTCATCACTCGCGAAGGTGTCTCTATGCTGGGTATCAGCGAAGCGGCTGAGAAGATTGGATTTCGGAGCATCTGTGTGCAAGTGAGCTACGAAATGCTGCAAGAAGCCCCTTTACCTTGTATCGTCCACTGGAACCAGCAACATTTCGTCGTGGTCTACCGGATGAACGACAAGCATGTATGGGTGGCCGACCCCGGAGCAGGCAAGCTGAAATACACCCGGGAAGAATTCTGCCGTTGCTGGCTCAGCGCCAAAACGGACGGAGAAGATACGGGAGTGGCACTGTTGCTGGAACCTACACCGGAATTCTATGCACAAGAAGATGAGGGGGAAAAGACAAACTATAAAGGCTTCGGCTTCCTCTATTCTTACTTGCGCCCCTACAAGCAACTGGTGGGACAACTGCTGCTGGGGTTGCTGCTGGGCAGCATGATACAGCTGATGCTCCCCTTCCTCACGCAGAGCATCGTGGACTTCGGCATCAACAACCAAAATCTCGGATTTATCTACCTGGTGCTCATTGCCCAACTGATGCTGTCCTTCAGCAGCAGCGCCGTGGAGTTCATACGCGGATGGATATTGCTGCATCTGGGCACACGCATCAACATCGCCCTGATTTCGGACTTCCTCATCAAGATGATGAAGCTCCCTATGGGCTACTTCGACACCAAGATGACGGGCGACATCCTGCAACGCATCAACGACCACACGCGCATACAGAACTTCCTGACCGGAAGCAGCCTCAGCGTGGCGTTCTCCACCTTCAACATCCTGATATTCGGCATCGTGCTGCTGGTGTACAGCGGCATGATTTTCCTTATCTTCATGGGAGGGAGCGCACTCTACATCTCCTACGTCTGGCTCTTCATGAAGAAACGGGCGGAACTGGACCACAAGCGGTTTGCCCAGCAGAGCGCCAACCAGAGCACGGTGGTGCAGCTGGTGAACGGCATGCAGGAGATAAAGCTGAGTGCCTGCGAGCAGCAGAAGCGGTGGGAATGGGAACGCATACAGGCACGGCTGTTCAAAGTGAACATCCGGAGCCTTGCGCTGAGGCAGTACCAGGACTCGGGAGCGGTACTGATAAACCAGACCAAGAACATAGTAATCACGGGACTGGTGGCCTCGCTGGTGGTACAAGGGGAAATGACACTGGGCATGATGCTCTCCGTGCAGTACATCATCGGACAACTGAACAGTCCGATAAACGAACTCATCACCTTTGCCCGCGACATGCAGGACGCGCGCCTCAGCACAAACCGCCTGGGCGAGGTGCGGGACAGCCCCGATGAAGAAGACCCCACAAAAGACCTGATAAGGGAGATACCCACAGGGAAAGACCTGCGGATAGAAAACCTGAGTTTCAAATACGACCCGCTCGGCGAAACGCCCACCTTAGACAACATCAGTCTGGAAATCGCATCGGGCAGACAGACAGCCATCGTAGGAATGAGCGGAAGCGGAAAGACCACGCTGGTGAAGCTGCTATTAGGATTCTATCCGCCTGCAAGCGGACAGATACTGCTGGGCGACACCTCGCTGGAGAACTTCAGCATCCGCGAGTGGCGCAAACGGTGCGGCGTGGTGATGCAGGACGGGTTCATCTTCTCGGACAGCATTGCCGGCAACATCGCCCCCGGGGTGGAGCACATCGACAAGGAACGCCTGCGGCATGCGGCGGAAGTGGCAAACATACACGGATTCATCGAGGGACTGCCATTGGGATACAACACCCGGATAGGCCAGGAAGGGCACGGATTGAGCCAGGGACAGAAACAGCGCATACTCATCGCCCGCGCCGTGTACAAGAACCCGGAATTCATCTTCTTCGACGAAGCCACCAACGCACTGGATGCCAACAACGAGCGCATCATCATGGAGAACCTGCAGCGCTTCTTCGAAGGAAGGACATCGGTAGTGGTGGCCCACCGGCTGAGTACCGTGCGGAATGCAGACCGGATAGTGGTGATAGAGCAGGGACGGATAGCGGAAACGGGGACGCACGAGGAACTGATAGCGAGGGAAGGAAGGTATTATAAGCTGGTGAAGAATCAGCTGGAGCTTTGAGAATGGAAAGTTGAAAATGGAAAACGGGAGGAAGGACATAGAATTGCGGAGTGAGGAGGTGCAGGAGATACTGACCCGTCCGCCGCATGCACTGGTACGATGGGGCATCACGGTGTTCTTCGTGGTGCTGGCACTCTTCTTCATAGGCGGGTGTTTCTTTAAATATCCCGACGTGATAAGTGCTTCCATTACCATCACTACGGAGCATCCGCCGATATGGATGGTGGCACGGGGAAGCGGGAAAATAAAGGAGGTGTACCACAAGGACCGGGATTCCGTGTGGACGGGAAACATCATCGCCGTACTGGAGAATCCTGTCGTGACGGAAGACGTGCTGCGCCTGAAGGAGCAGCTGGCATCCTTCAATCCGGCAGACAGCAGCGTCTGCACCGCGCAGTTCCCGGAGAAGCTGTCCCTGGGAAGCATACAGAACGCCTACGCCTCTTTCCTGAAAAGCCTGACGGACTACCGCAACTTCCTCTCACTGAATCTGTACGAACAGAAGGTGGAGGCCACCCGCCGGGAGTTGCAGGAATACCGCAACTACATCGCCCACCTGAACAGACAAGCAGAACTGGACAAGGAACAAGTGCGGATAGCTTCTACCGTACACAACCGCGAGAAGCAACTTTTTGATGAAGGGCTGACTGCACAATCGGAATACGAGGAAGCCAAACAAACATTCTTGAACAAGCAGCAGAGCCGGGAACAGCTAATGACCTCACTGTCTTCCGCCAGAATACAGGAAGCGCAGTTGCAGCAAAGCATCATCGAAACACAAATGGAGCAAAGCCGGGAGTCCAACAACTTGAATGTGGCCCTGAAAACTGCCTACAACGAATTGCAAGTCAGCATCAATGATTGGGAACTGGCTTATCTCTTCGTCAGCCCGGCAAACGGCATACTCTCCTACAACCACATCTGGCAAAAGAACCAGAACGTCAGTAGCGGAGACAAGGTGTTCTCCATCGTAGCCAAAGCCCCGGGAAGCATCATCGGAAAGATAAAACTTCCCGCCGGAGGTTCGGGTAAAGTAATGCCCGGACAGCGGGTAAACATCAGCGTGACCGGTTATCCATACATGGAGTTCGGTTTCCTGACGGGGAAGGTAATGTCCGTCTCGTTGTTGGCAGACGATGAAAGCGCCTATACCGTCACCATAAGCCTGCCGCAAGACTTATGCACTTCCTATGGTAAACAGCTGGAATTCAAAGGAGAACTGACCGGTATGGCAGAGGTCATGACAGACGAACGAAGTGTGACTGAAAGATTGCTTAGTCCGTTGAGATATTTGTGGGAGAAATATCTGTAAAGGTCTTTAGAAAAAGGCACGAACTACGCAAACTTACAGAAAAGAATTTATCCATCCGTAATAGTCTGCGTGATTCGTGCCCGAAGAAGGGTTTTTACTTCACGATTCCTTTGGAATTCTTGATGAAGTTGATGATATTGTGTATCTCGTCACTCATCGGTACTTGGTCTTCAATCTTCTGCAAGGCATCCTGCACGCTGAAGTTTCCCTGGTATACCAGACGGTAGGCATTTACGATATGGCGCAATACACGTTCGGTCACCTGGTGTTTGTGTTGAAGCACAGCAGCGTTGATACCGTGGTATTCCGCCGGATTACCGTTCATGATGATATAAGGCGGTACATCCTTTGATATGCGGCAGCCTGCTTGGATCAGTACCCAACTTCCAATGTGGCAGTATTGGTGCAGAATGACGTTGCTGCTCAGAATGGTGCAGTCGTCTATCTGACATTCTCCGGCTACGGTAGTCTTGATGCCCAGTACACAATGGTTGCCTATCTGCACGTCGTGGCAGAGGTGTACACCATCCATCAGGTAGTTTTCATTGCCGATGCGGGTAGCGCTTCCTGCATGGGTAGCACGGCTGACAACCACGTTCTCGCGGATGTCGTTATTATCACCGATAATCAGCATGCTGTTCTCTCCCGTATAATGGAAGTCTTGCGGTTCGGCACCCAGAACGGCATTGTGATGCACCTTGTTCCCTTTTCCCATGCGGGTACCGTGCAGAATTTTTGCCCCCGACATAATAATACAGTCATCACCGATTTCCACGTTCCCTTCGATAAAAGCAAAGGGCTGGATGGTTACATTCTTGCCGATTTTTGCGGCAGAATCTACATAAGCTAACGGACTTATCATAGTAATTAGCGATTAATGATTAATGATTAGTGATAAATGGTTAGTGATTAGGATTTACTATTTCATTAATCGCTAACCACTAATCACTTATCGCTCATTTTATTCTCTTCCTCCTCCAAGCGCTTGATACAGGCTGATAACCGCCTGCATGCTGCTGAAGGTGTCGGATACTTCTGCAAGCTGTGCGCTGAGATAAGACTGCTCGGCAGACAAGACTTCCAGATAAGTCGACGTGCCTAAGTTAAACAAATCTTTTGTATCTGAGGCAGCTTGGCGGGCAGAATTTACTTGAATAGTGCGTGAAACGGCTTTGTCCTTCTCCATTTGATACAGATGCAGGGCTTGCTCACTTCATTTCCGGCATTCAGCAGGGCGGTTTGGAACTGAATCTTAGCCTGCTCCTCTTGTGCCTTGGCTTGTTTCAGACGGGCAATGTTGGCACCGCGATAGAACAAGGGTTGCGTCAGCGAACCGATGGCGGAAGCCAGCAGTTTGCCCGGGTTGACGATACCTGCACCGGAGTTATTGGTCCAGCCTCCTGAACCGCTCAATGTAATCTGCGGGTAGAAAGCGGCACGGGCGCTATTGGTGTTATAGTAGTTGGCAGCCAGTGACATCTCGGCAGCTTTCACGTCCGGACGGTTGGATAGCAACTGCAAGGGGATACCTACTGAAAATTCCGTAGGCAGCTGTTGCTCTTCCAGCACACCGCGTGCGATGTTCTGTGCTGGTTGGTGCAACATCAGGCAGAGGGCGTTTTCGGTTTCGCGTATGCTCTGGCGTATGTCGGGCAGTGATGCCATGACTTGAGCGTAGGCAGTGCGGCTCTGCTCTACGGCAGCAGAAGTGGTTCCGTAGATGCCTGCATCTTTCATGGCTTGCACGGTCTCCAGGTTCTTTTTCAGAATCTCGACGGTGCCTTCGGTGATTTGGAGTTGGCGGTCCAGCATCAGCAGGGTGTAGTACATGTTGGCTACGCCGGCGATGACTTGCGTCTGGACGGCTTGTTCGTAGAATTGCGTCTGCTTCAAGCTAACCTTTGCTTGTCGCTTCGGGTTCAGCAGTTGGCCGAAGAGGTCGATTTGCCAGCTTGCGGTGACGGGCAGGGAGTAGATTTGTGTAGCCTTTCCCTTGTCCCAGCTGCTGACGGTTCCTTGCGGAGACAAGGCAAGCGTCGGAGCATAGGCAAGACGGGCAGACATCAGTGCGGCTTGTGCTTGTTTCACGTTCAAGGCGGCACTGCGCAGGTCACCGTTGTTGGTGAGTGCTTGCTCGATAAGTGTCTGCAGCTGTGGGTCTGTGAACACTTCTCTCCAAGGCAGATTACCGAAGTTGGCCGTATCTGCGGCTAATGTATCGTTCACGGACGCCGTGTCGCGATACAGTCCGGCAGTTGTTATGTCTTCGGGTCTGTCGTATGATTTGTAGATGTGGCAACTGCTCAATAAAGCAGTTGCGCACATCAGGCATATTATTTTCTTCATAATCGCTAATCGTTAATCACTATTTTGTATATTGTTCAATCTCCGGTTCTGCATCCGAGTTGTCCACATCTTCCCATTCCATCGGCTTGAATTTCTCCTGCAAGTACTGGAATGCCACGAACAGTGCGGGCACTATGAAGATTTGCAGAATCATACCGATTAACATACCGCCGATGGCAGACGTACCCAGCGTACGGTTACCGTTGGCACCCGCACCGGAAGCAAACATCAGCGGGAGCAGACCGACAATCATTGCCAACGACGTCATCAAGATAGGACGCAGACGGGCTGCGGCACCCAATACGGCTGCCCAGGTGATACTCATACCCATTCTGCGGCGTTCGAGGGCAAACTCTACAATCAAGATGGCATTCTTGGCCAACAGACCCATCAACATGATGAGGGCAATCTGCATATAGATGTCATTGGACATCGTACCCAGAATCATTTTCAGTGCCGGGATGCTGCCCAATGCGCCTATACCGCCTACAAAGAGGAAGCTACCCAGCAGACCGAACGGCACGGACAGCAATACGGATAAAGGCAGGATGTAGCTTTCGTACTGGGCACTCAGCAACAGATAAACGAATACGAAGCACAATATGAAGATGAGTCCCGTAGTGCTGCCACTCGTTTCGGCCTCTTCACGCGCCATACCTCCCAACTCATAACCGAAACCGGCAGGCAGGTTTTCCTGCGCCACTTCGGCAATGGCTTGCAGAGCCTGACCGGAAGTGTAGCCTGATGCGGGAGCCACCATCACCTTCATGGAGGTGTAGAGGTTGAAACGGCTGATGACGTCAGGACCATATACTTTCTTGATGGAGATGAACTGCGTGATAGGTGCCATCTCGTTGCCGTTGCGCACCTTGATGCTTTGCAGTGTTTCCATATTCTTGGTAGCATCAGGTTCGGCTTGTACCATTACGCGGTACATCTTACCGAAGCTGTTGAAGTTGGAAGCATACAAACCACCGTAATATCCCTGCAAGGTAGTCAAGATATCATTGGGGCTGATGCCTGCTTTCTTACAAGCGGCAGCATCAATGTCCAGCTGGTATTGCGGGAAGTGGGGGTTGAAGGAGGTCTTGGCGGAGTTGATTTCCGGACGCGCTTCCAGGGCAGCAGTATAGTTGTTCACCACGTCGAAGAAGTGGTTCAAATCACCACCCGTCTTGTCCTGCATGTTCAACTCGATGTCGCTTGAAGCCGAGTAACCCGGAATCATAGGTGGCGCGAAGAACAATACCTGCGCTTCCTTGATAATCTTTTGGGCGCGCATGTACAAGGTGGCGTACACAATCGTGGAGTTCTGCATCGTGGAACGTTCTTCCCAGTTCTTCAGCTTGATGATGAGTGAACCGTAGGAGGGGCCTTGACCGCCCAAGAAGCTATAACCTGAGATAACGGTACGTGACTGTACGGCAGGGTCTGCAGCAACCAAGCTGTCCACACGGTTCAAAATCTCTTGTGCGCGTTCTTGTGAAGTGCCCGGAGGCAGTGTCACAGCGCCCATGATGGTACCGGTGTCTTCGTTGGGCACCATACCGGTCGGGGTTATCTGCATGAATACGCCCAACAGTACAATAGAGCCGATAACCAGTCCTGCCGATATCCAGCGTTTCTGGATGAAGAACAGCACTTGTTTCTTATACTTGCCCAGGATACCGTTGTATGAGTCATTGAAGGATTGTTTGAACTTGTCGGTAGTCATACCTGCCAACGCCAGCACACTGATGATAATCATCAAGCTACACAGAATGGGGTGTTCGCTGAAGCTGAACAGACCGAAAATCATGCCCAGGATAGCTACCGTCACGAAGAGCAGTGTAATGCCGGGACGCATCAA
>ADJT01000688.1_pt1 | contig 27265 bp, 14 predicted proteins | sample 268108 | NCBI WGS metagenome assembly ADJT01 (sample SAMN00007487, study PRJNA43253) | human gut metagenome | isolation source: feces sample TS29
GATGTAGCCAAACTTCTTGATTGGGTATTTGACGGATGTAAAAGCCCTGCAGGAAGAACCGGTTGGGGAATTATTGTAGGAAAATGGGGTGATTATGATGTAAGTGGTCTGCAAGGAAGTATCACAGACGGCGGAGGATATGCATTCCTCATGAACAGTATCAAACCTGCCTGGCCTTTCATTCCGATGGTGAAATATCAGCCTCAATATGCAAAAGCTATCGGCAAGTGGATGTTGAACAATGCAAGTGCATGTCGTTTGTTCTATCCGGGGGAAATAGATGAAACACATCAATGGGCTCCGGAATTGAAGGACATTACTTATGATAATGTTTCTTATGAAGGTTTACGAAAAACGGATGACTATGGAAAAGCATCATTAAAAGGGGTTAGTCCGGTTGCAATCGGCGATGGTCCCAAATGGATAAAAGGTAATCCGACGGAGAGCATGTTCAGCGTTTACAGTTCTTCTCCTGTTGGTATTTTGGGGGCCATTGTTTGTCAAACGAATGTGGAAGGTATTCTCCGACTGGATTGCAATGTCACAGACTTCTATACAGAGAAACCTTATCCGGTCTATCTCTATTATAACCCTCATAAAGAGACCAAAACCATTACTTATCAAGCTACCCAACCATGCGATTTGTTTGATATTGTTGCCAAAGAATATATAGCAAAAAATATAAAGACAAATGGCTCTGTTGAGATCCCGGCCAATGACGCAAGAGTAATTGTGGAACTTCCCGCCGGAACAGAATTAGAACTGAAAGATGGTAAGATTATTGCGAATAAACAAAATATCATTTCATATAATTAAATCTAAGTGTATAAACTATGAGTAAGCATTTATTATTCATTCTTATTCTTGCTGTTTGCACAAATGTCTTTGCACAGCAAACCAAGAGTATTTCGGGTGTGGTATACGACAGTAATACCGGAGAGGCTTTAATTGGAGTTTCTGTTCTTGAAGTGGGAACGACCAATGGTACTATCACTGATTTTGACGGTAAATATACATTAAAAGTATCGTCAAATAAAGTTTCATTCTCGTATGTCGGTTTTAAAACTGAAATTGTAAACGTAACAAATAGCGGAACGTACAATGTAAATCTAGTGTCCGATAATGAATTGGATGAGGTTGTGGTTATTGGTTACGGTACTCAAAGAAAGAGTGACCTTACCGGTGCTTTGGCTTCTATAAGTAGTAAGGATATTAAGAACTATGCAGTATCTAATGCATCCGAACTACTAACAGGTAAGGCAGCCGGCGTATTTGTTGCCGCCAGTTCCGGCCAGCCGGGATCGGATGCAGTGATCCGCGTGAGAGGTTTAGGGACCGTCAATGACAACAATCCATTGTATGTAGTTGATGGACAGTTCATGGATAACATCAGCAGCCTGAATCCATCTGATATTGAACGTATGGAAGTATTAAAAGATGCTTCAGCCTGCGCTATCTATGGTTCGAGAGGTTCTAATGGAGTAATCCTCATTACTACCAAGGGAGGGGTGAAAGGTGAAACGACTGTAACATTAGATGCTTATGTAGGTGTAAAAAACAGTTATAAAGCATTGAACATGATGAACAGCGACCAATACTACAACTTCATCATGAAAGCGTATGAAAATGATGCAAGCTTTCAAAACTCAATGAAGGATAAGTTTACCAATCAGTATCAGAAAGGTTATAATACCAACTGGTGGAATGAAGTAACCCGTACAGCTTTCAACCAGAACTATAATCTAAGCATCCGTAAGGGGACAGATAATTCGAGATCTTCTTTAAGTTTAGGATATGTAGACGATCAGGGTGCAATCATCACTACTGAATTCAAGAGACTTTCACTTAAAGCGAATCTTGAATATGATATTAACAAATTTATCACTGTTGGCGCCAATGTCAATCTGGCAAAGATAAGAAAACGTGACGCAGGAGCAATTCCTTCATTCGATTTCATTCAAAAAGCTGATCCTTTTACCCCTGTTATCAGCCCGTTGGTAGATCCGTCTTCTGAAAATTACGAATATAACAAATATGCGCCTACCGAGTGGTCTTACGACCCTAATCCGGTAGCCATGCTCGAACTTCCTAATAGATACAATGACATATTCAATGTATTTGGTAATGTGTTTGCCCAAATCAAATTGTATAAAGGATTGAGCTATCGGGTACAGTATAGTTTCGAAAGATACCATGATACTTTCAAAGACTTCCGTCCTGTCTATTCGTCTACTTTTTCGGAAGATAACTTAGCGAATCAGGAAAGTAAATATAATAAAGAAACTCAATTGAATAATAATAGCGCTGTTACTTCTAATTATCAAGTGGAACAACGCCTTAATTACAACACGACAATAGGCAGGCATAAACTGGATGCAATGGTTGCCATGACTTATGAGAAGAACAGTAGCGAAGGCATTAATGCATTTAAGAGAAAGGCTTTAGGTAACGATGAAATCTATCAGATACTTGATGCACAAACAGCTGGAGATAACACCTCGGGAGGTAAAGAAACATCTTCTATGTTGTCGTACCTGGGACGTATCAACTATGTATATGATGACAGATACCTTGCTACAGTCAATTTCCGTGCCGACGGTTCTTCAAGATTTGCCAAACGTAACCGTTGGGGCTATTTCCCATCAGTTTCATTAGGTTGGAGAGTGAGCAATGAAGAATTCTTCAAGAACCTGAACATTGAAAATACAATTTCCAATTTAAAACTGCGTGTAGGCTGGGGACAGAATGGTAACCAACGAATTGATAGAGACGCGCCTCTTACGTTGATTGGCACCAATAATGAGAATCAGTGGTACTTTGGAAACGGGTACTCACAAGGTTACGTCCCGACTTATGTGGGAAATGCAGATATTAAATGGGAAACCAGCCAGCAAACCAATGTCGGTTTAGATATGTCTTTCTTTAAAAACAGCCTTGATGTAAGTATGGACTTTTATGTAAAGAAAACAAGTGACATGTTGCTCAATATGCCTATTCCTTCTTTTGGCGCCTTCCCTAACAGCCCCTTCTTTAATGCGGGAGACTTGAAGAATACCGGTTTCGAAATAGTAGTCAACTACCGTAACCAGATAGGAAAAGACTTTAATTACAATGTAGGGCTGAACATGTCTACTTATAAGACAGAGGTAACCAAACTTACATCGGAATATTTGAGTGGAAATACTAGCCGTACGTATGTAGGAGGTCCTATCGGACGTTTCTGGGGATACAAACAAATAGGAATATTCCAGAATCAGGAAGAGATAGACAATTATGTGGATAAGAATGGTACCAAGATTCAACCTAATGCACAACCGGGTGATTTCAAGTTTGCCAAATTAGGAGAATCAGGCGAATTGAACGATGATGATGACCGTACTTTTATCGGTGATCCTAATCCGGACCTCATTTATGGTTTCAACTTAGGATTTAGTTATAAGAACTTTGATGTAAGCATGGCATTCCAGGGAACTATTGGAAATGACATCTGGAACGTTGCTAAAGGAAGCCTTGCTTCAGCAGGACGCCAGAATGCATTGGCGGATGCTTACACAAAAGCATGGACAAAAGACGGGGATTTGGATGCTGTATATCCACGCATAACCAACTCTGACTCTAACAACAATATGAGAGGTTCTTCTTTCTATGTGGAGAATGGTTCTTACCTGCGTTTGCAGAATATGCAAATAGGTTATACACTGCCTAGTCACATTTGCCAAAAGAGCAAACTGTTTTCAAGTTGTAGATTCTATGTGAGCGGTCAGAATATATTTACTTTAACCGGTTATTCCGGACTTGATCCGGAACTGGGTATCAATAACCCATTGGATATGGGAGTGGATACTACACGTTATCCGTCTTCACGTACATTCACTTTTGGAGTTAATTTGCAATTTTAAATCTAGCTAAAAAGACATTACATTATGAGAAAAATATTATTTATAATATGCTGGGCTCTTGCCGGAGTGGGGTTGTATAGCTGCTCTCTCGACGAACCAAGTTATGGTAAAACCACAAGCGATAATTATTATCAGAAGGAAAGCGATATTGAACAAGCCTTGACTGGAGCTTATCTTCAATTACGTACAACTTGGAATGAATATGCATTAAATCATTATTTTGTAGGTGATTGCAGTACGGATGATGCTCTAAAAGGAGGAGGAAATGACGGTGACCGTGCCGAAGTACGCGACTTGTCCGACTTTACGATCTACACAACCAATGGTGAAGTAGGACGTCGTTGGGAGATTCTGTACAGATTAATCAATCGTTGTAACGATGTGATTTATTATGCTCCTGATGCAATAGGAAACGAAGAACTATTGAAACGTTATGCAAACGAGGCAAAAGCATTGAGAGCATTCGGGTATTATTGCCTGGTCACTACATTCGGAGAAGTGCCTTTAATCACTACGCCGATGCAACCCGCTGAAATACTGCAGATACCCCGCTCCCCATTGGAGAAGGTATATGAATGTATTGTGAATGATTTAACCGATGCCTCCGCACTTCCTGCAAAAGGAGATTACTCTGAAGATGATGCTTATCGTGCAACACGTGGCTTTGCTAAAACAATGCTTGCTAAAACGTACATGTTCAAAGGTGATTTTACCTCTGCCGAAACGGTACTTCATGATATTATTGAAGTAGACAAAGACTATACATTGTTGAGTGATTACGGCATGAACTGGCGCACTGAATATGAAAACAGTTCGGAATCAGTATTTGAGATTGCCAACAAAGTATATGACAAAAACATAGCCACAGGTACCAATGTCCCTCACTTCTTCACAAGCAGACGCATCTCCGGTTATCAGGGATATGGATTTCACGTACCAACCCAAGACCTCTATGATGCCTTTGATGCAGATGACCCGCGTATTACTTATGTATTCACACAGACTGGTGATAGATATAAAGGTGATACTGAAGCGCAGGACAATGCTGAATCTCCAAGCGGTTATCATGATTACAAGATGACTGTGCCAGCAGTAGAAAAAACTGGTTTCGACGTCTGGATGATTAGTTACAACATTCGCTTGATCCGTTATTCCGATGTTCTCTTGATGTATGCTGAAGTATTAAACGAAAATGGAAAACCAGGGCTTGCACTTCCTTACCTGAATGATGTAAGAGAAAGAGCCCGCAAAACTAATCCGATAGATCCGAGAAGAGATCAACAGGCGTATATTCCTGCTACAACAACTAATACACTGCCCGACATAACAGAAACCGATCAGAAGCGTCTGAAAGAAATCATCTGGAAGGAACGTCGTTGTGAATTGGCAATGGAAGGATGGAGACGGGATGACCTGATGAGACAAAAACGTTTCGGAACCGTTATGCGTGCTTATGCAACCAAATATAATACATCGAAAGGTGCCAATTTTAGGGACGACAGAGATTATCTGTTTCCGATACCGCAAGGTGAAAGGGATAAGAGCAACAATATTCTTTCCCAAAATCCGGGTTTTTAATATGAATAAAATGAGGGGGCGGATTATAAAATCCGCCCTTTTTTAACAACCAACTGACCATGAAAAAGACATTATTATTTCTCATGAATGAATACTGAATCTAGCAAACGCCTATTGATTATTGATTGGTTGTTGACGGTGAAATCATACACCCTTGTTACCGATGAAAATATGCGCGGAATAAAATAAATTCCTTATATTTGCTATTATCCTAACCGTATAAATAACATTCATTTACATGAGAAACATCTTATACGCACAATTATTTTTTATTCTGATTATTGCATTTGTCACTTCCACAAAGTCTTATGCTTTTAATGTGGCAAAACACATATCAAATGTTAACGGGCTGACGAATAATTCAGTAAACTGTATTTTGGAAGATGCAGAACATACGATCTGGATTGGGACATGGGATGGACTGAATGCATATAATGGAAGAGAAATTACGACATTCAGATATAGCAAAAACAATCCGAATTCTATAAGTAATAACGTTATCCGCCAGATTATCGAATGTAAGGGCAGTTTATGGATAGCAACAGATAATGGAATCAATCGGTTAGATAAACGAACCCGTCAGATAACAAGGTATTATTTAAGAACAGATAATAAAGTACCCAATCAGGAAAAGTCTTTTATTTTAGGAAAGAGTGCGGCAGGAGATATTATCTGCCTCATAAAGGGGCTGGGGTTCTTTGTCTACAATGATTCTGAAGATGAGTTTAATCCGATTAACACAGACTTTGCAAGTCATATAAAGGATTATTCCGTGAGTGATTCCGACCGTATGCTTTTCCTTTTAAATAATGGAAATACTGTGTATCTGACCTACAATCTACTCATTAACGGAGGAAAACAGAGTGATTTACGCACAGTCGACATACAGACTCCTGTAGATAAGATATTTCTGTCGAAAGGCAGATTTATCTTAAACAAAGACAACAAACTTTTCCTTTTAAATCCCGACTTTACAGTTTCCCAATGCATTGAGCTGGATAGTAGCAAACCTGTATCGCAGGTTATTTTAGCAGAGAACAAGATGTACGTCAGCTTTATAGAAGGGGGATGTATTCATTATGATTTAAAAAAGAATACTTTTACCTACCTGAACGAACTATCCAGTCAGTTATCAGTCTTCACTCTTTATTCCGGTAGTCAGAACATATTGTGGATAGGAACGGACGGACAAGGATTAATTCAACTTTATCATTACGACTCTTTATTTGAAACCGTTCACACCAGTCACCCTGTGAGATGTTTCTGTGAAGATGAAGATGGTAATATTCTGATAGGCACAAAAGGAAGCGGAATAAAACTGTTGAATCCTGCAACGAAAGAATTGACAGATTATCTGAATGAGAGTAAAGGATTGATTTCCAATTCTGTCTATGCCTTGAGAAGAAATAAAGCGAATGACATTTTTATCGGAACGGAAGGAAACGGAATCAATATATTGAATGTTGCTACAGGGCGACTGGAAAAGCTTGAGATACCTGATAAATATCCGCCTTTCAAGGCTGTGTATAACATTTATTTTACGAACAATGATTCTCTTTTATGGGTGGGGACATCAGGATATGGTTTGATCAAAATAAATATTTCCAGAGAGCAAGGTCGTTATCACGTTAAAGGATTCAGGCAATATAATTCGTCGGATAAGAATATCTCATTGAATAACGATGTTGTTTATGCCATTACATCCGATCCGGAAGACAATATGTTATGGTTTGGCACACGTGGCGGAGGCTTGAACTGTATCAATATGAAAGATAACAGCATAAAATCATTGGAGGATATGGATAGTCGGATTTTGCTGACTAATAATGATGTATTGTGTTTACTGCGTGATGATGCCAATATATGGATAGGAACAAGTTATGGACTGAACGAATTGAAAAAGGAGGAGAATGATTTTCGCCTGATACAATATGCCGACGAAAAATTGAATAATAAAACGATTCATGGAATATTAAAAGACCACGAAGGAAAGATATGGATCAGTACCAACCAGGGATTGTCTAGCCTGAATGTAAAAAACAATAAAATAGATAATTATACCTTGAATGACGGATTGCAGAATGATGAATTCTCTGATGGAGCTTTCTTCAAGGATCATCGTGACTTCTTGTACTTTGGAGGAGTAAGCGGGTTTAGTTATTTCAATCCTCGAAATATACATTTGCGCGAGTTTAATCCTCCACTTATATTAAGTAGTTTGAAGATATATAATACGGTACAGGACATTAATGAACGTATCAGAAAAGGAGTGTTGAAACTTAGCTATGAAGAAAGATTCATGACTTTCAATTTCATAGCCAAAGACTTTATTAACAATGAAAACTGTGAATATGCTTATCGCTTGAAGAACCATTCGGATGATTGGGTGGAGATAGGTAATAATCCGAATATTATCTTTACCCAACTTCCTCCGGGTGAGTACCAGCTTGAAGTGAAGAGCACGAATGGCGACAAAGTATGGGGAGACAACGTTTATCGCTTAACTATAAAGGTAGGTTATCCGTGGTGGCTTAGTGTTCCTGCATTGATTATCTATGCCATATTGTGCATTATTATCTTCTACATCACAAAGTCTGTTATCAAAAATCGCATACGGTTAAGCCGCCAAGTTCTTATAGCCCAGGTAGAGAAACGGCATGAACAGAAGATTTATGAATCCCGGCTCAATTTCTTCACCAATGTGGCACATGAATTCTTTACCCCCCTAACTTTGATTTATACACCTGCACAGCACTTGTTGGAACAGGACGGGTTAGATGGTAGTACAAAGAAATATCTCCAAATAATAAAGAATAATGCCGAAAGGATGCAGAAGCTGATTAGTGAGTTGATGGAGTTTCGTAAAACTAAATCGAGCAATATGGATTTGCATCCTGAAAATGTGGACGTAAAATCATTGATGGAATATGCTTCCAACAATTATGTGGATATCCTGAAAGAGAATAAAATAGACTTCAAGGTAGAGACCCATGATACGTCAGAGATCTATTCCGACCGCAATGCTTTGGAAAAATTATATTCAATTTACTGTCGAATGCGTTCAAATATACTCCTCGTTATGGATATATTCATGTTGAGATATCACAAAATGAACCTGATAAAACCTTATACTTGCTCGTAAGAAATTCCGGCAAGGGGTTAACCGAGCAACAGATGGCAGAGATATTTGATAAGTATAAGATATTTGATACTCCGAAATTGGGTAACTCTGTAAGCAATGGCATAGGTTTAAATCTAACAAAGAGTCTGGTTGAATTATTAGGCGGGCAGATAAGTGTAAATAGTGAACTGGGAAAAAGTGTTGAATTTTCAGTCGTGATTCCTTCTCTGCCATCCGATCATTCACTTGTTGTAACGGATGAAAAAGATTCGTCAGAAAGAAAAGAACGGGCAGGATCACTTATCCCCTCGCAAAGATACTGTCATACTGATAGTGGAAGATGAAAAGAATATCAGAGACCTGCTGAAAGATGTCCTCTTTGATTATGTGATACACGAAGCAAAAGACGGCGTGGAGGCTTTGAAAGAGATAGAACATAATCATCCTGATATTATTATAAGTGATATTGTCATGCCCAATATGGACGGCTTGAGCTTGATTAATAAATTGAAATCCGATTTGAAAACAAGTTATATTCCGATCATAGGAATATCGGCAAAGGCTTCTGTAGAAGACCAGATCAATGCCTTTAACCATGGTGCGGATGCTTATATCGTCAAACCATTTCACCCGAGGCAGGTGATATCCACCATAGAGAATCTGCTGTCGAGACAAATGCTTTTAAAGGACTATTTCAATTCCAGCATGTCTTCTGTGAAAGTAAAAGACGGGATTGTTCTTCATCCGGAAGACGAAGAGTTAATACAGAATGTAACAGACTTCATAAAGAATAATATAGATGATGAGTTATTAAGCCCTTCTTCTATTGCCGAATTTGTAGGAGTGAGCAAAGCTACCTTGTATCGGAAGTTCAAAGAAATAATAGACAAGACTCCGAGTGAATTTGTACGAGGTATTAGACTGGAATATGCAGCCAAGTTGTTAAGGACAACCAAGTTGACCGTATCCGAGATTATGTTCAAATGTGGATTCTCTAATAAATCTTATTTCTATCGGGAATTTTTAAAGCAATACGGTGTATCTCCCAAAGATTACCGGAATCAATAGATAATACAAAAAAGGCTATCCGAAAAATAGGTAGGGATATTCCTAAAATAAGAAAATTTAAGGCAACTAACTCATTGCAAGTCAGTTGCCTTTTTTGTATCTTTAAGCAGGGATATTCAGTAAATGTACCTTTTCCATATAAGAACTATCCATCCTATTTATTTTTCTAATATTGTAAATTCAAGTATTTTACTTCAATTTTATTTATCTTCTAAAGAGATAGCATGAACATTAATGCTGTAAATCCTAGAAAGAAAATCTGCACGAACCTTAGGAAAATCCAAGTCTTTTCTCCGTAGAATACTAAGTTCAAGGTACTTTTGTTCAAGTATCAATACCAAGAAATCGACGTTTCAAAAGATTAGCCGTGACACCAGTAGTACTACTACCGGCAAAAGGATCTAATATCCATGCCCCAGGCCTAGTACTAGCTGCAATAACCCTAGCTAATAAATTTATCGGTTTTTTGAGTAGGATGTTTACCGTGTATCTTTTCCCATCCCTCAATAGCAGACAAATTCCAAACATCTGTCATCTGATGATTAGCATTACTCATTTTCATAAAATCATAATTATAATAATGAGAAACATTATTATTTTTACGAGCCCAAATAATGTATTCTGCCGAGTATGTAAAATAACGACACGAAATATTAGGAGGAGGGTTAGTTTTCACCCACGTAATGCAGTTAAGAATTTTAAACCCAAGTTCAGTTAACTGATTAGCTACAGAAAAAATATTATGATAAGTCCCTGATATCCAAATTGTACCATTATCTTTAAGTTTGTCACGACAATCAGCAATCCATTTATAATTAAAATTATCAATGGATTCTTTGCCAAAACTACGATCCCAATCTCCTTTATCTACACAAACAATTTTACCAGATTGTACAGAAATCCCTCCATTCGAAAGAAAATAAGGAGGATCAGCAAAAATCATATCAAATTGAAAATCAAACTGTGACAAAAGTTGTCGACAATCGCCAAGTAAAAGAGTAAATGCTCCATCCGATGATTTATAATATGATTTTAAGGGCATTATACGAATTTATTCAGTACGTAAATTAAGTACCCAATTTATCCAACTAATCACTGTACTGGAACGGCGATAATATAAATTTTCAGACATGCGGTAAAGTTCGCAATGCCTCATGATATCTATTACCTCCTCTTTAGATGGGATATTAGCATTATCAATATAACTCTTCAATGTCTGTCTAAAAGGACTATGGCTAAGAATCAATTCTGCCACCCGAAGATGTCGGCTTCGCAATGGCAATTTAAAAATTTGTTTCCCTAAATTCGATAGTTTATAATTGTAGATACTCCCTTTTTTATACCGCTGAATTAAACCCAAATAAACACCTGCATTCGCATAATAATCTGACTGGCGCTCATCAAAACTATATATTTTTGCTATACCATATTTATTAAACGCTTTATTATCCGAATTCATAATTTCACAAAGGTTGATAATGCGTTCCAACGAATCTGCTTGTGGGAATTGAATTTGCGGTTCCTTGACAACTGGAATACGCTTTGGTATCTCAAGTATATCCTGTAAGGTTATCACATCGTTCTCAATACGATATTTTTTATATTGCACTCTCTTTAAGGAATTATAATTACCTATTTCTTCAAAAGCATATTCAAATAAATAATATGTACCATTACTATACAATAAAAATACAGGTCTGATAGGCTTAGTTATCTTATTAGTCCATAATCTAAAAGGATAGTAAAGTTGGCGTACCAAAAAATCTGTAGAAAGAGAACTTTTAGCTTCAATCAAACACAAAGAATTTGTTCCTTCATAACCTCCATCAATCTCTATCTGTGAGTTACTTACATCCACTAAAAGAGAAGTATCTTCACCTGACAAACAATTGACACTAAATGAGAAACTTCCAGCTCCCATTCGCCCATTTACCGTAGGCAACAAGGTCGGTTCATTCAAGAAATCCCTGAGAATATCCGAAACATATATGCTATTAATAGCCGTAGCCTCACTTGTGATATTATTAAAATCAATAGACTCAATAAATGCAGGTGAAGAAACAGGCATACTATCTGTACTATCAAAGACTTTCTCTCTATCAGATAATGCAAAATCATGATACAAGTCCATTGCACCAATAATATAGCTTCCTCGTGTAATTGGCAAAATAGACAAAGAATTATCTATAAATATCTGGGGTCTATTGACACTATGATCGTGTTTAGTCATCAAACGAGGCTCCCAAAATTCTTTAATTTGTTGTGCTGTTATAATATACTTTCCTTCATCTTTTATAGTTTGCAGAATAGGATATTTATTAAAAATTTTCGTCCAATTAGTGTCTATCTTACTTGCATTATTCATAATTTCTTATTAATACTTCAGAGACCTGTCCCCTCTTTTCAGCATCTGAATTGATGGATCGAATGGCCTTTATTTCAGTTATGTTATAGTTCTTATATAAATCAAGAATCAAATCAGTACATGAGTTTGATAAGAGAAACTTTGCCTTCTTTGCATGCAGCCAATCACAAACATTTCTCAACCGTTCTTGTTCTGTACGATCAAATCCTCCCTGAGTATATCCCGTAAATGAAGAACTGTTTGATAACGGATCATAAGGAGGATCGAGATAAACGAAATCACCTTTAGAAACGTTATGTAAAGCCTCCTCGAAATCACCATTCATTATTAAGACATTGGAATTATTCAAATATAAGGAGACAGCTTTTATAGTTATCTCATTGACTATATTAGGATTCTTATATCTACCAAAAGGAGTATTAAATTCCCCAGAGCTATTCACTCGAAATAAACCATTATAACAAGTTTTATTTAGAAATATAATTCGCGAAGCTCTTTCTATGTTTGTTAATGCCGAAAATTTCTCTCTATCTCTATCCAGACTCCGAATCTCATAAAAATAGTCTGCTTCATTTTTATGTTTTTTCAAATCCGCTATCAGTTCTAATGGATTTTCTTTTATTACAGTATAAAGGTTTATTAATTCAGCATTAAAATCATTGATAATGGCATTTTTTGGCTGTATATGAAAAAGTAACGCTCCTCCACCAATAAAAGGCTCGTAGTAAGTTGCAAATTTTGAAGGCAAATACTTTTCAATTTCTGAAAGTATCTGCCTCTTTCCTCCAACCCACTTTACAAAGGGAACTACAAGTTTATTAGTTCTTCTTGATGACATACAACTGCAATTTGTAGCAAAGATAGATAATCCATTTGAAACTTGGAGAGTTTTAATCTTTTTATTTCTGAATCGTATAATATGATTTCCATAGTAACATATAAAGAGGATATACCTAATGGATATATCCCCTCTATCTAATTCATCCGTAGATTAATAGTTTTCCTTCTTCACCTCGAAATAAGCCTGTGGATGCAGACATGCCGGGCAAACTTCAGGAGCTTCCTTACCGATTTCAATGTAACCGCAGTTACGGCATTGCCATACCACTTCGCCTTCTTTAGCGAATACAGTCATATTTTCGATGTTATTTACGAAGGCAAGATATCTTTCTTCGTGACCTTTTTCTGCGATGGAGATATTGCGGTACATAGCAGCAATCATCGGGAAACCTTCCTGTTCTGCCACGTCGGCAAAGTGAGGATAATCCAGTGACCATTCTTCATGTTCACCCGCTGCGGCAGCGCGAAGATTTTCAAGTGTATTACCAATTACACCGGCCGGATAGCTGGCAGTGATTTCTACCATACCGCCTTCGAGGAACTTAAACATACGTTTTGCATGTTCTTTTTCCTGATCGGCAGTTTCAGTGAAAATAGCCGCAATTTGTTCGTAGCCTTCTTTTTTAGCTGCACTTGCGAAATAAGTGTAACGCATTCTAGCCTGTGATTCTCCTGCGAATGAAGTCAACAGATTTTTCTCTGTTTGAGTTCCTTTAATACTCTTAGCCATAATTCTATATATATTTTAAATTGGTTGATTACCAAACGTAACTTGTCGTACTATTTATAACGCAAATATAAGCGATTTGTTCACAATAAACCACCTTTTCTTAATGAATAAAAACTATCACCTCATTGATGAAATCTATCAACAGACAAATAGTATGTTCAAAAACATACTTATTTCGATTATTTTATCTAATTTTGCAACCTCTACTTTGCAAAAAAGAACAGAGTACACGTATAACAACATCTAAAAATGAAGCTATTTGAATTTAAACCCAAACTGGTTTCTTGTCTAAAGAATTATTCGAAAGAAACGTTTATGGCGGACCTGATGGCCGGCATCATCGTAGGTATCGTGGCGCTTCCACTGGCTATCGCTTTCGGGATCGCTTCGGGAGTTTCGCCCGAAAAAGGTATTATCACTGCTATCATTGCGGGATTCATCATTTCCCTGTTGGGAGGCAGCAAAGTCCAGATCGGCGGTCCTACAGGAGCATTTATCGTCATTATCTATGGCATCATACAACAATACGGCGAGGCCGGACTGATTGTAGCCACGCTGATGGCGGGCGTACTCCTTGTATTATTAGGAGTGTTCAAGCTGGGAGCTGTCATCAAATTCATTCCTTATCCTATCATCGTCGGATTTACCAGCGGTATCGCCGTCACTATTTTCACAACCCAGATTGCCGATATTTTCGGTTTATCTTTCGGAGACGAGAAAGTGCCGGGAGACTTCGTCGGGAAGTGGCTGATTTATTTCCGACACTTCGACACGATCAACTGGTGGAATACCATCGTTAGCATTGTCAGCATTATTATTATCGCCATCACTCCGAAGTTCTCAAAGAAAATTCCCGGCTCGCTGATTGCCATCATCGTAGTCACGGTAGCCGTTTACCTGATGAAAACTTTCGGAGGGATCGACTGCATCCAGACAATCGGCGACCGCTTCACCATTAAATCGGAGTTGCCCGATGCCGTTGTGCCTGCGTTGGATTGGGAAGCTATCAGGGAACTGTTTCCGGTGGCTATCACCATTGCCGTATTGGGAGCTATCGAGTCGCTGCTGTCTGCCACGGTAGCCGACGGTGTGATAGGCGACCGCCACGATTCCAATACAGAACTGATTGCACAGGGAGCTGCCAATATCATAGCTCCTCTGTTCGGAGGTATTCCTGCCACCGGAGCCATCGCCCGTACCATGACGAATATCAACAACGGGGGTAAGACACCGATAGCCGGAATCATCCATGCAGTAGTATTGCTGTTGATTCTGCTCTTCCTGATGCCACTCGCACAATATATCCCGATGGCATGCCTTGCCGGAGTACTGGTCATCGTATCTTACAACATGAGCGGATGGCGTGTATTCAGAGCTTTACTGAAGAATCCGAAATCGGACGTTACCGTACTGCTTATCACGTTCTTCCTGACCGTTATCTTCGACCTGACTGTCGCTATCGAGGTAGGATTGGTGATTGCTTGCGTCCTCTTTATGAAACGTGTCATGGAGACTACCGAAATCTCGGTAATTACCGATGAGATTGACCCGAATAAAGAATCGGATATTACCGTACACGAAGAAAACCTGATGATTCCCAAAGGTATAGAGGTATACGAAATCAACGGCCCTTATTTCTTCGGCATCGCTACCAAGTTTGAAGAAACAATGACACAACTGGGAGACCGCCCGAAAGTACGTATCATCCGTATGCGCAAGGTTCCGTTTATCGACTCCACAGGTATTCATAACCTGACTGCTCTCTGCGAAATGTCACAGAAGGAAAAGACTACCATTATCCTTTCGGGAGTCAACAAGAACGTGCATGATGTACTGGAAAAAGCCGGATTCTACGAGTTGCTGGGAAAAGAGAATATCTGCCCGAATATCAATGTAGCATTGGAAAGAGCGAAAAGTCTGGTAGAATAACACTAATTATCAGTCACTTACAGGAGCTATATACCGTGCGTGTTGGACATATAGATCCAATGTGTACGGCATATATGACCTGCGTGTTGGATCTATATATCCAACACGCAAGCTATATATAGCCTATTTAATCAATCGTCACCTTACTAGACTTTAAAAAATAATCCGCGCTTATGCGCCGCCCTCCACACCTGCTTGGCTTGTCTTACTCCAGCATCACTTCATCAAAAAAGATTCTCGATGTCTGTCCCGGTCTCACATGAGATGCAGGACAAACTCCCGGACCTTTGGCGGTCACACGTACATAACGTGCCTGTGTGCCTCCCAGTTTCAATGACAGGTTTTCTATAAAATTCCCTTCACGGAAAATCTCTTCAGACGTGAAGCTCTGCACGACGGCTTCGCGGAACTTGGAGTTATCATCCGAAACTTCCACCCTCACGGATGCCGGTTTATGGATAGCCATTCCATTGTTCGTGATGCATCCCAATATCAACGTGTTCAGCATTTCCAGCTTCAGCAAGTCAATCGTAAAAGAGACAGAGTCATTGTCCGCCCATGAGCACCACTCGAAATCCGAATATTTCAGGCTTCCGCGTATTCCATTCGTCAGGAGCTTTTCAGTCGGATTGGTTCCCAGTACAGGTTTGGCGGTAGCCAGATTCCATCGGACAGGAAGTATCAATGTCTTTCCCATCTGTCTGCCGTGCGCAAAAATTGCACCTTTTAGGGTAAGCGCCTCTTTTACAGGCACTATTTTTTCGTAGAGCGGTGAAGTTGCCGTAGGTTCGCTGCCGTCCGTCGTATAATGTATCTCCATATCAGGACGGATACATTCCAGTTCCACCTCAAGCATTCCGTTGTTTGGAGTTACCGTATGCTGGATATTGTACATTGAACGGGCGTAAACGATGCCTTTAGCTGTCAGATGCTCATTATAGGCATCCAGTCCTTTCAAAAACGCAGTCCATTCCTTGCGTGCAGGCTGTGTCCATGCCACTTCCGCTAGGGCGGCAAGACGGGGGAACACTAAATAATCGACATCTTCCGGCTTATTGCAGAACTCCGTCCACATAGATGCCTGTACGCCCTTTAACAAAGAAGCATATTCCGGTTTCCAGTCCGCTTGCACAGGTTCGTAATCGTAGATGTCTTTCAGCGTGTTATTTCCGAAATAGGTCTGGGGTTCGAACCATTGCGGGCCTTGATAACGAATCAGATACAAGATGCGGGCAGGGGTCATAATGAACTGATGTCCTTTTTCCGCGGCTTTCAAAGCAGCCGTACCGAGTCCGCGCCAGCCTTGGATGATAACACCTTCCGGCAGGAAACTGCTATTTGTCAGTTCATCCCAACCTATCACTTCGCGTCCTTTGCTGCGTACATAGTCGCTCATCCGTTTCATAAAGTAACCTTGCAGGTCTTCTTCGTTGGCAAGGTGCTCTTTCTTTATCCGCTGCTGGCAAAGCGGGCATTTTTTCCAGTACCCTTTCTGCGCCTCATCTCCTCCCAGATGAATATATCGCGAAGGGAAGATTGCCATCACTTCATCTAAAACATCTTGCAAGAATGTAAAAGCACTATCGTTTCCGGCACAATAAATCACTCCTGAATTACTTCCGCCCAAACCTGGAATTACTCCGATGTAACTGTCTACTACGGGGCAGGCCAGTTGCGGATAGGCAGCCAGTGCAGCGTTGCTGTGAGCCGGCATATCTATTTCGGGGATAATTTCTATCTGGCGGTCGGCAGCATAGGAGACCATTTCTTTAATATCTTCCTGTGTATAAAATCCACCGATAGGAGTGGGTTCACCCGGTTCGGCGTTACGGCGGAAATAGAAGGGAACGTCCATGCGGTTCACTCTCCATGCTCCCACTTCCGTCAGGCGGGGATATTTCTTGATTTCCAATCGCCAGCCGTTATCGTCCGTGAGATGGAAATGAAGCGTATTAATTTTGAGCATGCCCATACAGTCGATGATACGCAACACGTTTTCCTTGGGGATGAAGAAACGGGCGGCATCCAGCATCAATGCCCGATAGCCGAAGCGTGGCTCATCCTGAATGGTTACTGCGGGGATACTCCATCGGATATTCTTAGCCTGTTGATTGCCTTCAACAGCCGACGGCAACAATAGGCGGATGGTCTGTAATGCATAGAAAAAGCCTTTTATATCCGATGCCTTTACCTGAATCTGTTCCGGAGTAACTGCCAACTGATAGGCTTCGCTTTTTAAAGAAGAGTCGGTTGTAAAGCAGACATGGCTCTTCTCACTGCCACCTATTGCCAACTGTGAGGTGATCCCCGAGCTTCTCTTCAATAAGTTTATAAAGTTGCGGACGATGACAGCCTGCTCATGGTTCTCTACCGAAAACAGCGTTTGAGAAGAGAAGGTAAAGTTGCCCTCTCCCGGCACGACCTGCGCCGGACGGGGAACTATTGAAATAGGGGGAGATGTCAAGTTGGCGGCATGCATACTAATCAAAGACGTCAATAGCACGAGAATAATTAAGATTTCTTTCTTCATGGTAATAAAACTTTTAAGAGTGAAAATGTCGAAAGAGATGCATAAACACCTGACTTCCGACATTTTATCAATTAATCTATTGAAAGCAGAACACTATATTAGTAGAATAATTGACCTGCATTTGCCCAGTATGTCACACCTTCGTCCGAATACGTGCTATTCGTATAAAAACGAATCCAATCAATTTCCATCATAGGTGTATTCGGATCGGTCTTAGGTTCGGAAATAGCCTTCAATACACTATCCCATCCGTCCGGACGATTGTCTGCCGGAGCAAAAAGGAAATCCAAAGCCAAGCCATCTGCAGGAGCAAAACCCCAAGAACTTGTCGAAGGGACATCTACATTCGTACTTCCATTGATTCCTACTTTTATTCCATCTGTAGTCAATTCTACCCAATAAATATTATAATCACCAATTTTGGGGAGTGGGCTTGTTTTAGTACCATCTTCCATTGTCGAGAAAACACCTTGTGTCACCAAGTTTCCTTTCGTATTTCTAAGAATATCGATTCTCTGTATTTGTTTATCAAATACGCCCCCAGGTGCATCTCTAAGCTCAATGACCGGAACAATACCCGTACGATCTCCCGTCACACGCACTCTCATTTCTATACGCATTCCCGGATTGATGTGTATAAAACGGGTAGAAGCACCTGAACCGCCTCTTCCAATATATACAGCAGCCGAACCGTAATCTCTACTCGCACCAAGTCCGTCTCCCGGTGTGGAACCAGCTTGTACCCACAATTGATAAGTACCGTCTTCTGTTACATTAGAACATTTATCGCGATTAGCAGCAAACACATCTTGTATTGATTTAGTTGGAATATAATTAAAAGACCAATGCCTATAGTTACCAAACGACGTATTCGGCTTCGTCGGCATACTCCACCCGAAAGAGCTTTGTATAAAATGGAACTCTACGCCACTCCAGAATTTCCATCCTTCCTCTGCTAATTTCTGGTTGGGATGCGAAGTTAACGAAGCATAATCAGTTCCAGGTTTAGCACCCGTTTTTCCGGTTATTTCTACAGACGAGCTTCTGTCACTCCCCCACCAAGCATCGAATTTGCTTTTATTGCCTTTAGATACAAATGGATATTCCGGATGTTCATACACCAAGGTCGGATCATACATATCCGGATTGGCAAGAGATTCGAGGTCAGTCATCATAATTACTAATTTATCAGACTTCATCGGATTAGCTTCAGAGTTTGAAGTGAAATTCAATGTCAACTCCTTGTCTCCTGTCTTCGCTCCATCCATAACTAAAGATATAGGGTCAGTTTTTGCGTTCAGCGCTCCTGCAGGAATAGTCAGTTCACTGGGCAAATTTTCAAAAGAGCTCTCATCCTCCGCTTTTGCGCTGATACTTACCACAATAGGTATTGCCCTCGGTTTATCCAGACTGGCTACCAACACAAATTTATCACCTTCCGTTACTATATTGTCCGCATTGCCTTGTATTGCCATATTTACCCGATAGTAATCGGACACTTTCATAGGAAAACTAGGGTTACCAATCTCGTATCCGCGGGAAAAAGCTACAAAATTAAAGTTTTTACTTCCTTCCAATCCAGTTTCTTTCAGAGGGAACTCAACACGAATACTCTTCTCACCTTTCGGAAAAGTAACGATGTTATGAAAATCTTTGAATACGCCGGACACATCCTCCGTACCAGTTTTAGCGGTAAAATAAATATCAAAATCTTCGTTAGCCAAAACCTCGCTTCCATCCTTATCCGGATTAATATCCAAATCGACAACTAACTTTTCGCCCATTACAAAAGTCGTATTATTGACAGTCATCGTAAAAGGAACAGCTTGTGGTAAAGGCAAATACTTAGTTTCATCTTCACATCCCATCAAGCATACACCCAATAGAGATATTGAAAATAGTTTGTAGAATATATTCTTCATGTTTTTTCTTTATAATTATCAATGAACTTAAGTTGATGCTTCTCAATTTTTGCGCCACCCCGGATTCTGTGTCAGTTCTTTATTCAATGATATCTCGCTCGGTGGAATCGGAAGTAGATAATCACGTCCCGCATCAAACTGGAACCCACGTGGAAGAACATTTTTCAGTGGATCCAAGTAATCGTTATTGTCTACCAGAATTTGAGCCAATTCTTCATTCTTCGGATCAATTGATTTATATAAAACGCTGCCGGCTCCAAAGTAAGCGCCTCCGCCACGTTTCCCCTGGAATAACTTATGTGCTCTCCAACGCATCAAATCATCCAAACGCATTCCCTGCAATGGCAGTTCAGAGCGTCTTTCCCGACGGATTTCTTGCAGATTGGCAGAAATTGTATAACCAAAATCAGGGAAATTGGGATCAATAGCTGATGGAGCGAGATAAGTGACTCCGGCCCGTTCGCGTAATGGCTTTATAGTCTTCTCCAAAACAGCAGCGTCACATTTTCCCAATTCTTCCGCAGCTTCTGCATAAGCCAGCAAGGCTTCTGCATAACGAATCATTGGAGTGGCAGTTTCTCCCTGCCCACTTACGAATGTAGTATCAATTCCCATACGGATATGATAGCCGGTAGTATTACTCTGATTTCCGGTACTTACAATTTGAGGAGGATTGATTAAATCTTTATCTTCCTCTGAATAAGCCTTCACCAGCATTTTCTTAGCTCCTTTCACTGTCATCGATTTGTATTTACAGTCCGAATGCATTACAGTGGCCAGCAACCGACCATCCCTATCCTTAAAAGATTCATTGAAATCTTTAAATTTTGCGGCTGTGGGATCAATAAAGTTGCCATCCACACTTAAATAATTATCTACTAATGATTGAGAAAGTCCGGCTGGTCCTTCAGCATCACACATTCCACTGGATAAATTCGTATTTAAACTGTGAACCAAGTTGTCGGCAATTGAATATTTCTTCCAAAACAACACTTCCTGAGTAGCCGACAAATCTTTTGAATTGAACAGGTTTCCATACGCATCATCAATATTCTTCACTGATTTATCATTCTCTTTTGTGTTTAATGTAATACCCATTTGAAACAATTCATCCCCCAAAGTAAGTACTTGCTGCAAAAAATCATCTGATTTATACTCGGCAGCGGCAAAGTCAGTACCTTTATGATATTTCTCCCACGTACCTTCAAAGAGTGCCACTCTCATCGCCATAACCATAGCAGCTTCTTTACAAATACGCAATCCCTGATATTTGCTGCGGGAATATAGCAACTCTTTAGCTGCCTTCAAATCATCAAGAATGAATTGTGCCACTGCCGAACGATCACGTGCCGAAATCTGTAACTCGCCAACGGTAGCGTTTCCATCCCAAAACTTGTCCATCACAGGAATACTGCCGAATTTAGTCAACAAGTAATAGTGCCAATATGCACGAAAGAAATAGGCTTCTCCTTTCAGAGATAATACTTCCGCTGTTTCTTCAGCTGCCGGTACTTTATAATATTCTAAGAAGTAATTGACACTACGTAGATTCTGGTATCCTTTCTGCCATTCTGTTACGCCTCCGATAGATTCTTGCAACTCCCCGTTCATACGCCTGTCATACACCATGGCTACCATATTATCACTATTCTTTTCTTCTCCCATTATTCCCATGCCATAGGCACCTGCAGAAGGAAGAGCAATATACAAACCATCGACATAATTAGTCACGGCACTTTGATTCGTCAAGAATGTCTCGCTACTGGGCACCACCAAAGGCACTTTATCCAGAAAGTCAGAACAGGAAGTCAATAAAGTACCGGCTAAAGCTACTGCTAATAAATATATTTTTTTCATCATTATCCTCTATTTAAAAAGTAAAATCAAGTCCGAATACAAAATTCCGGTTTAGCGGATACACCATACCATTACCATTAGATACGACCGGTGAGGTTAGACCCGGAGCCTCTGTAGTAGTACCTCCAGCCATTCCGTTCACCTGATTAAGCGTTTCCGGATCAAACTGTTTTGGCAATTTTGTTACAGTAAACAGGTTATCGCATGCTACATACAATTTCAGTCGACTAATACCGATATGTTTTAGCAACTTCTTATCGAAATTATATGATACAGTCAGGTTCTTCATACGCATATAAGCTGCATTCAATAAATAGCGAGTTGAATTATACCCTGTATTTACATAAAAGTCCTGATTATTTTTCCAGCTAGTCAGACGAGGCAAAAAGCCATTCGGAGTCTCCGGGCTGAAATAATCCAGATGCTCCTTGAAGTTATAGCTACCTGCACTAAACATATAGCTACTTCCCGAAATCGGGAAATCCCTTTTTGCCACTCCTTGCAATAAAGTAGATACTTCAAAACCCTTATATCCCACATTCAAATTGATACCGAACGAATATTTGGGAGTTGTATTACCAATAATCTTCAAGTCACCATGATTGTATATCGTACCGTCACCACCATCTATTTTCCCATCATTATTGGAATCTATATATTTCAAATCTCCACGACGCCACATGTCATCCGGCTTGAGCGCACTCATATCCACCTTTCGCAAGTAATCATCAATCTCACGGTTTGTCATGAAAAGGTCGTCAGCCTGATACCCCCAAATCTCACCAAGATCCATCCCTTCATAATATCCTTTATTAGGACCATACCCGGTGTGATTATTGTAAATGGTTCCATCTGGATTATTATATTTGGTAACGACAGCCTTATAGCTAAACACATTGAATCCTACGCCATAACTAAATCCACATTTCAGCTGATCATGCCAGTTCACCGAAAGCTCCCATCCGCGGTTACGCAATGTAGCATTATTTATTTTAGAGCGGTTTTCGGAAGCTATACCACTAATATCGGGAATAGCTTCGGCCGGACCAATCATATCCCTTGTCATGCGCTGGTATATATTTGCTTCTAAAGAAAGCCGATTGTCGAACAGCATCAAATCAAGTCCCAAGTTTGCATTATCCACTTTTTCCCATGTAATAAACGGACTTACCATTTTAGGGGTCTTTGCTATCGTTCCCTTGATAGCACTGGCAGAAGAGGCAGTAGGCAATAACCAACCATTAGATCCCAAAGCATCCAATGACATAGTAGCCAGATAATCGTATAATCCGGCTCCATTCTGATTACCCAGACGACCATAAGACACACGGACTTTCAATTGAGACACCGGAAGTTTCAGCCTCTGGAAGTAATCTGTTCTGGCAATATCATAACCAGCAGAGAATGAAGGGAAAAATCCCCAACGGTTTCCTTTTGCAAAACGTGAAGAGCCATCATAACGCCCGCTGAACTCAAAGAAATATATATTGTCATAATTCCAGTTCAACTTAAGGTAAGCCCCCATTGTAGCCCAATGTGTACGATCTTCTCCGGCTATGACGTTCCCGCTGGCATTTGCAAAAGAAAAGATATCATTACTCATCATTCCATCTTTATACATATACTCATTGGAATCTTCTTTCATTTCCATTTGGAATCCCGCCATTGCCTTGAAAGAATGTTTTCCCCATTGCTGAATATACATACTGGACACATTAGGCGACAAATAATAATTGAACAGACTTCCACGGGCATAAGAACCGAACTTCATTAACTTCCAATCGATATTCGGATAAGAGAATCCTTGCCTGCGTCCAGTAGCATCACCCGGTTTTAGCGTCCCTAAAGGAGTTTCATATTGCGGATTCTCATATAGAATCATATTGTTATTTTCTACATCAAAACGTATCTTCATTTCAGCCGTAACATCCCATCCTTTCATTAGAGTAGCCGTAGCGGATACTGACAAGGCATCTGAAAGCCGATTATTTTCATAATTCGAATTTTGCATGAAAAGCGTTTCGTTCCAGCTGGGAATATTATATTTTGAATCAATCGGCAAATGTGTAACTTGTGACGGACGATGCGAACCTATCTTATTATAAATAATAGACTGGTTGGGCATCGGACGTTTTATCATTTGCAAAGTTATATTATTATTTAGGTTGAATCTCAACCAGTCAGTAGGCTTCGCCTGTAGCTTTGTATTCAGATTATACTTGCTCAAATCATCCTTAACATGATCCAGAAAGCCCTCCTGATAGACATATCCCATACCGATATAGTAGTTTATCTTCTGCGATCCACCCTGTACACTCAAATTATGTGAATGACGAATGGACTTATCCTTGTAATAGTATTTAAACCAATCCGTATTGCCATACTGGGCATAATATGCACTAGCCCAGTCTTCTCCGTTACTAGATACATCTATTCCCGGAAATTCCTCTGAATATGGATTCTGCATGAATCCCTTAATCTTTTCTATAACCGAGTCTGAGATTCTATTAATCCCCGAAGCAGATGCACCGGCATCATACAAAGCATTATTATAATAAGCAAACTCCAAAGAATTCATCATCTGTGGAGTACGGATAGGAGAACTAAAACCAACTGTTCCCGAATAACTTACTTTAGCTTTTTCCGAATTTCCACTTTTAGTTGTAACCAATACCACACCATAGGCGGCACGGGCACCATAAATCGCGGCTGCCGAGGCGTCTTTCAACACACTGATACTAGCAACATCGGCGGGATTCACATTCTGCATACTTTGTTCGATTCCGTCTACCAATACATACGGTTCGCCACCATTGATAGAGCCAACACCACGGATATTGAATTTTATATCCGTACCCAACTCACCTCCTTTAGCTCCTCCCATTGCATCCGATGCGAAATTTAATCCTGCTACATTACCTTGCAAAGCGCTGGTGAGGTCCGTTATGGGACGATTGACGATATCATCTCCTTTCACCACAGATACCGCCGCCGTAATTGTATTTCTCTTTTGCGTATCCATACCGACAACAACAACCTCGTCAAGCACTTCCGTGTTTTCCTTCAATACGAATCGATTGTTTTGTAATTTTGTAATTTTCACATCCAATGGAGTATAGCCAACATAACTTATAGAAAGCGTTTGCCCCGCTTTTCCCTGAACAGAAAAATTTCCGTCCAAATCCGTAATTGTTCCGGTTTTTGCACCTTTCACCATCACACTGGCGCCAATAACAGCTTCTCCCTGTTCGTCCACTACTTGCCCCGTAATCATCTTTTGTTGGGCAATGACCCCTATCGGCAATAAGAATAGGAAAATCAGAAGAAAAACAAGTCGTTCTTGTATCTTCATTAATTTTTCTTTTTTCATAATATTACATTTAATAATTAAGATTACATTTACTTGGGATTATTAATCTCATAAGCAACAAACTCCTCTTGTATCGCTTTCAACAATGATTTTTCATTATTTACCGACACATCGGACCCCCAACTCATTATTCCTCTATAGCCTTCCTCACAAGCATACTTCGCTTTTTACGAATCGTATTCTGACCATTAAGAGTATACGTTTTGCCATTATACGTAAATTCATCCAAAGCAACATCCGAAAGTCCACCATTTATAAAATCAGAGTAAGAGACTTGTTCTCCATTTACACCGGTAGTCCCGATAAAAGGCACACCGAGAACCAGTTTATCTGCCGGAATCCCGTACTCAACAGCCATTTCTGCATCTTTTACAAATTGCTCGTAAGAATATCGCATCACTGCCGGTCCGTAGCATTGGTAAGACATAAAATCCAAAGCTTCAATCGCATTTTTCGAAATTTTATAAGCAACCGGATGAAGGGATACGGAGAAACATACGTCTTTGCCAAGTATCTGTCTGATTTTCACAATCGTCGCACTGTAGTTAGCATATTCTGTCTCCGTAGTAGGCCATTCAATATCAAGGTCTACTCCATCAAATTCATATTCCTTCAAAACACTCTTCAAATTATTAGCAAATGCGGTACGCGTATTATCAGCACTCATCATTTGCCTCCATTGCCCGCTGCCGAATCCTAATCGTAATTTTCGGCTGTCATTACCTACCTGAGCTGCCAAGGTTTCGCGTATTTTTTTCCAACGGTCCAACCAAGTGTGAGAGTCCTTCCCCGGATTGGTAGAATCATCATATTGCCAATAAGCCAACACTTTTGCTACCATATTCCAATTATCGAATTTTATACCATTCTTCCCACCAGTACCTGCTGCCATACTCCAAAAAGAAGTTTCATCCAAACGGCCTTTGAAGTTTTCACCTATATAAAAATCGGCACGGGCAGTAGGCAATACGATTTCTTTGTCAAGCGTAGAAGACCACGCATCTACAAAAATCCTGAATTGCTTTTTATTGCCATCATAATCTACCGCCAGATAATGCCAAGCTCCCGGAGCCAAACCCTTGGCATCCACATAGGTACCTGCTGTCACTGATGCATTTCCCAACGCCCAGCTCACAGTCTGCTCGTTAGCACCTAATTGTAAGGCAGCCAACACTTTATCTCCACTTGTTTTTTTAAAGATATATGCTCCGGGCACCCACTCATCTATAAATATATAGGTAGCAAAAGTGAAACTTTTATTAAATGTCTCTTCTGTAGAATGCAATAATCCATCTTTTCCATTCATTTTTCCGGTTCCGTCAAATTTTATCACACCGCTACGTCCCTCATAAGTAGCTTCATGCGAAACCCCGCCTGTAAAAGTTGCATCATTTATAGGCAAGTCAAAAGCTATATCTCCATTAGCATAAGGACGCGCAGCCAAATAAATAAGATCATTGCTGACAATCAGATTTTCTACCGGAATACGGTTTAATTCGAAAGGGTCACCACCAATGTATTGACAATTGATTAATGTTTTCTCAGCCGGATCATCCACTCCCGGCTGTCCGGTGATTGCTCCTTCAGGGGGCATTCCACCCGGAACTTCTACCCATTTAGTGTCTTTACAAGCTGTTAGCGATACTAACACGAAAAGACATAAAAAGAATTTGTTTCTCATAAATTTAAGTTATTAAGATTTTCTATTCGCTGACAATAAGAGTCTCCATTAATCAAACAATTGGTTTTTCTCCTAAAATCAACGTCACAAAAATAGGTACAACAACAAAAATCAATATTTAAAAAATAGCCATTAAATATTCACTTTTCACCAAATCAACCCGTTCCATCGGAGAAATGGTTCTTATCTCAAAAAGACAATGATTAAAACACCCAACTATCCGGTTCTGACCTTGCCAAAACCCTCTTATTGAATATTCATGTTATAATCCGGTTTCAGCCGTTTCAGTGTTGTCTGCAAACGCCTTGATAGGAGGAAATAGCGGCTGAAAGCGGAAAAAGACATCCCTCGCAGAAAGATACTGCAAACAAGGTA
>ADJT01013157.1_pt1 | contig 26535 bp, 19 predicted proteins | sample 268108 | NCBI WGS metagenome assembly ADJT01 (sample SAMN00007487, study PRJNA43253) | human gut metagenome | isolation source: feces sample TS29
TTTAATTTTCAGGTGAGAGTTTTTCACTTTTTTTGTACCTATATAAGTGAAAGGACTTTTTAGGACTTTTTTGTGAAAGGAGGTTGGAAGATATGTACGATACAGAAAAGCGTATCGAATTGGTAAAAAAGCGAATGCATGAATACCACCGCCGCCAGGAGCGGCGCACAGTCTGCCGGCTGTCTGTTCTGTGTACCCTGTTATTCCTGTCTCTCGTTGGAACAATGGGGATAATGCACAGCCAGCCAATAGACATCACGGGAATGTACGGCGCAATCCTGCTGCATGAGGACGCGGGCGGTTATGTGTTGGTGGCTGTCATTTCCTTTACTGTGGCAGTCGTGATTACCGCATTATGTATCAAATTCAGAAAAAAAGGACAAAAGAGTCAGGATGCAGAAAATCATGTATAAAGAAAGGAAAAGGTGAAAAGTATGAGGAAAAAATTATTAGCCGGGATGCTGGCACTTGCACTGTGTTCTACAAATATGCCCCTTCAGACCATATTTGCGGAGGAATTTACTTCCGGAAATCCAGATGTAGTGTCTGAGGAAGAAACTCCGGAGATTTTTACCAATGAAGAGCAGGAAGCTGTAGGAGAGACAGATGAGGAACTGTCTGTATTCAGTTCAGAAGAGGTTCCTGAATTTAATGATGCCCCCGATGAGGCAATGGCTGCTGCGGAAAATGAACAAGCTGGAGAAATTGATTTAGCTGATAACGATAAGGTTATGAACGGAGTTTATACTATAAGTTCGGCAGGAGATTACAAATTCACATGTAGCCGGGAAACAGGAAATAGAATTGTGGTTGATGGAAAGAAAATTTCAGCGAAAGACAGCATCAACATTTATCTTAATAAAGTAAATATCAATACATCTGCTGGTCCGGCACTGCGAATAAATCTTAATGTTGAAGCTACAGTCACTATCCATTTAACAGGCACAAATAGTCTTATAACAAAGAATAACTATTATGCCGGTTTACAGAAAGATAACAAAGCTCGGCTTATAATAAAAACCAATAATTCAGATGCTACTGCAGGAATCTTAAATGCTCGTAGTATCGATGGGGATAGCGCCGGAATTGGTGGCGGCTTTTACGGCTCCGTCTCTTGCAGTAATATTATTATTGATAGTTGTTCTGTAATTGCTAGTTCTAAGTATGGTGCTGGAATTGGTGGCAGCAAGCAACGCGCTGGCAGTGTCAGTGATATTATCATTAATAGTAGTTCTGTAACTGCTAGTTCTACGGATGGTGCCGGAATTGGTGGCGGCGGTTACGGCGCTAGCAGTGTCAGTGGTATTACCATTAATAGTAGTTCTGTAACTGCTAGTTCTACGAATGGTGCCGGAATTGGTGGCGGCGGTTACGGCGCTGACAGTGTCAGTGATATTACCATTAATAGTAGTTCTGTAACTGCTAGTTCTACGAATGGTGCCGGAATTGGTTCTGCCGGTGGCACCTGTAGCAACATTGGCATTAGTGGTGGATCCGTAAAGGCATATTCTGATCGTATGCCAGGCATTAATTGTACCCCCCATAATGGCAACTCAACAAATGTTTATTGTTGTATTATTAAAAATGAATATTTTTTACCAGTAACGATAGATAGTGAATCCTGGAAGCCAAGTTATCATATTTTTCCTGATTCTACAAAAGACGGTAATCTGTACGTCTGGTTAACTGAAAAAGAAAATAATGACGCTTATGATGTAACTGTTGGAACCGAAAAAAGGCAGTATTCTTTCGATCAGGCAAAAAACCAATTTGTACGTATCCAAACAACTCCTACCGCTGACCAATTTGATTATACGCAGCCCAATTTTACATATACTAAAGATACCCATGTTGATATTAGTAAATATATTAAATGGAAAGATGATGTCACCGGTCATGGTAAAATTACTAAAGTAACGTATTTTAAAAAAGGAGATAAAACTCCACTCGCAGACAGCCCCACAGATGCAGGTACTTATACTTTTAAGATTGATGTGAATGAAGGTGACTACTACAAATCAGTCGATAGTATATCTGCACCAGAATGGGAATTTGTCATTTCAAAAGCACAAGCACCTTCAAGCAAGCCAACCGATACCGATCCTACATATGTTTCATGGTTATGTAAGAAAGTCGAAGATGTTAAAGGCCTTTTTAATGATGACTGGAAATGGAGCGGTTCCGATATTTCTAAAGAATTACCTGTAGGAAAAGAAGTTTCCGCTACAGCAGTTTACACTGGCGAAGACGCAAATAATTATGAAGAAACATGGGTTGTATTTAAAATCACCAGAAAAGCATGTACACACCCACATACCGCAGAACGTTACTACTCCTCTCCATCCTGCACTTCCAGCGGATACAGTGGAGATACCTACTGCACAGACTGTAATGAAACACTTTCCTATGGTTATACAATTTCCGCATACGGACATGACTATGATAACGGTGTTATCACTACAGAACCAACTGCCGAAACTGACGGAATCATAACTTACACCTGTAAGCGTTGCAAACATCAGGATACAAAAACCCTCGGAAAACTTGGTGATGGGGAACCTTATATTGAGGGAAGTTTCCAGAAGAAAGGCTGGGATGCTGTCAATGATCTGATCAAGGCTTCCCAAGAAAAAGATACCATCTCCATTATCATGAATGGGGCTGAGACACTTCCTGCCACTGTTTTATCCGAAATAAAAGGCAAGGATATTTCCCTGAATCTCGATATGGAGAATGGTTTCATCTGGAAGATCAATGGTACTTCCATTACAGCAGAAACACCTGCAGATACCGATCTTTCTGTTACAAATACAGAAGAATATATCCCGGCAGCATTATACAGCCTGATTTCCACAAACCAGAATGATTTCGGTTTCCATCTTGGAAGAAGCGGAGCTTTCGATTTTCCGGCTGTGCTTTCTGTAAAGGCAGATGCTTCCTGTGCAGGACTTATGGCAAATCTGTTCTGGTATGATGCTGAGAATGGGGTTCTGCAGTGCATCCAGACTGTAACTGTAGGCGGTGCATTTGAGCGCAGTATTCCATATGCTGACTTTACCCTTTCCAAAGGACAGGATTATTTCATAGCATTTGGTACAGAATCTCTCAATGGAAGAGTTATTCACACAGACGGAAGTATCACAGATGAAAACGGCGCATACCTGCGACCTGCCAACACAAAGATTTCCAGCCATTCCATTGACAGAAACAAGCTTACTGTCAAACTTTCCAAAGGATGTGCAGGTGCTCAGGGTTATGACTTCGTGATCAGTAAGAAATCAAATATGCTCCAGACAGGAAAGTTCAGCAAAAAAGTTTCCTCAACTGGCAAGCCACAGGCATCTTTCAGATATCTGGCAAAGGGTACCTGGTATGTAGCGGCCCGAAGCTGGGTTCTGGATGAACAGGGCAATAAGGTCTATGGTTCCTGGACAAAGATCAAGAAGATCAAGATCACTGTTGTTACACCACAACAGCCAAAGATCAAGAATATCACTGTAAAAGGAAACACTGTGACTGTTACTTACACAAAATGCAAAAATGCCACAGGTTATGAAATCCTGCTCGGAAACAAATACAAAACCTCCGCAGGTGAGAAATATCCGGTTAAGAAATATCTGAAACGTACAGAAGGCAAAAACACCGTAACTGTAACCTTTACAAACGTAAAGAAAGGCACCTGGTATGTGACCATACGGGCATGGAACCAAACCTCCAAAGACAAATCCAGAGCTTACAGTCCATACTCCACAATGAAGAAATTCAAGACAAAGAAATAGCTTCTGTTTCTTACAAATATTTCTACTGTAAAGATTGTTCTGATTCTGTTTTCTGCAAAAGAAATAAGAAATATTGAGATATTAGGAAATCATAGGATTATAATATTTAACATCAAAAACAGGATTGAGTTTATTCTGCTCAATCCTGTTTTTGCCATATTCCCTTTTTCTTTAAAGTTTATTATATGAATCCGCAGGAATAAAAAAGCTGATTTCTATTTGCAGTAATTCACTTGCCTGCTATAACAGGGAGTCTTATTGCCTTGTGATAGACGAGCTGGATTCTGGTATTTATGAGTATTTACTGGGAGAATGCCTGGAAGTTATGCAGGATAAAGCTAAGGGACAATTGATTTTTACATCACATAACTTACGCCCATTGGAGATCCTTGAAAACGATTCTTTGCTTTATACGACTGTGAACCCCGAGAATTGCTATATAAAATCTAGTTATATTAAAAATACGCAAAATACCCGGTTATCTTATTTGCGGACGATCAAGCTTGGCGGGCAAAAAGAAAAACTCTACAATGAAACAAATATATATGAGATGGAGCTTGCTATGAGGCGGGCAAGAAGGCAGTACTGACCAATGGATTTATAAAAAAATCGCAGAAGACACCAAAGGCAGAAAAAGAACTGGCAAAGAAGTATAAAGCAGATTATGAACGGAACAAGAAATCCCAGCCTGAGTATAGTGAAAAAACTTGCACAGGGATTAGGGATGCAATTAAAGCTGGAATTTGTTCTGATGCCAACAAAAAATAAAATGTAAAGAGTATGAGAAAATAGGAACCGCAGGAATTCATATTATATAATAGGTACGTATATCAGTAACTATGAATATTTGACAGGTGTATCATCATTATTATCTGCAGAGACCTGACATTGGGATACCCCATGTCAAAATAGGCATAATCTCAAAAAAACAATGGAAAGTTGCCGATTTTTACAAAAGAAAGCTTGACAGTAACATCGGAAACTGTATAATAATATTAACAGAACCCACCACGCCTCTGATTTTTCATGCGCAACCCGGTGGGACTTTTTCATTTATGGGGTGTTTTATGTATCAATATCCAAAACAAATATTAACAATAGAACAACAAGTGCAATCTTATGTAGATGCAGGAATGGAGATTACATCTTATGAAGATGTAGAGAAGGTATTAAAGACAATTGGGTTTTATCGTTTGAGAGGCTACTCGTTTCATTTATATGATAATACTACAAAGAAGTATGTTGCGGGAACAAAGTTTAAAGATATTATAAAATTGTATCAATTTGATCAGGAATTATCTGCTTTGATTTTTTCAATGATTTCTAAGATTGAGGTTGCTTTGAGAGTGCGATTGGTGGAATCATTACTTGTGCACGGAGAACCACTTGTTTTGCAAGATTCATCAATTTTCAAAGAGAAAAAACGATATTGGCAGAATATGTCTACTGTAGCATCAGAAATTGCTCGATCTAATGATGTGTTTATAAAACATAATTTTGATAATCATGATGGAGAGGTGCCTGTATGGGCAGCTGTTGAAGTTCTTTCATTTGGTACGCTATCGAAGATAATTAAGAATTTGAAAACAGGCACTGGAAGTTCATATTCTATCTTGGCGTTAAACTACCAGTATAAATCAAAAAAAGGAAATTTGGTAAAACCATCACAGAAAATGCTTGCTTCATGGATACAGAGCGTTTCAGTATTGCGCAATATGTGTGCTCATAATTCCAGAATTTATAATCGCACAATACATACGACACCGGAAATTCTGGATGTAGATAAGGTTGTGCCATCGCCAGCACATAATGGTTTGTATCAAATCTTACTGGCGATGAAGTATCTGCGCTCATCCGATGAGGAGTGGGTGACATTTGTAGCTGCTTTCGATAAGCTGATTCAAAATAATATTGATGTAGTCAGTCTTACAGCAATGAATCTTCCGGCGGATTGGAAGGCACACTTAAGTGTATAAATGCAGCAGGAAGGCATAAAATAGTAAAGCAGACCTACCCAAGCTTTTTTGCTCAAACCGGTTAGGCCTTCGGCGGAGTGTTACGATAAGCACTTCGCCATTTTTTATGATTGGAAACAAACCGAATTTTAAGAGGGTATCATTACATTACCTCTCTATATGGTAGCATTTTTCGATATTTAACCGAATCAAGTAAGTCCCCTGCTTCAATTGCAAAAAGCAACAAGCAGTGGGTAGGCTATTCCATTTCCGCTCCCTATTGCTGGTTTGATCTTCCGCAGTTCGATACAATAATATAACCTGTTTTTTTCTCTTTTGGGAGCTGTTTCGGCAGCTCTCAAATTTTTTTTGAAAAATTTGATTTTCGGGTGAGAGTTTTTCGCTTTTTTTGTACCTATATAAGTGAAAGACTTTTAACACTGTTTTTGGGGAAGGAGGTTGGAGGCATGTACGATACAGAAAAGAGTATCGAATTGGTAAAAAAGCGAATGCATGAATACCACTGCCGCCAGGAGCGGCGCACAGTCTGCCGTCTGTCCGTTCTGTGTGCCCTGTGCTGTTCCTGTCCCTTGTGGGGGCAATGGGGATCATGCAAAGCCGGCCAATAAACGCCACGGGAATGTACGGCACAATTCTGCTGCATGAGGGCGCAGGCGGCTATGTGTTGGTGGCTGTCATTTCCTTTACTGTGGCAGTTGTGATTACCGCATTATGTATCAAATTCAGAAAAAGAGAACAAAAGAGTCAAGACGCAGAAGATCATGTATAAAGAAAGGAGAGGTGAACGTATGAAGAAAAAGTTATTAGCCGGGATTCTGGCGCTTGCACTGTGTTCCACCAATATGCCCCCCCAGACCATATTTGCGGGGGAATTTACTTCAGGAAATCCGGATGTAGTGTCTGAGGAAGATACTCCAGAGATTTTTACCAATGAGGAGCAGGAAGCAGCAGGAGAGACAAATGAGGACTTGTTTGTATTCAGTTCGGAGGAGGCTCCTGAATTTAACGATACCCCCGATGAGGCAATGGCTGCTACGGAAAATGCACAAAATGGAGTAATTGATTTAACTGAGGATGCTAATGTTACGGACGGAGTTTATACCATAAATATAGCAGAAGATTACAAATTCACATGCAAGAAAAGTCCGGAAACGTCAAATAGAATTGTGGTTGATGGAACGAATACTTCAGAGCAAGACAACATCAACATTTATCTTGATAACGTAAATATCAAAACATCTGCTGGTTCGGCACTGCAAATAAATAATAATGTTAAAGCTACAGTTACTATCTATTTAACAGGCATAAATAACCTTACAACAACTAATCAAAGCTCTGCTGGTTTACAGAAAGATAACGAAGCTCAGCTTATAATAACCAATGCTTCAGACACTACTACAGGAATCTTAAAAGCTAGTAGTGATGGGAGTGGGTATGGTGCCGGAATTGGTAGCGGCAATTACGGATCTTGCAAGAATATTACCATTAATAGTGGTTTTGTAGATGCTAAATCTAAGTTTGGTGCTGGAATCGGTAGCGGCCATCAGGGATCTTGCGATAATATTACCATTAAAAGTGGTTCCGTAAATGCTAAATCTATGAATGGTGCCGGAATTGGTGGCGGCCATCACGGATCTTGCAAGAATATTACCATTAATAGTGGTTCCGTAAATGCTAAATCTATGCATGGTGCCGGAATTGGTAGCGGCAATTACGGATCTTGCAATAATATTACTATTAAAAGTGGTTCTGTAACTGCTAGTTCCACGAGTGGTGCCGGAATTGGTGGCGGCCTTTACGGATCTTGCAATAATATTACCATTAGTGGCGGTTCTGTAAATGCACAAGTTGGTTGCACTCCTCACCAGAATTTGGATAGCTCTGGTAGCTACGACCCTAAAAGCCCTGAAGTGTATCTCTGCGTTATTCCTAATACAAAAACTAAATCAGTGGCTATAGATAATAAAGTCTGGGAACCATCTAATCATAAAGCGGTTGAATCTACGAATACAAATCTATATGCATGGCTAACCGGAGAAGATCATCTTATAACTGTTGAAAAAGAGACTAAAAGTTATATCTTTAATTCAAATTCAGGGACATTTAGTGAAGGTAAACGTGATGTTACCAGTGATATTTTTGAATTTAACGGTTCTGAGTTTACTTATGATGGAAACACACACTCTCCTAACATCACTACGAAGAACAACATTAAAGGTGTAGGAAACTTCACTGTAAAATATTTCAAGGAAGATAATTTGCAAGCCGAGATAAACGAGCCTAAAGATGTTGGTACTTATATTGTAAAGATTACTGCTGTAGAAGAGGGCGATTTTTACAATGCATATTCTGGTTATTTAACAAACGACAATTGGAAATTTGCTATTAATCTTACCCCTACAATTACTACATATAAAGATGAGTATGATGGAAATCCTCATCCAGTTATCAGTATTGAAGAAAGTACAATTCCACCAAATAGTATTATTGAATACAGTGTTGATAATGGACAAACATGGTATATTTTGAATTCTAACGATAATATTCCTACTGTAAGTACGGTAAGGGAAGCAGAAAATACTAAAATTTTTATACGGATATCCAATTTCAATTCCAATTCCAATGATGATACCTGGACTTCACAAGAATATCAAGCAATCATCAAGCGAGCAACCTCAACACCAAATTTTCCATCAATAGACACAATCTCCGTTCCATGGTCCTGTAAGAAAGTAAAAGATATTGATCCTAATTCTCTTCCTCAAAACTGGAATTGGCAGGCAAACGATGCAAATAATGATTTACAGGTTGGAAATAATTCTGCTACCGCAATTTACAATGGCAGTGATAAGGGAAATTACGAAAAAGAAACTTTCACTTACACAATCATCAGAAAGGAATGTGAACACAAAAATACCGTGGGATGCTACTACTCCTCTCCATCCTGTACTTCCAACGGTTACAGCGGAGATACCTATTGTAACGACTGCGAGAGAACCATCTATTACGGCTCCACGATTTCCGCATACGGCCATGACTATGATAACGGTGTTATCACTACAGAACCAACTGCCGAAACCGACGGAATCATAACTTACACCTGTAAACGATGCAAACATCAGGATACAAAAAACCTCGGAAAACTTGGTGACGGGGAACCTTATATTGAGGGAAGTTTCCAGAAGAAAGGCTGGGATGCTGTCAACGGTCTGATCAAGACTTCCAAAGAAAAAGATACCATTTCCATTACCCTGAATGGTGCCAAGGTACTTCCTGCCACTGTTTTATCCGAAATAAAAGGCAAAGATATTTCCCTGAATCTCGATATGGAGAATGGTTTCATCTGGAAGATCAACGGTACTTCCATTACAGCAGAAACACCTGCGGATATAGATCTTTCTGTTACAAATACAGAAGAATATATTCCGGCAGCATTATACAGCCTGATATCCACAAATCAGAATGATTTCGGTTTCCATCTCGGAAGAAACGGAGCTTTCGATTTCCCGGCTGTGCTTTCTGTAAAGGCAGATGCTTCCTGTGCAGGACTTATGGCAAATCTGTTCTGGTATGATGCTGAGAATGGGGTTCTGCAGTGCATCCAGACTGTAACTGTAGGCGGTGCATTTGAGCGCAGTATTCCATATGCTGACTTTGCCCTTTCCAAAGGACAGGATTATTTCATAGCATTTGGTACAGAATCTCTCAATGGAAGAGTTATTCACACAGACGGAAGTATCACAGATGAAAACGGCGCATACCTGCGACCTGCCAACACAAAGATTTCCAGCCATTCCATTGACAGAAACAAGCTTACTGTCAAACTTTCCAAAGGATGTGCAGGTGCTCAGGGTTATGACTTCGTGATCAGTAAGAAATCAAATATGCTCCAGACCGGGAAATTCAGCCAGACCGTTTCCTCAACCGACAAGCCACAGGCATCTTTCAGATATCTGGCAAAAGGTACCTGGTATGTGGCAGCCCGAAGCTGGGTTCTGGATGCACAGGGCAATAAGGTCTATGGTTCCTGGACAAAGGTTAAGAAGATCAAGATCACTGTTGTTACACCACAACAGCCAAAGATCAGGAATATCACTGTAAAAGGAAACACCGTGACTATTACTTACACAAAATGCAAAAATGCCACAGGTTATGAAATCCTGCTGGGAAACAAATACAAAATCTCCGCAGGTGAGAAATATCCTGTAAAAAAACATCTGAAACGTACCGGAAACACCACTACTGTAACCTTTACAAATGTAAAGAAAGGTACCTGGTATGTGACCATACGGGCATGGAACCAAACCTCCAAAGATAAATCCAGAGTTTACAGTCCATACTCCGCAATGAAGAAGTTCAAGACAAAGAAATAGCTTCTGTTTCTTAAAGGATTCTGAATGAAATCTACCTGAAAAATCAACTTGTAATTTGCTAATAAAATATATATGACGACAACAGGAGGAAAGGTATCTGCCTTTTCTCCTGCCATTTTTCTTAGAGATTGTATTCTTTATATAACTGCTCACGTCTTTTGGCGTCTGTTGATACAATCGGGATTTCTTCAGTTCTCTGATCCTGAAGTAATCTAGTAATCAGGCTTCCAAGTCGAGTTTCACCCCTTGCCTGTCCAATTGCTTCTCCTTCTGTACGTCCCTCAGCTTTAAGTTTTTCAGATTCCAGTTCCAGAACTTTTCCGCCCATAATATCACCTATTCCTTTCCGGACATCTTCTTCCTTACGGAAGATATAATCCGCAATCTTTATAATTAACTTTGTTAAATCTGTATACAGTTCCGATTTACCTGTCTCCGTCAGTTCCTTTTCCAGATTTACCCTGATTTCTTCATATTCGTTTAAAAGCATCTGGAATAATTCCGGATTGTTATTAAAATCATGTCCTTTTTTCTCGTATCTCATAATATAAAATGGCAACAGCATTAACAGGTTTTTCTCAAAGATGCTGTCCTTTGTATAATCAGTTATTTTTATAGCAGGTATGGAATATAAATATGTATTTCCATCCGGAAAAACTACATCTGTTTCCAGATAATCCGGTGTATTCTCCGAACTTCTCAGAAACAGTACGCAGGACTTTGGAAATTCTATCCGGTATCTGCGTCCCTGCTTCTCTGCATGTTCTATGCCAATTGCAAAATCATATTCGATCATCCTTATTACCATTGTCATGTCGTCTGTACTCTGACACTCGATATGGTACATTTTCCTTCCGATCAGCAGACAGGAGTCTGTAATGATCTCTCCATCCTCCTGCTGATGTTCATTGGGAAGCTGTGTGATCTTCACATCTTCCGGGTATGATGTATGGAATACCTCATTGATCAGCGGCACTGCCAGGTATGGCATCTTCTCAATCATTGTACGGAATACATCATCAAAAATCGTATTATTCATATAACACTCCTTTTTGTACTTATATTATAACATTTTGACGAGTTTTATTGAACACTTAATTTCTTTAAAATTATGTATTTTTATCTTTGGAATCAGTGGCAGATATTGCCTGAAAAATCATTTATAAGAAAGTATAGATTATCGTTTACATTTTTTACTATACAGCATCTATGGCTATTTATCAAGTCCATTTTGGGCGATTATTTTCTTGTTCTTCCTTAAATCCAGAGTTTGCAGTCCATACTCCGCAATTAAGAAAATCAAGACAAAGAAATAGCTTCTGTTTCTTACAGATATTTCTACTGTAAAGATAATGCCAAACAGCCTTGTAGGCAAACGAAACAGTTGACAGCTGAAAAAACCAATGATAAGATAAATGCACTCAAATTATAACAGAACAGGCTTACAGTCAGAAAAGGATCAGAATTTCGGTTCTGATTATTTTTTGTGTTTTATTCCGTTGACAAGGGAAAGTTCGCACTTGAAAAAGAATAAAAACTGGGTTATAATACGAACAAGTGTTTGCAATGCAAAAAATCATTCCCGGATTTACAGTAAGCAATCCGGTTGATAGAAAGAAAGGAAATGTAACAGACATGGCAAAGAAAAACACCTATGATGCAGGGAGCATCTCTGTCCTGGAAGGTCTGGAGGCGGTTCGTAAGCGTCCGGGAATGTACATCGGAAGTGTTTCACGAAAAGGATTAAATCATCTCATTTATGAGATTGTAGATAACGCAGTAGATGAACATCTGGCAGGATACTGCAGTCTGATCCATGTAGTTCTGGAGAAAGATGGTTCCTGTACAGTAACAGACAACGGACGAGGAATCCCGGTAGACATGCACGAGAAAGGAGTATCGGCAGAGAGACTGGTATTTACTACACTTCATGCAGGCGGTAAATTTGACAATTCCGCTTACAAGACAAGCGGAGGGCTTCACGGAGTAGGTTCTTCTGTTGTCAATGCTCTGTCTACATATCTTGATATTAAGATCAGCCGTGACGGATATGTACATCATGATCATTATGAGAGGGGAATCCCCACTCTGGAACTGGAAGATGGACTTTTGCCTAAACTGGGAAGGACCAGACAGACAGGGACCAGTATTAATTTCCTGCCAGACCCGGAGATTTTTGAAAAGACAAGATTTTCTGCAACAGAAGTAAAGAGCAGACTTCATGAGACTGCATATCTGAATCCGGAACTGACCATTCATTTTGAGGATAAAAGAGGTGCAGAGGTCGAGGATATTACCTATCATGAGCCGGACGGTATCATTGGATTTATCAAGGATCTGAACCACAGTGCAGAAGTCCTGCATGATCCGGTTTACCTGAAAGGGGAAGCAGACGGCATTCAGGTAGAGGTGGCATTCCAGTTTACCAATGAATTTCGTGAGAATGTACTGGGCTTCTGTAATAACATTTACAATGCAGAGGGCGGTACTCATCTGACCGGATTTAAGACTACATTTACTACAGTCATGAATACTTATGCGAGAGAGATTGGTGTTCTTAAAGACAAGGATCCGAACTTCACAGGTGCAGATATCCGTAACGGAATGACAGCAGTTGTTTCCATCAAGCATCCGGAACCTCGTTTCGAGGGACAGACCAAGACAAAGCTGGATAATCAGGATGCATCACGCGCAACCGGAAAGGTTGTAGGAGAGCAGATGGTACTTTATTTTGACAGAAATCTGGAGACTCTTAAGACCATCCTTTCCTGCGCAGAGAAAGCAGCAAAGATTCGTAAAACAGAGGAGAGGGCGAAGACGAATCTTCTGACAAAGCAGAAATATTCCTTTGATTCTAACGGAAAGCTGGCAAACTGCGAGAAGAAGGATCCTTCCCAGTGTGAGATCTTTATCGTAGAGGGAGATTCTGCGGGAGGTTCCGCAAAGACTGCCCGTAACCGTAATTATCAGGCAATCCTTCCTATCAGAGGCAAGATCCTGAATGTGGAGAAGGCAACCATTGATAAAGTGCTTGCCAATGCGGAGATCAAGACCATGATCAATGCATTTGGATGTGGATTCTCCGAAGGATACGGAAATGACTTTGATATTACGAAGCTTCGTTACGACAAGATTGTGATCATGGCTGATGCCGATGTGGATGGGGCGCATATTTCCACACTGCTCCTGACTTTATTCTACCGTTTCATGCCGGATCTGATCACTGAGGGACATGTGTATATTGCCATGCCGCCATTATATAAAGTCATGCCTAAGAAGGGGCAGGAGGAATACCTGTACGATGATAAGGCACTGGAGAGATACAGACGTGCCCATAAACCGGGAAGCTTTACTCTTCAGAGATATAAAGGTCTGGGCGAGATGGATGCGGAGCAGCTCTGGGAGACGACTCTGAATCCGGAAACTAGAATGATGAAGCGGGTGGAGATTGAAGATGCGAGACTTGCATCAAGCGTGACGGAGATTCTGATGGGAAGCGATGTCCCGCCGAGAAAGAAATTTATCTATGAGCATGCACAGGATGCAGAACTGGACATCTGATTTCGCCGGAGTGTTATGTGAAAATTAAGACAGATACATGGATATGTGTCTGAGATGGAGGAAAGAAATTAAATGGAAACAAAACAGGAGAATGTGATTCCTACCGACTATGCGGAGGTCATGCAGAAATCCTATATAGATTATGCCATGAGTGTTATTATCTCCAGAGCCCTGCCGGATGTGCGTGACGGATTGAAGCCTGTACAGAGAAGAACTCTGTATGATATGTATGAACTGGGTATCCGTTATGACAGACCATACAGAAAATGTGCCCGTATCGTAGGTGACACCATGGGTAAATATCACCCCCATGGTGACAGTTCGATCTACGAAGCACTTGTGGTAATGGCTCAGGATTTTAAGAAAGGCAAAACACTGGTTGACGGACATGGAAACTTCGGTTCCATCGAGGGCGACGGTGCAGCGGCCATGCGATATACAGAAGCCAGACTGGAGAAACTGACACAGGATGTCTTCCTCGAAGATCTGGATAAGAATGTAGTAGATTTTATGCCGAACTTTGATGAGACAGAGAAGGAACCTGTGGTACTTCCTGTCAGAATACCGAATCTGCTGGTAAACGGAGCAGACGGTATTGCAGTCGGTATGGCAACCAGTATTCCGCCTCACAATCTGGGTGAAGTGGTAGATGCTGTAAAAGCATATATGAAGAATAACGACATCAGTGTCAAAGGGCTGATGCGCTATCTCAAGGGACCGGACTTTCCGACAGGTGGTCTGGTAGTAAATAAAGATGACCTGCTCAGGATTTACGAGACAGGAACAGGGAAGCTCCGTGTCAGAGGTAAAGTGGAGACAGTGAAGCTCAAAGGCGGCAGACAGCAGCTTGTGATCACAGAGATTCCTTACACAATGATCGGTGCAAATATCGGAAAATTCCTGAATGATATTGCGTCTCTTGTGGAAAACAAGAAGACAACAGATATCGTGGATATCTCCAACCAGTCTTCCAAAGAGGGAATCCGTATTGTTCTTGACCTGAAGCGTGACGCAGATGTAGAGAATCTTACAAATATGCTCTACAAGAAGACAAAGTTGGAAGATACTTTTGGCGTGAATATGCTGGCAGTTGCGGATGGCAGACCGGAGACTCTGAGTCTGAAGCAGGTGATCGAGCATCACGTAGATTTCGTATTCGATGTCACGACCAGAAAGTACACCACACTTCTGAATAAAGAGCAGGAGAAGAAAGAAATCCAGGAAGGTCTGATCAAGGCATGTGATGTGATCGACCTGATCATCGAGATCCTGCGAGGAAGCAAGAACAGAGAACAGGTAAAGAAATGCCTGGTTGACGGTGTGACAGAAGGAATCAGGTTCAAGAGCAAATCAAGCGAGAAAGCTGCGCAGAAGCTGCATTTCTCAGAAAAACAGGCAGCTGCGATCCTGGATATGCGTCTGTACAAACTGATCGGTCTGGAGATCGAGGCACTTCAGGCAGACTATGCAGAAACAATGAAGAACATTGCCATTTATGAAGATATCCTGAATAATTATGATTCCATGGCAGAAGTGATCATGAAAGAACTGGATCAGATCAAGAAAGAATACGGTACGAAACGCCGCACAGTGATCGAGAATGCAGAAGAAGTTGTCTATGAGGAAAAGAAGATGGAGGAGATGGAAGTCACCTTCCTCATGGACCGCTTCGGATATATGCGGACCATTGATAAGTCTGCATATGAGAGAAATAAAGAAGCTGCCAATGCAGAGAACAAATATGTGTTTAACTGTATGAATACAGATAAGATCTGTATCTTTACAGATAATGGAAAGATGCACAGTATCAAGGTGGCAGATATTCCGCTGGTTCGTTTCAGGGATAAGGGGACACCGGCGGATAATCTGAGCAATTATGACAGTGCACAGGAACGTATGCTCTATGTAGCACCACTGGCATCTGTAAAAGAAAATACACTTCTGTTTGTCACTGCTGCATCCATGTGCAAGCTGGTGAGTGGCGCAGAGTTTGATGTGGCGAAGAGAACGATCGTGTCTACGAAACTTGCTGAAGAGGATTCTCTGATCTTTGTGGGTTCTGCGGATGAAATGGAACAGGTGGTATTCCAGAGTGAAGGCGGATATTTCTTAAGATTTCAGAAACAGGATATTTCTGCTATGAAGAAAACATCTATCGGGGTACGTGGAATGAAACTGGCAGAAGGAGATAAGCTGGATCATGCATATCTTCTGGAAAGCCGCCAGGAATATACCATTACTTATCATGATAAACCCTATGTTCTCAACAGGATAAAACTGTCCAAACGGGACAGTAAAGGAACAAAACCACGTATATAAAACCAACAAATCCGCTAAAATCAAGGTTTTTGCAGGAAAAGCCTTGCAATTGCCGGAAATTGGTGTTACAATACATCTAAATTAGAACTTGTTGACAAAGGAGTGGGCGTGAGCCCACTCTTATTTGTTGCATGGAAAGGCAGGTGGGAAAATGAGCAGACGGGAAGAGTATGAAAAGCGCGCAGAGGAACTTCTGGCACCGATCGTAGAACTTAACGGCTTTGAACTGGTTGATGTAGAATATGTAAAGGAAGCAGGAAACTGGTATCTGAGAGGATACATTGACAAACCAGGCGGAATTACAGTAAATGACTGCGAGACAGTCAGCAGAGCATTCAGTGACAAACTGGATGAGAATGATTTTATTGAAGACAGTTATATCATGGAGATCAGTTCACCGGGACTGGACAGACCGCTGAAGAAAGACAAAGACTTTGAGAGAAACATGGGAAAACTGGTGGAAATCCGTACCTATCGGCCAATCGAGAAGCAAAAAGAGTTCTGCGGGATTTTGACCGCATATGATAGTAACAGTGTGACAATCGATGAGGATGGAACCGAGCGTGTTTTTGATAAGAAAGACACAGCCCTGATACGCCTCGCAATAGAGTTTTAGTTAATTCGGGAGGATAAGAAAAAAATGAGCAGAGAGTTAAAGGAGGCACTGGATATCCTTGAAAAGGAAAAGAGTATCAGCAAAGATACTTTGCTTGAGGCAATTGAGCAGTCTCTGATCCAGGCCTGCAAAAACCATTTTGGAAAAGCTGACAATGTACATGTAACTATTAATCCGGAAACCTGCGATTTTTCAGTGTATGCAGACAGAAGTATCGTAGAATACGTAGAGGATCCTGCAATGGAGATTTCTCTGGCAGATGCTTTGAAGATCACATCAAGAGCTGAGATCGGAGGCATGATACAGGTTCCGATCCAGTCTAAGGAATTCGGACGTATTGCGACACAGAATGCAAAGAACGTTATCCTGCAGAAAATCCGTGAGGAAGAACGTAAAGTGCTGTATGATGAATACTATGGAAAAGAAAAAGAAGTAGTAACCGGTATTGTACAGCGTGTGATGGGCAAGAATGTAAGCATCAATCTTGGTAAGGCAGATGCAGTATTAAGTGAGAATGAACAGGTGAAAGGGGAAACCTTCCAGCCGACAGAGAGAATAAAGGTGTATATTCTTGAAGTCAAGGATACCCCGAAGGGACCTCGTATTCTGGTATCCAGAACTCATCCGGGACTTGTGAAACGTCTCTTTGAGTCAGAAGTTGCAGAAGTAAAAGACGGAACTGTTGAGATCAAGAGCATCGCACGTGAGGCCGGTTCCCGTACAAAGATCGCTGTATGGAGCAACGATCCGGATGTAGATGCAGTTGGTGCATGCGTAGGTATGAACGGCGCACGTGTCAATGCAGTAGTTGAGGAACTTCGCGGTGAGAAGATCGATATCATCAACTGGGATGAGAATCCTGCGATCCTGATCGAGAATGCATTGAGCCCTGCAAAGGTTATCGCAGTTATGGCAGATCCTGATGAGAAGACAGCTCTGGTAGTTGTTCCTGATTATCAGCTGTCCCTTGCAATCGGTAAAGAAGGTCAGAATGCACGTCTTGCTGCAAGACTTACAGGATTTAAGATTGACATCAAGAGTGAGACTCAGGCAAAAGAAGCCGGAGATTTCTATGATTATGATGATGACGAGACTGCAGAAGATGCAGCTGAGGCATCAGCAGAGGAAACTTCAGCAGAAGATTCCCTGACAGAAGAAACCGAAGCAGAAGAAGTTTCAGAGGAAGTTCCTGTAGAAGAAGAGCCACAGGCTCAGGAAGCAGGAGAGAATGAAGACGAAGAATAAGATTCCCATGCGCCAGTGTACCGGCTGCAGGGAAATGAAAAGCAAGAAAGAGATGCTCAGAGTTCTTAAGACTACAGAAGATGAGATCGTGCTTGATACTACCGGTAAGAAAAACGGCAGAGGCGCATATCTGTGTCTTTCCAGAGAATGTCTGGATAAAGCGATTAAAAATCATGGACTTGAGCGTTCACTGAAAACTGCGGTTCCGGATGAGGTATACGAACGACTTAAGAAGGAGCTGGAAGATATTGAAAAATAACAGAGTACTGTCGCTGATAGGGCTGGCTACCAAAGCAGGCAAGACCGTAAGCGGAGAATTTTCCACAGAGAAATCTGTAAAGACCGGAAAAGGACTGCTTGTGATCGTTGCTGAGGATGCCTCCGAGAATACAAAGAAGAAATTCAGGAATATGTGCAGTTTTTATGAAGTTCCGATTTTCTTCTTCTCAGATAAAGAGAGCTTAGGCAGAGCAATGGGAAAGGAGTACCGCGCCTGTCTGGCTGTCCAGGATGAGAACTTTGCGAAAGCAATCATGAAGGAGGTATAGCGATTGTCAAAATTAAGAGTACATGAGCTGGCCAGAGAGCTTGGACGACAGAACAGAGAAGTGATCGAGTTTCTGAAATCAAAAGGCGTTGATGTGAGAAGCCATATGAGTATGGTGGATGAGCCTGCGGTTTCGGAAGTAAAGAATAGATTCAGAAAAGACAATAATAACAGGGGAAAGGAGCATATTGCGAAATTGGAGACTCCCAAGACAGAAGAAAAGGTTGTAACAGCAAAATCAGAAGGAGATAAAACTGAAACACCTAAAAAGAAAAAAATATTATCCGCGTTTTTCATGCACAGAATGCAAGTGACGGAGGAAAAACAAGAAAGAAACCTGTGAAAGCTGAAGGCGAGAGAACAGGTTCACCAAGAAATGCAGAAGGAAGAAATTCCGACAGTTCAAGAACAGACGGTGACAGACCAAGAAGAAATAATAATGACCGCCCAGGTACAGGCAACAGAAGACCGGACGGACAGAACCGTCAGGGAAGACCTCAGGGTGAAGGAAGATCCCAGGGAGATAACCGCCAGGGAGGACGTTTTGGCCAGGGAAGAAACCAGGGCGATGGAAACCGTCAGGGAAGACCTCAGGGCGAGGGAAGATCCCAGGGAGATAACCGCCAGGGAGGACGTTTCGGACAGGGAAGATCCCAGGGCGATGGTCAGGGCCGTCCGGGCGGAAGATTCCAGGGTGATGGAAATCGTCAGGGAGGACGTTTCGGACAGGGAAGACCACAGGGAGATGGAAACCGTCAGGGAGGAAGACCGCAGGGCAATGGCCAGGGTCGTCCGGACGGAAACAGAAGCGAAGGACGTGACGGACGCTTCGGTGGCAGTCAGGGACGTCAGGGACAGCGCCAGAATACAAGAAAGAATGACGATATGGCATTTGCACCGGAACTGACAAAGACTTCCAAAGACAGCAAGAGAGAAAGAGACAGAGAGAACAAAAACAAGAAAAAAGATTTTGATAAGACACAGAGTGGCGGACGCAGACCAAATCAGGGTGGATTCAATAAGAATTCCAGAATCCCGAAAGCTCTGCAGAAACCGGCTCCGCAGCCAAAACAGGAAGAGAAGAAACCTGAGGTTAAGGAAATCACACTTCCGGAGAAGATGACGATCCGCGAACTGGCAGAAGCTATGAAAATGCAGCCGTCAGTAATTGTGAAGAAGCTCTTTATGCAGGGTATGATGGTTACTGTAAACCATGAGATCGATTTTGAGAAAGCTCAGGAGATTGCTCTGGAATACGATATCATTGCAGAACCGGAAGAGAAGGTAGACGTTATTGAAGAACTCCTCAAAGAGGATGAAGAAGACGAAAAAGATATGGTTTCAAGACCACCTGTAGTCTGTGTTATGGGCCACGTCGACCATGGTAAAACATCCCTTCTGGATGCAATCCGTAAAACAAATGTAACACGTGGAGAGGCAGGCGGTATCACACAGCACATCGGTGCTTCTGTAGTAGAGGTTAACGGACAGAAGATCACATTCCTGGATACACCTGGACATGAAGCTTTCACAGCTATGCGTATGCGTGGTGCAAACTCCACAGATATTGCAGTTCTGGTTGTAGCAGCTGATGATGGTGTGATGCCTCAGACAGTAGAGGCTATCAGCCATGCGAAGGCGGCAGGCGTTGAGATCATAGTTGCAATCAACAAGATTGATAAGCCAAGTGCTAATATTGAGCGTGTAAAACAGGAACTTTCTGAATATGAACTGATCCCGGAAGACTGGGGCGGAAGTACGATTTTTGTTCCTGTATCCGCACATACAGGAGAGGGAATCGATACTCTTCTTGAGATGATCCTTCTTACAGCCGAGGTATGTGAATTAAAGGCAAACCCGAACCGTTCCGCAAGAGGTCTTGTAATCGAGGCTCAGCTTGATAAAGGTAAAGGTCCGGTTGCCACGATCCTTGTCCAGAAAGGTACTCTTCATGTGGGAGACTTTATTGCAGCAGGAGCATGCAATGGTAAGGTTCGTGCCATGATGGATGATAAGGGACGCAGGATTAAAGAAGCAGGTCCTTCTACTCCTGTAGAAATCCTGGGACTTGGTGATGTGCCGAATGCAGGTGAAATTCTTCTTGCATTTGACAGTGATAAGGAAGCCAAGAACTTTGCAGGTGCATTTGTATCTGAGAACAAGAACCGTCTTCTTGAGGAGACTAAGGGCAAATTATCTCTGGATAATCTCTTTGATCAGATTCAGGCAAGCGATCTGAAGGAACTTCCGCTCATTGTCAAAGCAGATGTACAGGGATCTGTGGAAGCTGTAAAACAGAGTCTGACCAAACTTTCCAACGAAGAAGTGGTTGTAAAGGTGATCCATGGCGGTGTTGGTGCGATCAATGAGTCTGACGTAAGTCTTGCGGCTACATCAAATGCGATCATTATCGGCTTTAATGTCCGTCCGGATGCAACCGCAAAACAGCTTGCTGAACAGGAAGGTGTGGATCTTCGTCTGTACAGAGTTATTTATCAGGCAATTGAGGATGTAGAAGCTGCCATGAAGGGTATGCTTGATCCTGTATTTGAGGAAAAAGTTATCGGTCATGCGGAAGTGCGTCAGCTGTTCAAGGCATCCGGCGTTGGTACGATTGCAGGAAGCTACATTCTGGATGGTATTTTCCAGAGAAATTGCAAGGTTCGTATTTCCAGAGAAGGCGAGCAGGTATTTGAAGGTGAGCTTGCATCCCTGAAGAGATTCAAAGACGATGTTAAGGAAGTTAAGGCAGGATACGAATGTGGCCTTGTATTTGACGGATTTAACGATGTGAAAGAGGAAGATAAAGTAGAAGCTTATATCATGGTAGAAGTACCGAGATAGTAATGGTTTATAAAGGTAAGGTGCGCGGTTCATAGTGTCAGGTACAGTGTGGTGCGCACCTTGACTTGATTGTGGTAATTCAGAGAATAATGTGACCGGGATAGTTGATGATCCGGATTGCTCACAGTATTTAACAGAATTGCTGGATATATAGGAGTAAAACTTAAAATGAGAAAAAACAGTATTAAGAATACCCGGATCAATGGGGAAGTCCAGAAGGAACTCAGCACCATTATCCGCAACGAGATCAAGGACCCGCGTATTCATCCGATGACTTCTGTCATGGCTGTAGAAGTGGCTCCTGATCTGAAAACCTGCAGAGCATATATCAGTGTGCTGGGTGAAAAAGAAGCAAAGGAAGCGACGATCAAAGGTCTGAACAGTGCAGAAGGCTACATCAGACGCCAGCTGGCGCGTAATTTAAACCTGAGAAATACACCGGAGATCCGTTTTATCCTGGACGAATCTATTGAGTATGGTGTAAATATGTCAAAGCTTATTGATGATGTTACCAAGAAAGACAGCAACTCCCACAGACAGGATGAGGAGCAGGATGAGAATTAAAAGAGGATGAGAACATGGAAAATATTGCGGAAATACTGGAAGGTGTGAAAACAATGGGAATCGGCGGACATATCCGTCCGGATGGTGACTGCGTTGGTTCCTGTATGGCGTTATATTTATATGTAAAAACCTATTATCCGGAAATTCAGGCAGATGTGTACCTGGATAATCCCAAACCTGTTTTCGGATATATTGACTGTATGGATGAGATTAAAACAGAGCTGGACGGTGACAAAGAGTATGACCTTTTTGTTACCTGTGATGTAAGTGCAAGAGACAGACTTGCCATTGCAGGTCCATACTTTGACACTGCAAAAAGAACAGCATGTATTGATCATCATATCAGTAACTCCGGATTTGCACAGGTGAATCATATCAGGGGAGAGGTAAGCTCTGCCTGTGAAGTTCTCTATGGGCTTTTTGATCCTGAGAAAGTGGTCCGTACCATTGCAGTGCCGATCTATACGGGAATGGTTCATGACACAGGGGTATTTCAGTACTCTTCAACTTCACCGGAGACCATGCGTATTGCCGGGGAACTGATGAAGACAGGATTCAATTTCAGTAAGATCATTGACGAATCTTTCTATCAGAAAACTTATGTGCAGAATCAGGTAATGGGGCGTGTTCTTGCAGAGAGTATCCTGCTTCTGGATGGAAAATGTATTATCGGATATCTTAAAAAAAGGGACATGGAGTTCTATGGTGTGGATGGCAAGGATCTGGACGGTATCGTCAGTCAGCTTCGTCTTACAGCGGGAGTGGAAGTTGCCATGTTTATCTATGAAGTGGAAACTCAGGCTTTCAAAGTTTCCCTGCGTTCCAACGGAAATGTGGATGTAAGCAAGATTGCAGTATATTTTGGCGGCGGCGGTCATATGAGAGCAGCCGGATGTGATCTTCAGGGTTCTGTGTATGATGTGATCAACAATGTGACAGAACAGATTTGCAAACAGTTTCAGGAGCAGGAAGTCTGATGGATGGAGTAATTGTAATCCGTAAGGAAAAAGGATTCACTTCCCATGATGTGGTGGCAAAGCTTCGGGGAATCCTTCATATGAAGAAAATCGGACATACCGGAACTCTTGATCCGGATGCAGAAGGAGTGCTCCCGGTGGCTCTGGGAAAAGCAACCCGTCTGGTGGATATGATCACAGATAAAGAGAAAACCTATGAGGCAGTGATGCGTCTGGGTGTTGTTACGGATACCCAGGATATGAGCGGAACTGTTCTCTCACAGACTACAGAGCTTTCCGTTACAGAAGAAGAGCTTTGCACAGTGGTCAGTTCTTTTGTGGGAGACTATATGCAGGTGCCGCCAATGTATTCAGCACTGAAGGTCAATGGAAAGAAACTCTATGAACTTGCCAGAGAGGGCAAGACTGTGGAGCGTAAACCAAGACCTGTACATTTTTATGAGATAGAAATTCTGGATATCAGTTTTCCGCTGGTGCGTTTTCGTGTGACCTGCAGCAAGGGAACCTATATCCGTACTCTGTGCCATGATATAGGGGAAAAGCTGGGCTGTGGAGCTGCCATGGAAAGTCTTTTGCGGACAAAGGTGGGCAGATTTACACTGGATGATGCCATTACCCTGGCGCAGACAGAAGAGGCAGTGCAGGAAGGAACCATAGAGAGTAAAATCCTCGGTATTGAGGAGATTCTTGCAGAGTATCCAAGGGTATGCTGTACAAAAGAAGGGGACAGACTTCTGGCTAATGGAAATCCTCTTGTACAGGCACTGGTCGATGCACAGGAGAAAAACGGATGGATACGTATGTGCAGCAGTGAAGGCAGTTTTGCCGGAGTTTACCAGTGGGATGAGAAAAGAAACAGGTATTTCCCTGTAAAAATGTTTTAGGAGACATGATGGAATATTTAAGGATTGAGAATGATTTTCCCAGAATTTCACACAGTGCGGTAACACTTGGGAAGTTTGACGGCATACACCGCGGACATCAGAAACTGGTTGAGAAAATTATTGAGCAGAAACAGGAAGGTGCACAGGCGGTTGTACTTGCGCTTGGAACTGCCTCAAGAACAATCCTCACAAAGGAAGAGAGATGTCGTATATTGGAAGAAATGGGAGTGGATATACTGTTGGAATGTCCGCTCACAGAGAAAATACGGCACATGAAAGCAGAGAATTTTATAAAAGAAATATTGATAGGAGATCTGCAGGTTTCCTATGTGGCAGTTGGAGAGGATTTCCGTTTTGGCTATGAGCGGAAAGGAACTCCTGCCATGCTCAAAGAGTTCGGAAAGAAATATGGATTTCATACGGAAGTCCTGCCAAAAGAAATGGACGGACGCCGTAAGATTAGTAGTACCTTTGTCAGGGAAGAACTGAACAGAGGAAATATGGAAAAATTCCGTTTCCTTATGGGAACAGATTTCTCAGTAGAAGGAATCGTTGAACATGGACGTGGAATGGGACATAAATATCTGCTTCCGACCACCAACCTGATTCCTCCGGTAGAGAAACTGATGCCTCCAAACGGGGTTTATATCACAGTATCCCATTTCAGAGACAGAAGTTATCAGGGAATTACCAATGTAGGTCATAAGCCTACTGTTGGCGGCGAGAAGTTTATTGGTGTGGAAACATATCTGTTTGACTGCAATGAAGATCTGTATGGGGAATACTGCAAGGTAGATTTCAAAAAATTCCTCAGACCTGAACAGAAGTTTTCTTCGCTGGAGGCACTGAAGGCACAGCTGGAGAGGGATGCTGTGAAGGGACAGGAATATTTTGAAACTTTGTAAAAAAGAGGTTTACACGCCAGAATCAATGTGCTATACTAACCAAGGTGAATTTAGCCCATGTTCAGGGAACGGACGCTCCGACCATCTCTTAATGTGTGGCGGTCAATCAATAATAATTATAGAATACAGGAGGAAATCACAATGATTTCAAAAGAAAAGAAAGCAGCGATCATGAAAGAATATGCAAGAACTGAAGGCGATACAGGATCACCGGAAGTACAGGTAGCAGTTCTTACAGCAAGAATTCAGGAACTTACAGAGCATTTACAGAGCAACCATAAAGATCATCACTCCAGACGTGGTCTTCTGAAAATGGTAGGTCAGAGACGTGGACTGTTAGCTTACCTGAAGAAAACAGACATCGAAAGATACCGTGCACTGATTGAAAAATTAGGCTTAAGAAAATAATAGCCTTTTAGTATGCGGAAGGGGGCGGATTTCCATCCGCCTCCCTTTTTATGCAAGTGGAATTGTTGTTTTAATGTGTATGCAATGCATATTCAGAAACTATGAAACGCAGCAGGAGTTATTTCCGAGACTACTGAAAAGATTATTTTGCAAAATAACTGAAAAAGTAGTTTTTTCAGTTGTTTCGGACTCCTGTTTTAATGTGACATTGTAATACCATGTAAATTTGAAAATTGCCGTCTGATACAGGAATATCTGTCCTGATTGGGGGAAGGCAAAAATTCATAGAAAGATTTGAAAAAATAATAACCAGAATATGAAAAAAGGAGAATGAACATATGTACAAAAGTTATTCCATGGAATTAGCCGGAAGAACCTTGACAGTAGATATCAACCGCGTTGCAAAACAGGCAAACGGTGCAGCATTAATGCACTATGGTGATACTACAGTTTTATCTACAGCAACAGCATCCAAAGAGCCAAGAGAAGGAATTGATTTCTTCCCGTTAAGCGTTGAATACGAAGAGAAGATGTATGCAGTAGGTAAAATCCCCGGAGGATTTAACAAGAGGGAAGGAAAAGCAAGCGAGCATGCAATCCTTACTTCCCGCGTAATTGACAGACCGATGCGTCCTCTGTTTCCGAAGGATTACAGAAATGACGTAACACTGGTAAACATGGTTATGTCCGTTGATCCGCAGTGTAATCCAGAGATTCCGGCTATGCTTGGTTCCTCTATTGCAACCTGCATTTCCGATATTCCGTTTGATGGTCCATGTGCTACCACACAGGTTGGTCTGATCAATGGTGAATATATCATCAACCCTACCATGGCACAGAAAGATGTATCTGATCTTCAGCTTACAGTAGCTTCCACAAGAGAGAAAGTAATCATGATCGAAGCCGGCGCAAAAGAAGTTCCGGAAGACAAGATGATTGAAGCTATCTATAAAGCTCATGAAGTAAACCAGGAGATCATCAAATTTATCGATAAGATCGTAGAAGAATGCGGAAAACCGAAACACAGCTACGAATCATGTGCAGTTCCGGAAGAACTCTTCGCAGCGATCAAAGAGGTCGTACCTCCGGCAGAAATGGAAGTTGCCGTATTCTCTGACGATAAACAGACAAGAGAAGAAAATATCCGTCAGGTGACAGAGAAACTGAAAGAAGCTTTTGCCGACAAGGAAGAGTGGCTTGCAGTTCTGGGTGAGGCTGTATATCAGTACCAGAAGAAGACTGTCCGCAAGATGATCTTAAAAGACCACAAACGTCCTGATGGTCGTGCCATTACTCAGATCCGTCCTCTGGCAGCAGAGACAGATATTATCCCGAGAGTACATGGTTCTGCTATGTTCACACGTGGACAGACACAGATCTGTACTATCACAACTCTGGCTCCTCTTGCAGAAGCACAGAAGCTTGACGGACTTGACGAATTTGAAACTTCAAAGAGATATATGCATCACTACAATTTCCCGTCCTATTCTGTAGGTGAGACAAAACCATCCAGAGGACCGGGACGTCGTGAGATCGG
>ADJT01012327.1_pt1 | contig 25884 bp, 23 predicted proteins | sample 268108 | NCBI WGS metagenome assembly ADJT01 (sample SAMN00007487, study PRJNA43253) | human gut metagenome | isolation source: feces sample TS29
TTTTTCTTTTAAAATATTTTTAAAACAGAGAGAACATATATAGCATATTTGGAGGTTAAGGAAAATGAAACGACGGCGTAAAAGGCTTATGGTGATCATCCCGTTTTCTACTATGACTAGGCTTGCGGATAATGTACTGGATGTGACCATGTTTTACGCATCCGGAGCAGATGAGGATAGCCTGGAGCCGGCAGAAAATGCGTTTACAGAGCTCCTTATGGAACGCTTTGAGCAGGACGAAGACGCTTTTTCCATTGTGGACCAGTCAGAGATCATGGAAGCCATGTCCGGTGTCACCAACACCATGTCTCTGATGATCGGTGTGTTTTTTGGCCTGTATCCGGCTAACAAGGCAGCGTCTAGGAAGCCTATTGATGCGCTTCGGTATTCTGGCTAAAAAGAAATTTTAATAACGTGATTTGTGAGATGGATTTTTTGTCAGAACAAATCGCGTTTTTTTATCTGGAAATCCGCACATTGATAAGGTATAATCTATAACAGTTAGAGGAATATCTCTGCCGGGAGGACGGAACTGCCGGCAGGGAACTGCCGAGAAAGGGATGACAGTAAATTTGAACATCGTGGAGAAATGTGTTTCATGCCTGAATATAAAAGAATCTTATGATCTGGCCAGGCGCATGGAACAGGAAAAAACAAATCCGGTTCTGGGATACCGTACAGCAGGCTCCTTGGCAGAGCGAAAAACCGGAGATATGCTTTTGGAAGAAATGAAAAAAAGCCGGTCTCACACAGGTAGAAAAAGATAAGATCTGTGTGGATGCATGGGAATTTAAAAAAGCTGTGATGCGTTGCCATGACAGAGAGGGAACCTGCCGGGAGATCCAGCTTGGCGCATATCAGACAGATTTTAAGACCAATGGCTTTCAGAGGTTTGATCTGGTATATCTTGGAAAGGGTACAGCTGACGAATATAAGGATATCGATGTGAAAGGAAAGCTGGTTCTTATCGAGATCAATCAGAGAGAAGAATGGTGGATCAACTACCCGGTGTATCAGGCACACCTGAAGGGTGCAGCAGCTCTGATCGCCGTACAGAGCAGAGGATACGCACAGATCGATGATACGGCTTTGAATGCACAGGATATCGCAGGACCTTCCTGTGCGCCTGCATTTTCCATGTCACGGGCAGATTTTCTTATGATCCGTCAGCTGATGGAGGAAAAAAATGAGAATGGGAATCGTGTTCCGGAGCTTTCCGTGGAATTTGATGCGGACACAGAGGTGATCAAAGACCAGTATACCTACAATATCGTTGGCAAAATCCCGGGAACCGATTCGGATTCCATGATCCTGTTAAGTGCTCACTATGATTCCTATTTTGAGGGATTTCAGGACGATAATGCGGCAGTGGCCATGATCATTGGAATTGCCAGGGCGCTGCTCCGTGGTGGCTATAAACCTCGCCATACTATTGTGGTATGTGCTCTTGCAGCAGAAGAATGGGGGATTTCCGACACAAAATATGACTGGTCCACAGGTGCTTACCGCCAGGTATTTGAGGCGAGACCGGAGTGGCAGGGGCACGTGATCGCAGATCTGAATTTTGAGCTTCCGGCTCATGCACACAGTACCAGAGATGCAGTACGATGTACCTATGAGTATGCGGATTTTGTGCGTAGCTTCGTGGATGCTGTGCAGATGCCGGAGGGGATTTATCCGGAGGGCATGACCACGTTGTATCCCATTGAAACCTGGTCTGATGATTTTACCATGGCTATTTCCGGGATCCCGTCCATGGTCAATGATTTCAGCGGTGGTCCCTTTATGGAAAATTATTATCATTCCCAATACGATAACCAGGATGTTTATGAGGAAGAGGTATACAGATTCCATCATGAATTTTATCTGAAACTTCTTCTGGCTATTGACAGCCTTGCTCTGCCGCCAATGGATTTCGGGCGGGTACTGGACCAAAGTATTAAGACCCTGGATACGGATCTGTGTATGCAGACCGGCGCCGACAGTACACTCCTTCTGAAAAAAACAGAAGAGGCAAAAAAAGCGGCTGCCATCCTTGCAGAGCAGGTACGGCACTTCAACAGCCTTCCGGAAGAAAAACGTGACTGGAAAAAAGCCGATGCCATTACCGAAAAGCTTCTCGGTGTATTCCGGAAATCCCAGGATTATCTGGTACGTCTGGACTGGGATGACAATGTGATCTTTCCGCAGCAGGCAGTGCAGAACAATCTTTATGCACTGAAGAAAGCGATGGGATATCTGGAAAAAGGAGAGATCGCCCCTGCGCTGGAGGCTTTTTACAGTATTGACAACAACTGTTATGCCTTTCAGTTTGAGCGGGAAGTCTTTTATCATTTTACGGAATATATCTTGAAGCAGTCCCCGGATCGCCTGATGTGGGGAAAGGGCAGGATCATCCATCATGAGAACCTTTATGATCTTGTGGAAAGGCTGAAGGAAAAGAAGCCGGGTGACAGTCTGGAGGCGGAAAAGCAGAGCCTCAAGGAAGCCTGGGAAAGACAGAAGCGTTATTATGCGGATGATATTGAATATCTGATCCGTGCAGCGGAAAAGCTCAGGAATCTGATCTGCGAGGTCAGTGATATGTTTGAAAAAGGAACAGAATAAAACCATACCTGGAGGAAAGAATGGAAAGCCATAATTTATACCGAGTGAAAGAAGAAGATCTGGATAAGCTGATCCGGATATTGACCGTATGTTTTTCGGAGGATCCTCTGTATCATGCACTGATCCCGGACAGGGATACCAGAGAACGGCTGATGCCGGAGCTTTTTACCTGTGATCTTACGGAGTTTTTTGAGACCTGCGAGATTTATGCAGACAGCAGTGAGTTGAACAGTATCCTGGTAGTATCCGACGGAACGGAGCATGAAGCAGCCTTACATAATCTGATGGTGGATTTTTTTGCCCTTCTGAAAACAGATGGCTATCTGATCAAAGAGGATCCAAGTCTTGCGACCCTGCGGAAATTCATCCAGGGAAAAGACTATCTGAATTCCAGCTGGACTTCCCAGCTTCATACAGCAGAAAGGCTTCATGTGATCTATCTGGCAGTGGCGCCGAAGATGCAGCATCACGGTCTTGCTGAAAAGCTGATGGATGAGGTGATCGATTATGCGGACAGGCATAAGCTGATGATCTCTCTGGAAACCCATAATCCGGCAAATGTTTCCATGTATGAGAAATTCGGATTTAAATTATACGGCATTGTACAGAAAAAAGGATTTGATCTGAAGCAGTACTGCATGATCAAACAGGCATAGGAGGAATTACGATGAAACGAAAATGGTGGCATGACAAAGTGGTATATCAGATATACCCCAAGAGCTTTTATGATTCCAACGGAGACGGGATCGGAGACATCCCGGGAATCATCAGCAAGCTTGATTATCTTAAGGAACTGGGAGCAGATATCCTCTGGCTTTCCCCAATCTATAAATCTCCCCTTGCAGACCAGGGATATGACATTGCAGATTATTATGCGATTGATCCGAGGTTTGGGACCATGGAGGATATGGATCGTCTGATCGCAGAAGCAAAAAAAAGAGAAATGTACATCCTTATGGATCTGGTGGTAAATCACTGCTCCGATGAGCATGAGTGGTTTCAGCAGGCCATTAAGGATCCGGACGGAAAGTATGGAAATTTCTTTTATATCCGGGACAAAAAGGATGATAAAGCTCCCTGCAACTGGAGAAGCTATTTCGGTGGTCCGGTATGGGAAGAGCTTCCGGGACATCCGGATAAACAGTATCTCCATGTATTCCACAAGAAGCAGCCGGATCTCAACTGGGAGAATCCTGAAGTAAGAGAGGAAGTCTACAAAAACATCCGCTGGTGGATGGAAAAAGGGCTTGGCGGATTCCGTATTGATGCCATTATCAATATCAAGAAGAAGCTTCCGTTTTCCGATTATCCTGCCGATCGTGCAGATGGGCTCTGCAGCGTCGGGAGGATGCTGGAGGAGGCAGAAGGGATTGGAGAATTTCTGGGAGAGATGGCTGAGAAGTGCTTTCATCCCTATGATGCTTTTACTGTAGGAGAGGTCTTCAATGAAAAGGAAGATGAGATCAAAGATTTTATCGGAGAAAACGGATATTTTTCATCCATGTTTGATTTTGAAGAAACCTGTTACGGAAAGAGCGAGGATGGCTGGTATGCATCCAAACCGTACCTGACTCCGGAAGAGTACAAGAAGTGTATTTTCCATACGCAGAAAAAGATTGGGGATACCGGCATGATCTCCAACATTATTGAGAATCATGATGAGCCAAGAGGTGTCTGTCACTATATTTCTCCGGAAGACCGCTGTCCGGATTCAAGGAAGCTCCTGGCAGGTGTTTATTTTCTGCTGAAGGGAATTCCGTTTATTTATCAGGGTCAGGAGATCGGTATGGAAAATATGGAGTTTACTTCTATGGATCAGATCGATGACATCAGTACCATCGATGAATACCAGGTAGCGCTCCGTGCCGGATGCAGTGAAAAAGAAGCGCTTGATGCTGCTTCCGCATTTTCCAGAGACAATGCCAGAACTCCGGTACAGTGGAGCGCAGAGAAAAATGCGGGATTTTCAGAAGGAGAGCCGTGGCTTGGGGTCAATCCCAATTATAAGGAGATCAATGTAAAGTCCCAGTTAACGGACAGTGATTCCCTCCTTTCTTTCTACAAAAAGCTGACTGCACTGAGAAAAGCTCCGGAATATAAAGAAACGCTTGTATACGGAACATTCGCTCCATATCAGGAAGAACAGAAGAATCTGATCGCATATACAAGAAACGGTGAGAAAAATCTTCTGATCCTGGGAAATATGCAGGCACAGTCACAGAAGGTATCTTTGCCGGGAGAAGTAAAAGAGGTGCTTCTGAATAATCAGAAAGCTGTGGAGATCACAGAAAAAGAGATCATTTTGAAACCGTATCAGTTTATCGTTCTGGAGACCGCTGTCTAATGCGGCGTCAGAACAGCAGAGAAAAAAACAATAGCTATTTAGCTGACAGTCTGTTAAAATAAATGTTCGGCTGAAAAAACAGCCGTAAAGAAAGAGAATGAGAATTCAGAAGGGAATAAAGTATGCTGAAGATAAAGAATTACGTAAAGGCAGAAAGCCTTGAACAGGCATATGAACTGAACCAGAAAAGAACAGCCTGTGTGCTGGGCGGTATGGTCTGGCTGAAAATGGGAAACCGGAACATCATGACAGCCATTGATCTGTCAGGTCTTGGGCTGGATACTATTACAGAAACAGAAGAAGCATTTGTGATCGGCTGTATGACACCACTTCATGCGCTGGAAACCCACAAAGAGCTGAATGCCTATACAAACAGTGCTATCCGTGAAAGTGTACGGCACATTGTGGGTGTGCAGTTTCGAAACTGTGCCACAGTGGGCGGAAGTATTTTCGGAAGATTCGGATTTTCCGATGTACTGACCATGTTTCTGGCACTGGATACCTGGGTGGAGCTGTACAATGGCGGAACCATTCCGCTGGCACAGTTTGCATCCATGGAAAAGGATAACGATATCCTGGTAAATATCATTGTAAAAAAACAGCCGCTGAACAGTGTGTACTTAAGTCAGCGGAACAATTCCACAGATTTTCCTGTGCTCACCTGTGCGGCCGCTCTTATTGACGGAAAAGCAAGAACTGTCATTGGGGCCAGACCCGGAAAAGCAATGATCGTGGAAGATGAAGAGGAAATCTTAAAAGATTTTGTACAGATGAATGCACAGCAGAAAAAGGATGCAGCAGCATCTTTTGCCGCATATGCAGCGGAACATGTTTCTACAGACAAGAACATGCGTGCTTCAAAAGAATACAGAAGTCTTCTTGTGAAAGTCCTTACAAGAAGAGCCTGGGAAGAGATCGGAGGGAGAGCAGAATGAATATCACTTTCTGGCTGAATGGTGTAAAACGGCAGGCAGAGGTACGTCCGGATGAACTGCTTCTGGATTTCCTGCGGAAAAACAGCTGTTACAGCGTAAAACGTGGCTGTGAGACTGCAAACTGTGGTCTCTGTACTGTGCTGATGGATGAACGTCCGGTACTGTCCTGCTCCATGCTGGCTGCCCGCGCAGACGGGAAACGGATCGTGACTCTGGAGGGAATGCAGGAGGAAGCAAAGGAATTCGGCGCTTTTATGGCAAATGAGGGAGCAGAGCAGTGCGGATTCTGCAATCCGGGATTTATCATGAATGTATTTGCCATGTTAAAGGAACTGGAAGATCCCACAGAAGAGGATATCCTGGAGTATCTTTCCGGAAATCTGTGCCGTTGTTCGGGATTTGTGGGACAGACCAGAAGTATCCTGAAATTTCTCGACTATAAAAAAGGACAGGAGGAAGGAAAATGAAATACGTAAACAAGCCGGTGCCAAAAACAGATGCAATGTCGCTGGTAACCGGAAAACCGGTCTATACCGATGATCTTGCACCTTCTGACTGTCTGATCGTCAAGCTCTTAAGAAGTCCTCATGCCAATGCCTGGGTGGAAGAGATCAAGACAGATGCTGCAAAGAAGATCGAGGGGATTGCCTGTGTTCTGACCTATGAGGATGTTTCCCACAAAAGATTTACCCTGGCCGGGCAGACAGCGCCGGAGATCAGTCCATGGGATCGCTATATCATAGATAAGCATGTGCGTTTTGTAGGGGATCCGGTTGCCATCGTAGCCGGTGAGACAGAAGAGGCAGTAGATAAAGCCCTGAAACGCATTAAGGTAAAATATCGTGTGGAGGAAGCAGTTCTGGATATCCACACAGCCAAGGATAATCCCATTCTGGTGCACCCGGAGGATGACTGGTATATGCCGATCCCGGCCGGCGGAGATAATAAGCGTAATCTCTGTTCCTCCAATGTAGAAGAAGTGGGTGATGTGGATGCCATGCTGGAAAAATGTGCGTATACAGTAGATCAGGTTTACCACACAAAGGCAAATCAGCAGACCATGATGGAGACCTTCCGTACCTACTGTTATATGGACCATTTTCAGAGACTGACGGTGGTTTCTTCCACTCAGATCCCGTTCCATATCCGAAGGATCGTAGGAAATGCGCTGAACATTCCGTCTTCCAAAGTTCGTGTGATCAAGCCTCGTATCGGCGGGGGCTTTGGTGCAAAACAGTCTTCTGTCAGTGAGGTTTTCCCGGCACTGGTAACATGGGTTACCGGGCGTCCGTCCAAGATCGTTTTTCCAGAAAGGAATCTATGATCGCGTCTTCTCCGCGTCATGAGATGGAAGTCCATATCCGTATGGGTGCAGACGAAAACGGTATTGTAAAGGCAATCGATCTTTATACTCTTTCCAACACCGGTGCCTATGGAGAGCATGGGCCTACAACCGTAGGACTTTCAGGCCATAAATCCATTGCGCTGTATCGTCATACGGAAGCCTACCGTTTTGCCTATGATGTTGTTTACACCAATATGCAGGCAGCTGGCGCTTATCGTGGCTATGGTGCCACACAGGGTATTTTTGCTGTGGAGTCCGCAGCAGATGAGCTGGCTCATAAGATGGGGATGGATCCGGTAAAAATTCCGCGAGCTGAACATGCCTATGGAGGGAGAGGCACTTCCGGGATATCCGGATGTACCGATCAACGGCAGCTGTACCATGGATAAATGCCTCGCCCGTGCAAAGGAAATGATCGGATGGGATGAGAAATATCCGTTCCGTGATATGGGTAACGGCAAAGTACGGGGTGTCGGTATCGCTATGGCCATGCAGGGCTCATCTATTGCAGGGATCGATGTCGGCGGAGCAGACATTAAATTAAATGAGGATGGTTCCTATACCCTGGCACTTGGATGTTCTGATATGGGAACCGGCTGTGATACCATTCTTGCTCAGATGGCAGCAGACTGTCTGGATACAGATATGAAAAATATCGTGGTATTCAGTGTGGATACAGATATTTCTCCCTATGATTCCGGTTCTTATGCATCTTCCACAACCTATGCAACTGGAAATGCCGTGATCCAGGCCTGCGGAGAACTCAGAAAGAGAATCCACGCTTTTGGCGCACAGATGCTTGGAGTATCTGCAGAGGATTCTGATTTTGACGGAGAAAAAGTCCGCACAGAAGACGGAAAAGAGGTAACGCTGCAGCAGATCGCAGGAAAAGCGACCTGTGGAGTCTGCAGTGAGCTTCAGGTTGTAAAAGAATATTCTTCTCCGATCTCTCCGCCACCGTTTATGGTAGGTGCCGCTGAAGTGGAGGTCGATAAAGAGACCGGACAGATCGATGTCATTGATTATGTGGGCGTGATCGACTGTGGAACTCCGATCAATCCAAATCTTGCCAGAGTGCAGGCAGAAGGCGGTATCGGTCAGGGAATCGGAATGGTTCTGTATGAGGATGTGCAGTATACAGATAAGGGAAAGATCCGTAACAATTCTTTTATGCAGTATAAGATCCCCAACCGTATGGATATTCCGAAGGTGCGGATCGAGTTTGAGAGCAGCTACGAGAAGACAGGTCCTTTCGGTGCAAAATCCATTGGTGAACTTGTGATCGATACACCTTGTCCGGCTATTGCCAATGCGGTTTATAATGCAACAGGTGTACGTGTCAGAGAGCTCCCGATCACTCCGGAGAAGGTTGCAATGGGAATCCTTGCCAGAGAAGCCGGAGAGAAGGTGTGAAATGCAGGAGCTGATACTGGCAATTGCCGGACTGATCCTGGAGCTGCTGGTATTTTTCTGTGCAGGAAGTCTGCTGACACGGATACTGAAAATGAAGACGGAAGTAACCATGGAACTGGTCTTGGGATATCTTTTGTATTTTGCGGTTTTTGAGATACTTGCAGTTCCTATGACACTGAAATGGGTAAAACTGAGTACCTTTTCGTATCTGTGGATGGTGATCATGGCAGCTTGTGTACTGGCAGCATGTCTGTTTTCGCATAAACTTTGGAAGGGACAGCTGGACCGGATAGGAGAAACATTTCGGAAGCATTCACTGCTGCTGCTTTTGATCGCTGCGGCAGTGATCCTGCAGTGTTTTCTAGTGGCTGCATATCAGGACGTTACTGCAGATGCAACACATTATATTGGCGCAGTAAGCACTTCCGTGTATACAGACACTCTTGCTCGATACAGTCCGCTTACCGGTGTTATCCAGAGAAATTTTAATCTCCGCTATGATCTTTCAGCATATCCGATGAACAATGCGGTGTGGTGTGTCCTTCTGGGCATCCACCCGATCGTTCAGTCCAAGGTCGTGATGTCTGTGATCAACATGCTGATGATCAATCTTCTGATCTACCAGATCGGAAAAAGCTTTTTTCGTGGAGATGAAAAAAAAGCAGACCTGATGGTTCTTTTTGTGTGTCTGATGCAATTGTTTTCTTTTTCTATCTATACAACAGGAACCTTTGCGTTTATGCGGGTTTATGAAGGGAAGGCCCTGCTGGCAAATATTTCTATCCCGGCAGCGCTTCTGGTAAGTATACGGCTCTGGCTCAACAAAGATGGCAGAAATAAAGAGAGCTGGGTGCTGCTTTTCATTGCTGCAGTCAGTGCGTTGACGTTTTCAGGATCCTCCCTTATTTATCCTGCGGTAGTCAGTACGGCGATCCTTCCGGTGATGGTGCTGAAGAAAAAGCTTTCCTACGCGATTCCCTATGCGCTTTGTATGCTGCCGGGATTTTTGTATGCCCTGGTTTATTTTTCGGCGAAGCTTGGATGGATCGCATTTCCGGCATCATAGGAAACTGGGAAGATACTATGGATAGGAGAAGAAAATGGCGGGAGTAACGATCGAAGAACTGGGACTGCGTTTTGTGCAGATCTGTATGGAAAATTACTGGAGTGGCTGTATGCTGCCTGTATTTTTTCTGGCAGGTATACTCTGGGATATTTTTTACCGCAGGAGAAAAGAATCTAGAGTATTCCTGTATTATCTAGTCTTTCTGGCACTTACGGTATATAATCCGGTTCTTGTAAAATATGTGATACCAAAGGTACATTTTGAAAGTGAATATTATCGCTTTATCTGGATCCTTCCGGTGATCCCGGGTGCTGCCTATTATGCTGTACGGATCGTAGAAGCGGTAAGGTTTCGATGGCTGAAGGCTGTAACAGCGCTGATCCTTGCGGCAGTGATCGTCACTACGGGGACACCTGTTCCCGGCATTGCAAAAGATTATGTGATGGCGGAAAACATCTATAAAGTCCCGAATGAGCTGCGCTCAGTATGCGATGTGATCCATCAGGACTGCGATAAAGAACAACCCAAGGTTGTTTTTGACAATGAGCTGAATCTGGTGGCTAGACAGTATGATCCGTCACTGATTCTTGTTCTGGATCGTAATTTTATCCTGTATCGTGCAGGAAGTACTGTGGTAGGAAACTACGAAAACAGCAAGGCCTACCAGATCCAGAAAGTGATCATGGATGTGATCAGTTATCAGATGGATGTAGGGATCGATAAGTTCCGGCAGGTATTGAAAAGAACGGAAACCGATTATCTCGTTCTTCCGGTAGATCTTACAAATCATGACTATATCCGTCAGGCAGGATGTACCCCTATTGCACAGACAGAAAAATATGTGGTATACAGGTTTGAAGGGTGAATGTGTTCGCCCTTCTGGCCTGGAAAAATGACTAAAGTGCGTAAAATGATACGGAGAACGGAGTGAACAGCAACCATAAAATGTGTGATGAATATGTACTGTTTAAAAAAATCTTTACAATTTCATGGATTTGTGTTAAAATCATAAACAGTGTAAACCTACTTTGATAATTTCATACCTGAATTTAGAAGTTATGTTTTTCATTATGCACCTGTAGCTCAGTGGATAGAGCAGTGGTTTCCGGTACCATGTGCGGGGGTTCGATTCCCTTCAGGTGTGTTACCCGGAACAGTGGGAATTGTTCCGGCGTGTTGTTATGATAAGGAGGACAAGAACTTGGATGATTTCAGAGAATGGTTATCAGATAACCTTCGCTATTTTATGTTAGGCGGAGCCATTCTGGTGATCGTGCTTGTTCTGATCTTTGGCGTCCGCGCCTGTGTTGGAGGTAAGAAGGGGAATTCCAATAAAGATCAGACAACAGCCCAAAGTAACCAGGAAAATGATCCTTCTTCTCCGGCAAATGATGGGGAGACAGACGAGAAGAAAGACGCCAGTTCCGCGGCAGATACGGATGCGGAGACAACCATGGAAAAAGCCAGCACGGAAGTAACCGAGCTGATTCAGAGCTATTATAAAGCTTTTGGGGAAAAAGACATTGCAACACTTAAGACGATTGAGGACGGATTTACGCCGGCTGATGAGTCGCAGATTAATTCAAGGGATTATATTGATGGGTATGAGGTACAGAATGTTTACGCTAAGAAGGGACTGACGGACGATTCGTATGTCGTTTATGTAGTCTTTAATTATATCTGTACTGGAATTAAGACTCCGGTTCCGGCACTGAGCCAGTTTTATGTGGAGACGGGCAGTGACGGCAATCTGAAGATCAAAGGTGGTGCTGATGACGATGCAGATATCAGTGCCTATGTGAAAAAACTGGAATCTGAGAAGGATGTGCAGGAGCTTATCACAAAGGTAAAGACGGACTATGAAGCTGCGCAGGAGAGTGATCCCTCTCTGGCAGAATTCCTTCAGGGCCTTGGTGAAGATGCCAGTGCTTCCGCAGATGCAGGAACAATGCTTACAGTTACAGAGGATTGTAATGTTCGTGCTTCCGCAGATTCAGAGGGTGAGGTTATCGGTGGTTTTTCTGCAGGAACGGAAGTTGAAAAGAAAGGGCAGGAAGGCGACTGGATACAGGTTGATTATGATGGACAGACCGGTTATGTCTATAGTGGTCTGTTAGAATAATAAGGGTTAATAAAATGCAGGTTCCGGAAGAACCTGCATTTTTGTTGCCCTGATATAACGAAAGATCATTTTTTGAGTGAACCGTCTGCTGCCAATGAGTATTTTTTTCCATTTACGGTGATGGTTCCGGTCTGCATGATTCCGTCTTCGTCCAGATAATAACGTTTTTTGCCTAGGGTGATCCAGCCGGTCTGCATGATTCCGTCCTTGTTGAAATAATAACGATGACCATCTGTGTCGGTAAGCCATCCGGTATAGGCGGTTCCGTCAACCATAAATTTCCAGTTGGTGCCATCCGGTGTCCAGACTCCGTTTTCTGCCTCCGGCGAAACCTTTTCTGTTTCGGGAATCTCTGTGGAAACAGGAGACGGTGTGGCGGAAGGTGAGGGAGCGCCGGAAGATATCGATGCATCTGTATGGTGATCGCGATCTGAACTTGGTTCAATAGTCGAAATATCGCTGGTATTTATGGAAACTACGGAAGTACTGCTGCTTTCAAAAGGACCGGCCGATGACTGGGTAAAGAGAATACCGCAGATCAGACACAGGAAAACAGCGACAAAGATCAGCAGCCGGTTCATACGTGGAGTATGCTCTGACATGTTTTTCCTCCTGATATTTAAGTATATTTCTGTTTATCATACAATAATGAGAAAGAAAATACAAGAAAAATAACCGGTTGCGAACACGTGGGAAAAAATATATAATAGAACAATGGACGAAAAAATCAGAATCAATAAATATTTAAGCGATATAGGAGTCTGCTCAAGAAGAGAGGCAGACCGACTGACAGAAGCGGGGAGAGTTACTGCTAATGGAGAACTGGTTTCCACAGGAATGAAGATCCTTCCGGATGCGGAGATCTGTATTGACGGAAAGCCTGTAAAAAAACAGGAAAAAAAGATCCTGCTTCTTTTTCATAAACCAAAAGGTATTGTCTGCAGCACCAGACAACAGCGGAATGAGATGACAGTAACAGAATATCTGGATTATCCGGTGCGGATCTATCCCATAGGACGGCTGGATAAAGATTCCGAAGGACTGCTTCTCCTTACCAATGAAGGAGATCTGGTGAACCGTATCATGAAGGCGGGGAACTACCATGAAAAGGAATATCAGGTGACCGTGAATAAACCGGTGACAGAAGAATTTATCCGTGGTATGGGCGGCGGAGTGCCGATCCTTGATACGGTCACACGTCCCTGCAAGGTTACAAAAACAGGGAAAAACAGTTTTCGTATCATCCTTACCCAGGGTCTGAACCGCCAGATCCGTCGTATGTGTGAATATTTCGGATATAAAGTCGTAACACTGAAACGTGTTCGGATCATGAATCTGTATATTAATGGCCTGGAAGAGGGGAAATATCGTGAGATCCGGCCGGAAGAACGAAAAGAACTGGAGGAGATGCTTTCCTCCGAAAAATCAGAAAAAAGGACGGGAGGAAGCCATGAACGAATCATCCATAAAAAAAATGAAGGAGCTGGGAGAAAAGCTCCGGGAAGCGTCCAGGGCCTATTATCAGGAAGACAGGGAGATCATGTCCAACGTGGAGTACGACGCCCTGTACGACACTCTGAGCGCACTGGAGAAAGAAACAGGGATCGTTCTGGCAGACAGTCCAACCGTTAATGTAGGATATGAGGCAGTGGAGCAGCTCCCCAAGGAGGAACATGAGAGACCGATGCTGTCTCTGGATAAGACCAAAGAGAGAGAAGCTTTGAGAGAGTTTATCGGGGAACATCCTACACTTTTATCCTGGAAGCTGGATGGCTTAACGATCGTGCTTACCTATGAAAACGGAGAGCTTATAAAGGCAGTTACCAGAGGAAATGGTATTGTGGGAGAGGTTATTACCAATAATGCCAGAGTATTTAAGAACATACCGCTGAAAATTTCTTTTAAAGGGAGACTGGTACTTCGCGGAGAAGCCATCATTACCTATTCGGATTTTGAAAAGATCAACGAAACTATCGGAGATGCAGATGCCAAATACAAAAATCCCAGAAATCTCTGCAGTGGTTCTGTCCGCCAGCTGAATAACGAAATTACAGCGAAGAGAAACGTTCGGTTTTATGCTTTTTCTTTAGTGAGTGCGGAAGGCGTAGATTTCCGGAATTCCAGGGAGGTGCAGTTCCGGTGGCTGAATGAACAGGGCTTTGAGGTTGTGGAATATCGAAAAGTCACAGCTGAAACTCTGGATGAAGCGATGGATTACTTTGCGGAAGCAGTTACGACCAATGATTTTCCGTCAGATGGGCTTGTGGCATTGTATGATGATATTGCTTACGGAGAATCTCTGGGAACTACGGCCAAGTTTCCAAGGAACGCCATGGCATTTAAATGGGCCGATGAGATGCGTGATACGAGACTTCTGGAGATTGAGTGGAGCCCGTCCAGGACCGGACTGATCAATCCGGTAGCAATTTTTGAGCCGGTGGAACTGGAAGGAACCACAGTGAGCAGGGCCAGTGTGCATAACATCAGTATCATGAAGGAACTGAAGCTGGGGATTGGAGATACCATTCGTGTATACAAAGCAAATATGATCATTCCTCAGATCGCGGAAAATCTGACCGGAAGCGGTAATGCACCGATCCCGCATACCTGCCCGGCCTGCGGACAGGAAACGGTAGTGAAGAAAGAAAACGATGTGGAATGTCTTTTCTGCGTCAATCCGGAGTGCCCGGCCAAGAAAATCAAATCCTTTGGGCTTTTTACAAGCAGGGATGCCATGAATATCGACGGACTTTCCGAGGCAACACTGGAGAAATTTATTGCCAGGGGATTTATCCATGACTTTGGCGATATTTTTGAGATCAGCCGGTATAAAGATGAGATCGTGGAAATGGAAGGCTTTGGGCAGAAATCCTATGATAATCTTATGGAAAGTCTGGAACGGGCGAAAGAGACTACACTTCCAAGAGTGATCTACAGTCTTGGGATCGCAAATATCGGTCTGGCTAATGCAAAAGTGATCTGCCGCCATTTTGACAATGATCTGGACAGGATACGTCATGCCAGTCTGGAAGAGGTCAGTGATATTGATACCATCGGGCCGGTCATTGCCGGAAATCTGGTAGCTTATTTTAGGGATGAGGATAATGATCGCCGCCTGGATCATCTGATGAGCTTTCTTCATATTCAGGAGGACAGTCCCAAACAGGAACAGATCTTTGAAGGAATGAATTTTGTGATCACAGGAAGTCTGGTGCACTTTGGAAATCGAAGTGAGGCCAAAGAGCTGATCGAATCCCTGGGAGGCAAGGTTACCGGTTCAGTTACCAAAAAGACCAATTATCTGATCAATAACGACATCCAGTCCAATTCATCCAAAAACAAAAAGGCAAGAGAACTGGGGATTCCGATCCTTTCAGAAGAAGATTTTCGGAAACTTGCCGGAGTGCAGTAAAGGCCGTACAGACTGGAGATACTTTTTATCTGAAGAAAAAAGCCGAGCGGCTCCTTTATAAGAGACGCTTTATATATAAGGAGGGCAAACAATGCCGATCAAAACACAGGGGGATCTTCCGGTAAAGGAGATCCTGGAGAGAGAAAATATATTTGTAATGGACGAAAAACGTGCCATGCACCAGGATATCCGTCCGATCCATATTCTGATCCTGAATCTGATGCCGCTGAAAGAAGAAACAGAGCTGCAGCTTCTGCGTTCTCTTTCCAATACACCGCTGCAGGTGGATGTGACATTTATGGCTGTGGAGAGCCATGAAGCCAAGAATACATCTCTCAGCCATCTGAACAAGTTTTATGAAACATTCACCGATATAAAGAAACGTAAATTTGATGGAATGATCATCACAGGAGCACCGGTGGAGCAGATGCCTTTTGAGGAAGTGGATTACTGGAATGAGCTGACTGAGATCATGGATTGGACTGAGAAGCATGTGACTTCCACGATCTTTCTCTGTTGGGCAGCGCAGGCCAGTCTTTATCATTTTTATGGCCTGGAGAAAAAACCTCTGGATAAGAAAATGTTCGGACTTTTCCAGCACAGGGTACTGAACCGTAAGATCCCGCTGGTCCGGGGCTTTGATGATGTATTTCTTGCGCCGCATTCCAGACACACAGAAGTTCCTATTGCAGATATCCATGCATGCAAAGACCTTACGGTCCTGGCGGAAAGCGAAGAGGCTGGTCTGTTCCTTGCAATGGCAGAGGGAGGACGTAAAATCTTTGTTATGGGACATCCGGAATACGACCGCGTGACTTTGGATGGCGAATATAAAAGAGACCTTGCCAAGGGTCTGCCTATTGAAATCCCGAAGAACTATTACAAAGATGACGATCCAAACAACAAACCACTCCTCACCTGGAGGGCCCATGCCAACAACCTGTATACGAACTGGTTGAATTATTACGTATACCAGAGTACTCCGTATGACCTGTACGGGACACCGGATTTCAGGGAAATTTAAGGAATATGAAATAAGTGTTAGCATAAGCTCATAAATCGTAGACAAAGCTATGATTTATGGGCTTATTTTAGATTGCTGCTTACGAGGGTCTTTCCTAAAAAACATTCCTACAAAATGTAGGAATAAATGCAATGTTTATGGTATGAAATGCGGCTGGTTTTTTGCATTTATTTTGATACAATCATTATATAAAAGACATGGAACTGAAATAAGAATTCTTGATGCAGGCCAGAATATGTTAACGGGAGGATAAATAGTATGATAATCATAGGTGAAAAAATCAATGGATCCATCCCCTCTGTGGCGGAGGCGATCGCAAACAGAGATGCAGAATTCATCAAGCAGCGGGCACTTGCTCAGGCAAACTCAGGAGCAAGCTATATCGATTGTTGCGCATCTGTTCCGGAAGCAGAAGAAGTAGAAACCTTGAAATGGATGATCGACTGTATTCAGGAAGTGACAGATCTTCCGATTTCCGTAGACAGTCCCAGCGCAGATGTTCTTACAGAAGCTTACAAATTCTGCAGAAAACCGGGTATTTTTAACTCTGTATCCGGTGAAGGGGATAAGATCGATAAGATTTTTCCTCTTATGGCACAGCCTGAAAACAAAGGGTGGCAGGTTATCGCACTTTTAAGCGATGATACAGGTATCCCTAAAAGTGCGGAAGACAGACTGAAGGTATTTGACAAGATCATGGCAAAAGCGAAAGAGTACGGAATTTCACCGGATCGTATCCATATTGATCCACTGGTTGAGATGCTCTGTACATCTGAAGATGGCATTGCTATGAATGTAGAAGTAATTTCAAGTGTCCGTAAACAGTATCCGATGATCCACATTACAGCGGCGATCAGCAACATTTCCTTCAATCTGCCGGTACGTAAGCTTATCAATTTCGGATTTGTGGTACTTGCAATGAATGCCGGCCTTGACAGTGCGATCATGGATCCTACAAACAGAGATATGCTTGGACTTGTATATGCAACAGAGGCATTGCTTGGTCTGGATGATTACTGTATGGAATACATCGGAGCATACAGAGAAGGTCTGATCGGACCTGTAAAAAAATAAATAAAACGCATATGCGGAATGCGGATAAAAAATAAAAAGCGGAGGTGTTTGATTATGTCAAAAATCACAGAAGTAGCAGAATTGGTAGAAAAAGGAAAAGCAAAACTTGTAGGTGCAGCTGTACAGTCAGCTCTTGATGAAGGCTGTGAGGCAACAGAGATTCTTAACAGCATGATCGATGCAATGGCTGTTGTAGGTGAAAGATTTAAGAACGGAGAAATCTTTGTTCCGGAAATGCTGGTAGCAGCCCGTGCAATGAAAAAGGGTGTTGAGGTTCTGAAACCGCATCTTGCATCCGGCGCTACAGGAAGTATGGGAAAACTTATCATCGCTACTGTAGCAGGAGATCTTCATGATATCGGAAAGAATCTTGTTGCAATGATGATCGAAAGTGCCGGCTTTGAAGTTATTGATCTCGGTGTTGATGTACCTGCATCGAAGGTTATTGAATGTTACAAAGAAAATCCGGATGTTAAGGTAATTGCACTTTCAGCGCTGCTCACAACTACAATGCCGGCTCTGAAGGATACAGTTGCAGCACTTAATGCGGAAGATTTCAGAAGCAATGTTAAGATCATGGTTGGAGGAGCACCGATCACGAAGGAATTTGCAGATGAGATCGGCGCAGATGGATATTCAGAAGACGCAGCAAGCGCAGCAGTTCTTGCAAAAGCTTTGGCAGCATAAGGGAAAATAAAACGGGCCGCTCTGTATTGTCTGTGCATGGCATAGACGGCAGAGCGGCTTTTGCTTTACAGTGACCATCGGAGGGATGAAAATGTACCGAATAAAATTTATCAGGGAGGAAAAGGAGATCCTGGTGGAACCGGGTACCAGGATCCTTGAGGCGGAAAGAAAAGCAAAGCTGGTTCCTGATGCACCTTGCGGAGGCCGGGGAAAGTGCGGGAAATGTCGTGTTAAAATAGAAGATCACATGGTGCTTGCATGTCAGACGGAAATCCACAGTGACCTTGAAGTAGATACATTGTCCGGATGCCAGGAAGAGGAGATCCTTACAGAAGGAATGCAGAGACCGGTTGCGTTCAGGCCTGATCTGAAACAGAAAAAAGTGATTCTTAAGAAACCGGAGACAGGAGATAACCGCTCTGAATGGGAGCGGCTGACAGAACAGCTGGATGTGGAAAAACCTGTTCTGCCTGATACTGAAATTGCATCGAAGCTTTACGGCTGCAGAAAAGAAGCAGAAGAATGGTATGTGATCTGTGCAGGAAATGAGATCCTGGATATCAGCAGAGAAGAGAAAAAAATCTGTTTTGCGGCTTTTGATATAGGTACAACGACGGTGGTCGGCTATCTTATGGATGCATTGACCGGGAAGCAGCTGGCTCTCAAGAGCAGAATGAACCCACAGACTCAGTATGGCGCAGATGTGATCATGCGGGCGGATCATGCTCTGGAGCATGGCGTAGAGCAGCTGACCGGCTGCATACGGAATGCGGTTGATGAAATGCTCCAGGAACTGGTAGAGGAAGCAGGAAGAAGCACATTAGATATCTGTCAGGTATCTGTGGTAGGAAATACCTGCATGCATCATCTTTTTCTTGGGATTTCTCCGGCATCGCTGGTCCATGCACCGTATAATCCGGCGATCAGTCAGGGGCTTACACTGAATGCAGAGCAATATGGGCTCCATATCCACAGAAAGGGGCAGCTGCTTATGCTGCCTGATATAGCCGGGTATGTAGGGGCAGATACCTGTGGCTGCATTTTGACGCTCAGACAGGATCAGCAGAACGAGATCAGCCTTATGATCGATATTGGAACGAATGGGGAGATGGTCCTGGGAAATAAAACGAGATTAGCCTGCTGTTCAACAGCTGCCGGTCCGGCATTTGAAGGTGCAAAGATCGAGTGCGGGATGCGCGGAGGAGCAGGAGCAGTAGATCATGTAGTATACAAAGATGGAAAATGGGAATACACGACTATAGGAAATAAGGCTCCGGCAGGCTTATGCGGTTCAGGTCTGATCGATCTTGTGGCGCAGCTGTATCTGGCTGGTTTTATTGATGAAAGTGGTCATCTGGAAAGCGGCCAGGAAAAGGCGGGAGTGTTTGTGCTGGTACCTCCGGAAAAGTCGGGAAATGACAGGGGCGTTTATCTGACACAGAAGGATATCGGAGAGGTACAGCTGGCAAAAGCGGCTATCGCAGCGGGAATCTTTCTTCTTATGAAAAGACTGGAGATCACAGAAAAGGATATTAAACGGGTCTATCTTGCCGGTGCATTCGGCAATTACATGAATCCGGAAAGTGCGGCAGCGATCGGGATGTTCCCGGCCGGACTGCTGCCCAGGATACAGCCGGTGGGAAATGCAGCCGGAGAAGGTGCCAGGATTGCGCTTTTGAATGAAGAGGAAAGAAAAGAAATGGATCGGACTGTCAAAAATATGGATTTTGTGGAGCTGGCAGCTTCGCCGGAGTTCCAGGACTGTTTTGTGGATGGCTTATGCTTTCCGTAATGCGAGGAGAATGGATATGCTTAATATAAAAGAACTGGAAGAGATGGGAAAAAAGGCAGGATTTTCTTATGTAGCACTTCTGAAGAGCGATTCGATCCAGCTTATGCCGGAGGTAAGGGAAATGTGCAAAAATAATACCTGCCATATGTATGCAAAACGCTGGAGCTGTCCTCCCGGATGCGGAGATCTTGAAGTATGCAGAAAAAAGATAGAAAAGTACAGGGAAGGCATTATTGTCCAGACAGTGGGGAAACTGGAGGATCCTCTGGACGGAGAGACGATGATGGAGACCGAAGCGGTTCATAAACAGAATTTTTATGAATTTGAAAAAGTGCTCAGAGAAAGATGGCCGGGTATGCTCCCCATAGGGGCCGGGTGTTGTACAAAATGTAAAACGTGTACATATCCGGATGCTCCATGCCGTTTCCCCGAACAGGCATTTTCTTCGATGGAAGCCTATGGAATGCTGGTAACACAGGTATGCCAGGCAAATGGTCTGGAATACTATTATGGCCCCTGTACGATCGCCTATACCAGCTGTTATCTTCTTGAATAGAACAGGAGTGAAAAAATGAATGACAGAGAACGGGAGGCATATCTGAACAGGATCGGATATGAGGGTGAATTAAGAACAGATAAAAAATGTCTGGAAAAGATAATGGACCTTCATCTTTGCAGTATTCCCTTTGAAAATCTGGAAGTTTTTGACGAGGGAAGGATTCCTTCTCTGAAGTGGGAAGATATTTATGAGAAGATCATTGTTAGAAAACGAGGCGGATATTGCTTTGAGCTGAATAAATTGTTTTATGAGCTTCTGAAAGCTTTGGATTTCCGTGTGATCCCTGTGGCGGTAAGGATATTGTGGAACCGGGAAGAGCTTCCGCCGGTCCTGCACCGGGCAACCCTTGTTATTTTTGAGGAAGGAAGCTATTACTGTGATGTAGGATACGGAGGTCCCGGTCCCAAGAAGCCGGTTCTTATGAAGGATGGTATCCACAGAGAAAAAACGGATGGTACCGTGTTAACATGAAGCCGGGAAATACAAACGGAGAGATACTTGTTGAACGAAGGAAAGAAGAAAAATATCTGCCAATACTCAGATTTTCGCAGATTCCTACAGTAGAAGCAGATTTTGAACTGCTGAATTTCTATTGTGCAAAATCTCCAGATGTATTATTTACCAGAAAAAGAGTAGTGAGCATCTGCAGACCGGAAGGAAGTGTTGCGCTGACTGGGGATGTTCTTACGATCCAGAAGGAAGATGGATCCATTGAAACGAAAATAAGTGATTCGGAAGAAACCATCAGGCTATGGATGGAACATTATTTCGGATTGGAGTTTTTACAGATATAAACAGAAAAAAGGACCAGGTTGTCAGGTGACAGTCTGGTCCTTTTCCTGCAGAAGAAAGCAAAGCTGCAGAAGAAGTCGGTTCTTCGGATCATCCAGATCAACCTTTGTGAGCTTCTGGATGCGCTCCAGACGGTAGGTCAAGGAACTTCTATGTATAAAAAGCTCACGGGCTGTCTGAAGAGAATTGCGTTCATGCTCCAGATAGACCTTGAGTGTGTGATACAGCTCAGTATTGTTTTTTCGGTCATAATTCTGCAGTGCATCCAGCCGTGAAGAGACCAGAAGCTCGGGACTGATCTGATGGCTGATCTGGGAAAGCATATATTCCAGAAGATAAGCATCAAAATGATAGCACCAGGCCATGCTCTGGCTTTTTTTGCCCAGGCGCAAGGCGGAACAGCCTGAATATAGCCCTGAGGGATCAGGAGAAAATCACGAAATTCAGAGCTTACTCCCATTTTAAAAAGCCCTTCGCGTAGGATGATCGCAAGTGAACTGATAACATCGGAAGATACAGAGTGCTTAAAGGACAGATTAACGATCACAACGATTCCCTGCTGATAGGTAAAGGCCAGACCTTCCGGGATCTGGGCTTCAATATGTCCCAGTGTGGCGATGGAAGAGTGCATACGGTCATCCTGCTGCTGGGTTTCCAGGCGAAGTACAAGATACCGGTCATGGCGATTCCAGTTCAGATACTGGATCTGATCGGTAACTGCCTGTAGTTCTGTGAGCTTTCCGGAAAGATACTCCGTGAAAAACTGCCGGGAGTCATTTCCCATTGAAATTTGGAACAGATTGTGTCGACGGATGCACAGCTCGATAAAGGAGCCAAGATACTCAAGAGCAGAAAAATGTCCGGGCTGTATCTCCGTCTGGAGCTCATCCACACAAAGCCGGCCCTGATAATTGCCGCTGACCCAGAGATTCATGTAGAGGATACGGTAACCGCGGAGCTCTTCGGAATAAATATTGGCGCCGTGGGTGATAAGTGTGCGCTGGTATTCGGCGTCAAGCTTGAAATCCTGAATCAGGCTTAAAGGTGCGATGAGTCTTCCTGTACGCTGGTCATGGACCCATTCGGACATACCGGTTACGTGCCGGGGAGAAGAAAGGATATAAAAGTTGGTGTCGTGGGCAAAAACCGGATTATGAAATATATCCAGACTGGCTTCCAGCATCTCATTCAGCGGATCGATACTTCCAAGTGCAAGCTGGAGTTTACTGTCCCAGTCAGAATATCTGTCAAAGGTCTGCTGTATTTGGTTGAAGACCTCAGAAAAAGAAAGGGTTCCCTTAATGTGAAGGATCCTGCAGCTTTCGGAAAAGCAGGAAAGATCACCGGAGCCCACCACTACAAATGCGATGTTCTGGTATCGCAGGAAGCTTTCGGAAAGAGAATTGCCGAAGACAAGATAAAGGTAGCATGGCTTCAGCAGGGCTCCTGCCTGATATATGCGAAGACCATCCAGCGTCAGGGGGTCTTCACGGCAGAGGATGGAAACATCCTCTTTTTTCTCCGCAAAATCGTCAGCAATGATCTGGAGATTAAGATGGAAGCCTGTATGCGGGCTATTCACAAAATGCTCTCTTTTATTCAAAATATTTCCTCCAATTCATAAAAGCCTTGTATTTATAGGAAATTATAACATATTAGACGGAAAATAAAAAGAAAACGGAGGGGAAATTATTTGTGCATATTTACAATAATAACTGTACAAAAAGTATGAAGCATTGGAGAAAGAATGAAGAAGTGTGCGGATTTACGAACAAGAAAAAACAACTATACTATAACCATCAAAGGTAACGTGAAGTTGTGGAAATGGCCGGCCCCACAAAAAACAGCGAAGGGGGAAAGAAAATGAGTAAAAATGAAATACCGAAACAAGATCCGAAACAGAAAAAGGGTCTTACAAATGCCCTGAAATATTTCTTTGGTGTTGGTGATGCCGGATTTGTTCTTATGAGTAATATCGAGACATTTTACTTTATGACATTTCTGACGGATCTGGCAGGCTTTGCAGCTGGTGTAGCTGGTGTGATCAATTCCGTATTTACCATTGTTGATGCATGTCTGTCCTGGCTTTACGGAGGAATCATCAATGGCACAAAAGCAAAGAAATGGGGGCGTTATCGTTCCTGGCTGATCATGGTTCCGTGGATGGTGCCGTTTCTGTACGCATTCATGTTCATACGTGTCAGTGATAATGAATGGCTTTCGGCAGTGGTGATCATTGCCGCATCCATCGCATCTCATGTGGCATGGAATTTCAGCTATGTTGCCAATGCAACCCTGATCAGTATTGTTGGCAAAACACCGGAAGACAAAGCAACGCTTGCATCCTCCAGGGCAACCTGGAATAACATAGGCGGTCTATTGTTTTCCTATATGGGTCTTCCATTTGCAACACTTCTTGCCGGATATGTCGGTGAGAAAAATAAATTTGCAGCAGCAGCTTTCTGCCTGGGTATTCTGATGGTCGTAACCTATTTTGCCCATTTCAAGATGACGGAAGGCTATGAAGAGATTGAAACAGAAACAGCAGGAAAGAAAAATGACAAAACAAAGATCACGATCAGAGAGATGTTTGCTTCCCTGTTTCAGAATCCGCCTCTTATGGTCCTGATGCTGGCAGACCTTGCAAAATGGTGTGTGAAATTTGTAACAGCAGCATCTGCTATTTACTATTTCAGGGATGCAATGGGAAATCCGGGACTGATGACCACTTATCTTCTCTGTGTTGCCATCGGTGCCATCATCGGAGCTTTTTCCATGAGATACATTGCAAAAGCAATATCGTCCCGTACAACTATGATCATTGCTTATGCAGGAATGGCAGTATCACTGTTCCTTGTATATATTTTCTATGGAAATGCAATGACAGTGATCGCCCTTATGACACTTGCCCAGTTCTTCTATGGTATGGCTTTTGCAGCTTCACCTGCACTTTATGCGGACACTGTAGTGTATGCAACATGGAAGAGCGGAAAAGATGCATCCGGATGGATCATGGGATTACAGAATCTTCCGCTGAAGATTGCCGTATTCTTAAGAGGAACGATCCTCAGCGCCTGTCTTGTGGCGGTAGGCTGGAAATCCGGAGTTGTTCTTGAGGGAACGGCCCGTCAGGGAATGACGATTTCCTTTGCACTTGTTCCAGCTATTTTCTGTCTGGCAGGTCTTCTGCTTCTCGTGTTTGGATTTAAGATCACAAAGGAAAAGGTTCTTCAGTATCAGGCTGAGATTGACGCAAGATCATAAAGATAAGTGATCGGGTATTTTGAAAGATCACAGGATAATAAAGGAGGAAGCATTATGTTGAAAGCATCGGAGATTTTACTTGAAACGATAAAAAAGGACGGCAGGCCGGAACGACTTCTGAGACAGTATGAGGGTGCGACCTTTTACCCGCCGAACCCGGCAAATAATTATGTGCGTGGAAACCGTCACCGTGGTATGGAGCCTATGAAGGATCTTTTCGGGACTGAGATCCTCTGGCCCCAGGAACAGCTGGCTGCAATGCCACATGTAACAGAGGACAACAAGGTCATTGATGATATCACAGAATGGAAAGAGCAGCTGGTGATCCCGGATATTGTCGGTCAGTGCTCGGATCCGGCTTTATGGGAACCATTTAAACAGAAGGCACAGGAGATAAAGGATTCAGGAAGCCTTTTCATGGCATTTATGCCTACAGGTGTTTTTGAGAGGCTTCACTTCCTGATGGGATTTGAGGATATGCTGGTGAACTTCCTTCTTGAGCCGGAGGATATGATGGATCTCTGCAATGCCATTGGGGAGTACCGTTTTCAGCTTACAAAGCTGATCGTTGATAATCTCCACCCGGATATCATCCTTTCCCACGATGACTGGGGTTCCAAGCAGTCCCTGTTCATCAGTCCGGACACATGGAGAGAATTTATCAAACCACAGTATGAAAGATCCTATAAATATATGAAAGACCATGGAGTGATCGTCATGCATCACGCAGATTCCTTCATGGAACCGATCATAGAGGATATGGTTGATCTTGGGATTGACATCTGGCAGGGAACACTTCCGCAGAATGATATTCCGAAGCTCCAGAAACAGCTGAACGGAAGAATGACACTTATGGGCGGAATCGATGCTTCGATCGTAGACCGTGTGGATTCCACAGAAGAAGAGATCCGTAAGGAGGTCAGAAGAGCATGTGAGGAGTATGCACCAAACGGACATTTCATTCCATGTATTACCTATGGAGGTCCCGGTTGTCTGTTCCCTCATGTAGATTCAATTATTGATGACGAGATTGAAAAATATAATAAAGAGGTATATGGAATTCATTAAAAGCGCCAATTGAATAAAAAAGAACCTCAAGGTATGATTGAGTTGCATCTTGGCGGATGTAAACAAAACAATCAAGCACTGGAGGTTCCAAATGAATTATACACAGAATGAAAAGATTGAGCAAGTAACAGATTCAACAATGGTTGTCGGAGTTGATATCGGAAGCCAGATACATTATGCAAGAGCTTTTGATAACAGAGGACGCGAACTTACAAAACGTATTTTTTCTTTTCATAACGATCTGGAAGGGTTCAATTCTTTCAACCTTTGGGCAGAGACACTTAAGACTGAGAATAAAAAGATTGCGGTTCTGATAAGAGACCTGGTATACAGCCGTGACGGGATCATGAAGCAGCACAACATATCTGCAAACAGGATTC
>ADJT01002292.1_pt1 | contig 25681 bp, 17 predicted proteins | sample 268108 | NCBI WGS metagenome assembly ADJT01 (sample SAMN00007487, study PRJNA43253) | human gut metagenome | isolation source: feces sample TS29
GGCACGGCACGTTCCAGTATAACGTATGAAGCATAGTCCAGAAACCAATTCTGGTACATGCCTGTTAACTGATGCTTTACGTTTTCGTCCCGCGTGTCCGCCGGTTTGTAGTCTGAATGTCCTTCCGTTATCTCGTTGATTTCGTCACTCATATATCAATCTTCGCTTTGCTTTAACAACAAATTATCTTCCTGAACATCAAAAAAGGGGATGTCCACGCAAAAATACGAAATAAATTCATATGAGGACGAAAAGAACTCACGTTTTTTATGATACTGACAGTTCTGTTAATCCTTTGATTTCACATTCCATACCAATAAAGCAAAAAAGACGGAGAGTAATGCGGCTCCGATCCAAAAAATATTGATATAAGAAAAGTCATAGATTTCTTTGCCATCGACAATGCTTTTATGCCCTCCTATGAGAATACCGCTCATAATATCCTGTATACCTGCCCCGATGTAACTGGCAATACCTACGATTCCTAATGCTGCACCTGAAGCGTTCCGGGGAGCAATGTCAACTGCCATCAATCCGCTCAAGAAACAGAGGAGTACTCCGATCGCAGTACCGAACAGTACCATGGATAACGCGTCTACCCAAAAGTGGACACCCGGAACTAATAGAAACAGACAAAGTGCCATTACATTCATCAGACCGAAGATGAGTGCAGGAGCATTTCTGCGCCCACTGAAAAACTTGTCGGAGATGACACCGGAAAACATTGTACCGATAATTCCACAAACCGAACCGATAGAAATGATAAAACTGGCGTCCAGTGTAGAATATCCTTTCTGGGTTCCAGATAGAAGACTCCCCAGCTGTTTACGGCATAGCGGCTGACGTACATCAATGCACTCGAAATGGCAAGTATCCAAATTGCGGGCATCATTAGAGCTTGCCGTTGTGCCTTGTTGAAATCGGCAGCATCACCTGTTTCACTTTGCATTTGTGGATGATTGACGGCAGGCAGCCCTTCACTTTCCGGAGAATCATGAAAGAATCTCCAGACGATTAATGCCCCGATTATTCCGATACTTCCGGCTCCAATGAAACCGTATCTCCATCCTAAAGCACTGACAATGGAGGCGACAATAATGAAAGTCATTGCTTCCCCGATGTTGTGGCTTGCCGACCAGAAGCCATAGAACGATCCCCGTTTCTTATTTTCAAACCAACGGGATAATCCGACTACGCAAGAAGCAGCCCCCATTGACTGAAACCATCCGCTGATTCCCCATAATATGGCGAATAGAATGAAAGAGTGGGTGAATCCTAGGCATAAGTTTGCCAGGGCTGTAATTAGCAGTCCGGTGGACATGAAACGCCTGATATTGCTGCGGTCTGCCAGAAATCCGTTAGTGAATTTTCCGATAGCATAGGTGAAAAATAACACTGCTCCGATAATACCGAGCTCTGTTTCTGAAAAGATTCCTTCTTCAACAATCGGTTTCTTTACTACATTCAGGCTTAGCCGACAGACATAATAAATACCATATCCGGCTGTGGCGGAAAGAAAGGTAGCCCACTGCAATCTTTTAAGTTTTTTCTTGTCTTTTTTAAGAGGAGTCGCAGGAGTGCTGATGTGATAAAATTTGATAAGTTGTTTTAACATGGTGGTAGGATTTGATAGCCTAGTGAAAGGCGATAGTAATGGGAAGGTGTATCGATTATCTTCCGATACACCTTCTGATGAAGAAATAAATAAAGAGTTAGTTAGTAGCTTAGTCCATCTTCCCAACCCGGATTTTGGGTTAGAATGCCTTGTGTAAGTACGCGCTGGTCAGCAGGGATAGGCCATAAGTAGTCTCTTTCCTCTTTCCAGTCTTTGCCATAAGTAACTTTGGGGAATCCGATAATATAACCGGATGTTCCGTTGGAGAGATAGATATCCTTATCCAGTTTCTTTTTATTATCACATTGGGAGGTCGCTGTGGTTTCGTAGATTTCCAGATCAGGCTTCCCGTCACCATCCATATCGTATGTTCCTACTCCGGGAACATAAATACCGTAGTAAGGTACGTAATGATTGAACATTTGTTTACCTTCTTTCCAACGGAATAAATCCCATTGTCTCAACCCTTCCATTACTAGTTCAATTGTACGTTCGCGACGGATTTCGAGAATGACGCCCTTATTCGTTCCCTGCTCAACATTCGGATAGCAAGCTGCCAGATAAGGATCAGGGTTACTGTTGGCATCCGTAAGATTCAGATCCGGCATTTTAGCCCGTTCTCGAATTTTATTGATAGAGATATCCAGGTCTTCTTGTTTGAGTGTTCCCAGTTCGGCTTTGGCTTCGGCATAATTCAGGTAGACTTCCGCTGCTCGCATCAAAGGCCAATCGGAGGTACTTTTAGCGGCTCCGTCATGATCTTTGGTACCTACAAATTTGATAGGTCTGTAGCCGCAATAAGCAGTTAAGTCATTGGCGGTCACGGTTGTTTCTCCTTTTTGGATATAGTTCGGACAAAGTACGGTTTGTTGCAGGCGTGGATCGCGGTTTTTCACCTCGTCTGTGTAAAACATTGTTTCATATCCTTGTTTATCAGTGAAACGTGTTCCGTCCGCCATCAGGTAGTGATTCATAAACCGGCGGGTAAATCCCATTTGCAGGTTAGCGATGCTGAATTGTACGGAGTGTGATAATTGCAAACCTTCGAAGTTATAAGCTCTTGCCAGTACGACTTCTGTGGTTTTGGCGTTGTCGGCACAGAACATATCTCTGTAAGGTTCCGTTCCTTCTTTATACAGGCTGAAGCCGCTTTCGTCAATAAACTGCCGGGCAGTGCTTGCTGCAATTTCCAGGTATTTCTCATAATTATCCAGTCCATGGTATTTCCGATAAGTCCCTTCATAAAGTGCAGCTTGACTGGCAAATGCCAATGCCGCCCATTTAGTGACTCTTGTGTTCCGAGTGTCTGTGCTTTTAGTTGGTAAGCTGGTGGCGGCATCTTCGAAATCTTTGAGGACCCGATCCATCACAAATTCGCGTGAATCTCTGGCTTTAGCCAGTAATTCCTGATCTTCCGAACCTAATACCTGATCATACCAGGGCACGTCTCCATAACGACGTACCTTTACGAAATAGAAATAAGCTCTGAAGAACTGTGCCACACCGTTATATTGGCTGCGGGCGGTTTCATCATCACAATTGGAGGAATGTTGCAGAAAATAATTGATGTGACGGAGTTTGCTCCATGACCATCCGGTTTCGCTAGCAGCCGAACGGGTACCTTCAATCACCTGTCCCATGCCTTTGTCAATCATATCGTCTGCATTTGTACCGGCTGAAGCGTCCGGTTCATCCAGCAAAGTATAAAATTGATTGGTCCATAACTCCAGGTCGGATTTATTTTGAAAGTAATTCTCCGGTGTCACTGCATTTTCCGGTAGGAGTGTCAGGTCGCAACTACTGAACAGGGTTGTCACCATTCCCAGGATAATTATTTTGTTGATAGCTTTCATACTATATCTGATTAATCATTAATTAAAAAGTAATATCTACTCCAACAGTATAAACACGTGGATAAGCATATCCCGAACCTGTGTTGGATGAGTAAGTGCTACTAGAGATAGCCAATTCCGGATCAATGGTTTTATTATGCTTCTTCAGAGGCGACCAATAGTATAGATTCTCTCCTGAAACATAAACACGGACTTTTTCGAAAAAACGCTTGTTGATGGGCAGGGTATATCCGATAGAGAGGTTCTTGAAACGCAGATAAGCAATGTTCTGTATATATCGGTCATTGACTGTTCCGAGTGAACCTCCGGAGTAGGATTGATAACCTCTGATGCGTGGGAAGAAGGCATTTCTGTTATCTTCTGTCCAACAGTCTTCCGGGAATGACTTTTCTATAAATGAGGTAGAAGGGAAAGAGTAGGGGCCCCAGAAAGAATTCGCTCCTTGTGAACTGGAACTGGAGGACGGATACCAGTCTCTTTTACCGATCCCTTGAAAGAAAGCAGATACGTCAAAACCATTCCAGCTTGCATCCAGGCGGAAAGAATAGTTGTATCTTGGAGTCGTATTTCCGATGATCCGTTTGTCGCCCGGGTCATCTACGGTTCCTGCTCCTGCTCCGATCACGTTGTCTCCATTCAAGTCGGCAAAGCGTACATCACCGGCACGTAGATAACCGTCTACTTTACTACTGTAAACACGTCCGTTCACGGCTTTGTCATTAATCTTTGCCTGATATTCCGCAGCTTCTTTGTCTGTTTTAAACAATCCGTCTACATGGTATCCCCAGATTTCTCCCATTTTCTTTCCTACATAGTGGTCGGAAATCAGTTTGTCCGGGTTGTTGTATTTGGTGATTGTGCGCTGGTAATCTCCCAAGGTAGCTTGTATCCCATATCGGAAAGGCTTGTTGGCTACTTTGAACGAATCGTTCCATGAAACAGATAATTCCCATCCGTTTGTCCGTAAGTCAGCACAATTGGCTTTTGGGGTAGAAGCACCGTATACATCCGGTAAAGTCAATGAGGTGGTCAGCATATCCGTTGTTTTACGGACGTAATAGTCGGCACTCATACTTAGACGGTTTCTAAGGAATGACATATCCAATCCGACATTGTATGTTGTAACAGTTTCCCAGGTCAGCCCGGAAGAGATTGGATTGGAAATTTTCGCATAGTATGCTTTTCCTTCTCCATCAAAGGTATAACTGAATTGGTTATCGGAAGTGATTGTTTGCAGATAAGCGTAATAATCTACTTGTTGGTTACCCAGACTGCCGACAGAAGCACGTAATTTTAAACTGCTCCACCAGTCACTTACAGGTTTGAAGAAGTTTTCTTCAGAAATTCTCCACCCTGCTGATACCGAGGGGAATATTCCCCATCTGTCTCCTTCTGCAAATCGGGAAGAACCATCAGCACGGCAGGATACCTCAAGCAAGTATTTGCCCATGTAGTCATAGTTGATACGCCCAAAGAAACCAAGAGTCTTATAGGCACTGATATCTTGTGATACGGTAAGCACACTTTCGGGTGTTACTGCCGAAAAGGAGTCGAGGTTATCATTGGACAAGTTGGTCATGGAAGTATCTTTGTTGACATTACGGTAAGTCTCATACTGACTACCTGCCACCACTTTAAGATTATGTTTCTTTGCCCATGAATGTTCAAAAGTAGCATAGTAATTCAGCATATGAGTGACGGGGAAAGATTCGTCTTCTTCATAGTTGTTAAAGATACTTCCGGAAGTGAATGTCTGTGTCACTCCCTGACTACGTGAATATTCAAATGAGTTGTTGCGATAGCGATACAGCTGTTTTCTTTGCTGATAACTGTAATTGGCAGTCAAAGTCAATCCTTCCAGTAAAGTAATATCAATCTGGTTGACTACAGACAAGAGTGTTCTGGATTTGGTGTTATGCCCTCTTTGAGATGTCAGATAGCCACCGTCGCCGGCTCCGAGAGGGGAGTTGGCATAAAGTTGGTTTGTATATTGCACAATTGTTCCGTCAGGATTGAAAGGCACGAATGACGGACTGATATTCGATTCCAGACGAGCAATGGTCATTGCATAATTGGAAGTTCCGTTATATCTGTAATTGTTGTTGTCCAATCCGATATTTGTCGACCATTTTATCCATTTATTCAGTTGGGCATCCATCTTGGCACGGAATGAGTAATCTTTATAGAGGTCTTTATCAATGTTGAACATACCATACTGCTGATAGTAGCGTCCACTGATATAATAATTCACCTTCTCGCCACCTCCGGTGATGGAAATGTTATGTTCCATCTGTGGGCGGGTGCGATTGTAGAAGTGTCCATACCAATCTGTATTTCCATAATAATAGTACTTCCCGTCTTCTCCGATTTCTACCCAGGGGCGTTCAGGATTCTCAGTCATATCATTCCTGCGGTCGTAGAGCTTCTGGAGTTCTTCATCTTCATACAAATACATATTCACACCATTGTATGCATGGTAGAACTTGTTGGCGAAAGTTACATAATCATACCCGGTACGGATAAAATCAGTGGAAGTCGTATTCTGTGTCCATCCGAAACGACCGTTATAGGAAATTTTGGCTTTTCCTTTTGTTGCGGCACTTCCCGATTTAGTGGTAATAAGTACCACACCAGCCGATGCTTTTGCTCCATAAATGGCACACGAAGATGCATCTTTCAATACAGAAATCGATTCGATATCATTTGCATTGACTTGATTTAGCGGTACTTCTACGCCATCACACAATACTAACGGCGTGCCACCGTTGACAGAGATACCTCCACGAATGTTTAATGAATACCCTGACTCGGGCGAACCTGTACCAAAAGTAAGATTTACAGATGGATCGGCTCCCTGCAATGCATTGGCAGCAGACACTACCGGGCGGTTGTTCAGGTCTTTACTAGAGATGGTGGAAACGGCACCTGTCAGGTTACTTCTGCGTTGACTACCGTAGCCTACTACGACTACCTCGTCAATCATCAGGCTGGAAGGAATCAGGCGGATGGTCTTGGTCTGATTGTCTTTTACATTGACTGTTGCCATTTCATAACCTACGTACGAAATTTCGATTGTTGAGGGTATGAAAGCTTCTAAAGAAAACTTTCCATCCAGATCGGTAATTGCTCCTTGTGCGGTTTCTTTGTTCATCACTGAAGCGCCTATAACAGGATTACCTTCTTCGTCATAAACAATACCGGTAATCGTCTGTTTCTTTTTCTCACCGGGCTTTTGCTGACTGGTATCTGACTTTTTACTGATAATGATACTATGCCCGTTGATGGCGTAGCTAACATTCTGTCCCACAAAAATCTGATCCAAAACGGCCTTAATAGGCGCATTAGTGGCATTGACTGACACTTTTTTACTCATGTTGATCTCTGCGGATTTGATCACAACAGAATAATTTTTGGTTCTTATGTAAAGCTTCTATTGCTTCTTTTACAGTAACATTCTTTAATTGTAAGGTTATGTCTTGTGCTAGAATGGGTTGAGAGAAAAATATCATCACACAAGCAAACCAGATCGTTGATATATATTTTTTATAAATATTAGTTTGCTTCATATCAGGTTATACTACTGCTAATTTTATGGAGCTGCAGAAGTAATCAAGATTACTCCCTGACTCCGGGTTATGGACATTTGTCCGTCTGTATTGAGATTGGATAAAATCTCATCGAGAGTTTCCCCGTTAGTGAAGTAAGCAATGTAAGTGCTGTCACCTAGCTTTTGATCTAATATGATGATTCTGGTATCGAAATAATATTCCAGTTCCTTCACAATATCATTAAGGGGAAGATTACTGAAATAGAATCCTTCGTTTTTGGCCGGACACTTGTACAGATTGGCAAGGAATGTATCGCGGACAATCTTCTGTGAAGTTCGGTTATACTGAATCATTTCTCCTTTCTTCAAAATCTCATTAGGATGAGTTGGAGTTTTGAACAGTACCGAACCTTCTACGAGCGCGACTTCTACTGTCTCGATATTCTCGTAGGCACGGAGATTGAACTTTGTACCCAGCACCTGCACATGGACGTCACCAGCAGAAATGATAAAAGGCTTGTCCGGATCCTTTGCCACATCGGCAAAGAGTTCTCCACTGACAAAGATTTCTCTTTTATTTTCTGTGAAATCGGAAGGGTAAATTACTCGCGTGCCTGAATTGACATGGAGCGTCGTTCCATCCGAAAGAGTGAGTGTCTGATGCATACCGTGTGGTACGGTGATATCATTCCAGTGTGTATTTGCCTTCTTGTCAAGAAGTAAATATCCGGCTAAAAATAAGAGTGGTATAAAAAGGACGGCTGCCACACGCTGCATCCAGCGGATTGAACGCTGAAGTCCCGGGCGTGGTGTGCGGACCTGTTGGGGTTGAGTTGCTTTTTGAAATTTCTCAAAAGCTTTTTGAGATAACTCATGATTCTCCATTTGAATTTCAGAGATAATCTCACGGAAACTCTGGTCCACTAGGCTATTGTCATTTTCTGTCAACCACTTTTGGATTTCTATTTCTTCCTCGTGAGAACACTTATCATAGAAATAATCTTTTAATATGTCATTAGTTATCTTCATAGCGTATTTGTTTAAAGTACAAAAATGCATTTTTTTTCTTTATCAATGAGTATATTATGTTGATTATTTCTGAATAAGATATTCTATTTGGGATAGATTTGTATTTTTAATCTGATCTCATATTCATAAGCACTTGTTTTTATTTAGTATTTCGATTATTTTTTTCTCTAAATTCTTAGCCCAAAAGTAGTAGCCGAGGTCAGACGGATGGGTTCCGTCGGTACAGGTATCCCTGTTTTCGGGAGATGGCAACGGATTGCCTATCAGGTAGATATTCGGATATTTCCGGATGATCTCTTTCATAAGAGTTTCTACTATTTCCAGTTTGTCACTCTCCCTGGCTCGAATCAAGGTGTTAAATGCTTCATTGCCCCGTTGAATAGTTTGTACGAATATCAGAGGAGTCTTAGGGTGTTTGGCTACAATGATATCTACAAATGCTTGTAAACGTTCCTTGATTTGCATTGCGTCGGGGTTGGAAAACACATCAAATACAAAAGCATCGGCTTCGGTGGCTGCTATCACTTCCGCAAAATAAGACTGAAGTTTGGCATTGCCACTGAATCCTAAATTGCAGACATGTAAGTTTGTATTACGCTCTATTTGCAGCGGATAACTCATCCCCGGACGACTTGCTCCAATACCTTGCGTAAAACTGGAACCGAAGAATACGACTTTTTGCCCAAAAGGATTCGGGATCGTTTCGATTGAAGATCCCGGCTGAATGCCTATCTTCAGAGATTCGAGTTCGCTGTACATCGGCAGGTAAAGCAGACATTCTTTTTCCTTTGGCTCCATACCATACATCAGTGTGAATGCTTCGTTCCGTTTAGCAGGAGCTAGCGAATTGGCATATATCCATTCATTATTCTGTCTGATATAGAGGTCGAAGCCGGCAGCTGCTATTCCTGTTACATTATCTTTCCTGTATTCCCATTTATACGAGGGAAGCAGGTCAATCTGGGGTGAGTTGGTCCTGAAAACAACCGCTAATCCTGCTGAACATCTGGCTTGCTGGTTTTCTGATTTTGAAAATCCCTTGAAAGCTACCGTATCTATACGGTGATATAGATGTGGGGTAGGCAAGGCTTTTCCTACAAGGGTCAGTTGGGAGGCATCTACATAGCGGATGTCTTTTATACTTTGTCCCCATAGGATAGTCGGTGCCAAAAGCGAAGCCAAAAGGAGCAATCTGAAATTTCTCATGTTTTCTTATCTGGTAAATAGAATAATTACTTTCGGGGATTAATTGTGCCGTCCGATTTTCTTCAGGTAGCTGATTAATAACTCCGGTCGGTCGGTTTGTATGATGGATGTGCCGAGATCTAATACCTTTTGGTAAACTTCTGCCCCATGTTCAAAAGCATAGTCATCGTACATACCTGCTTCTTCACCTCCGCAGAGTGAGGCCCAAAGAGTATTTACCCAGATTTTAGAACCTTGTGCAAGTATATCCTTCATGCATTTTTTTACTTCCGAAGTTTCTTGCTGCCAGCATACTTCATATGCTAGAGGAATGATTTTCTTGTCCATATATTGACGGAACAAATCTTGTCCGCTTGGTTTGTTGATATCAATAATGGGCATGTACATCATGGCGTGTTTATACTTCTTAGCTTGTGCATCTACAAAATCAACCGACTTTTTACCTTTAATCAAGATTTGTTCTGTGACTCCCAATTCTTCTGTGATAGCCATTACCAAATCATAATATTGGTACCCTTGGTCTATGTTAACCACTATACGGTCTTTGCAGACGGCCAATGCTTCTTTTAAGGTCGGCATCTTGTATTTAGTGGGGCAGTTATGACCTGTTTTCAGGAAACAGCTTTTGATATAGTCGTAAGTTACGTCGCTGACTCTGCCTTTTCCTGTGGTAGTCCGGTCGATAGTACCGTCGTGACAAAGGACAAGTACACTGTCTGCTGTTAGTTTCAGGTCTAGTTCCATGACATCAACTCCCATGCGGATAATCGATTCGATGGCAGGGATGGAGTTCTCCGGATAATCCCGCCAGTCTCCCCGGTGGGATACTACCACTACATAGTCTGTTTTCGGATTGTGAATGGCTTCTACTATCTTTTGCGCATGTGTCTTGTCCGGAGCGACAGGAGTGACTGCAAAAGTGCCTAGAGTCAGCAACAGAAGAAGTCCGGTGAATAAGATTCTTTTTTTCATATTCATATCATTTTAAGGATTAATTTTTTTGAATAAAAGAGGACGAAGTACAAGATGCTGAAGATCGTAAGCTGTGATGATCACATGACCTTCATCAAAATTGTTTTCGAATATTACAGTAAGGGTATGAGTCTCTTTGTCGATTGTTGCTTTTACGTTCACCGCTTGGGCAATAGTGACTAATGCTTCTTCTGCAGATGCTCCCGTTACTTCATATTCAATTTTTAGGGGACTGGAAAGATCGGTTATTTTTGTAACAGCATTTGCTTTTAACCTGAGATTCAGAGAACTGAACACTTCCAGTGTGAGTGTTTCCCCATTACCCAATGTGATTTTGAGATATCCCTCATCAGTCTTGGTAATATTTTTAAAAATGGCCGTCTCGTCGGTTGTAGCTGTAATAGGAGTCCCCTTGTTATCCTTGAGTATCTCACCATTGACTGTCCAGTAACCGTCGGCATTTACCCCCATTTCGGGGGTATAGCCACAGACGGGTACTTTTTTTTCGGTATCATCTGTGAGCCAGTTTGTCTCATTGCCAATAGTGGTGGTCCAGTAATACAACTGGTCGTCATCGTTGAGGCGTACACCGAGTATAGGGGCTTCTATTACATCTTCCTGGGTTGCTACAACAACTGCTTTTTCTTCATTATTGTTGTCTTTATAGGTAATAACATATTGCCCGTCCGAGTTTCGGGAAACAGAGGTAATTACATTTCCTTCCGTCAAATATCCCAGTTTTGAGATATCTTCATTGAGTTTATCCGCTTTGGTTTGAAGGGCGGCTATTCGCTCTTTGAAATCATTGAGCTTATTCTGAATCGAAGAGTCATCATAATCCCCACAACTGGTGAGCAGGAGGGAAAAAAGCACCGAACAGACAAAATATATTCTTTTCATATCTTGTGTCTTTTAGAAATTAATACTAGGATCGAAATTTTGGTTTGCATGACAAAATGCATTCTGGTTAGTGGCATCTGGTGCAGAAGTAGGATCGTCCTTATACTTGCTGTAATCACCGACATAGCCTCCACATACACAAGCCTTGCAATTGGTCCAGGTTGCAGTGGAAGCACCAGAATAACCACATAACCAGCCCGGACCATGTCTGTTGGTCCCATTTCCTTCGGTGAATACATCTCCCAAAACAGCACCTTTGTTTACGCAACCGATAATTTGTATGTTAGAGTGACCGATGATGCCTCCTGTGCGGACACTTAGGTGAGTCATGACATTTCCGTAATTCGTGCAGGACTCTACTGTATATTCCGGTTTGGTTTTCAGGTCGTCTGTACCTCCTACAATTCCACCCATACGTTTGTAATTGTAGGTCACACTCGCTTCTTTGCCTTCATGTTGCCCTACTTTGTCATCTTCAATGGTTCCTCTGTTGTCACAGTTGTAAATGTTACCATACATTAGTGTTGCTACAATTCCGCCCGTTCTTCCGCTCGGACAACTGATATCGCCATAGTTGGTGCAGTAATTCAATTTTCCTCCTTCTGCTTTAGCCATGAAGGCGCAGATTCCGGCTGTCTGCATACCTGTACCGCCATTAGCTGTATTGCTGATGCGTCCTGTACGGACAAATCCTCTGTTGGAACAACCTTGTGCTTTGGATTCTCCTCCAATGGTTGTGTTGACAATTGTACCTACCAGGCCGGAAAGTGCGTTAAATTCTCCGGATTTATTATCGGCTGTGAAGTCGATATTATAATAGTTGGTACAGCCCTCTATTACCGATTTTTTGGCGAAGCAGACAAGAGGAGCTATGACAGTATATTTAGATGCTGTTCCGCTCATCATCCAAGTTATAGTGGTACTGGCATCTCCTAAAACTAAATTTTTGATTGTCGCATTTTCTATCGAACCGAATAAACCATACGCCAATCCACCATTTGTTATATCTGCACTACAATTCAGGTTCTTGATAGCATGGCCTTGTCCGTTGAAAGTTCCAGTAAACGGATGTATGGAAACATAGGGTTCGGCCGTAGTATAGTTGGAAGCTTCTATATCACCGATAGGTGTCCAACTGGTCACGGATGACATATCAATATCATTCAACAATACTATCTCTCCGGCGTCATTCTGCCAGCGGGAGGTACTTGTTCCGTTATTTACGGCTTTTGCAAAATTAACTAGATCGGCAGCAGTACTGATTCCTCCTTTAGCTTCCACTTCTTTAGCTTCTTGTATCACATCGATACTTGAAGATATATTATACAGCGAATTAGAGAATATTATTTTCCCGGAACGTTCGTCACCCGTTTCATTAGCCAGAATGGTGAAGGCATGTGTGGTTGTAATTAATGCACGGGTTCCTTTGTAAGTGATCCACTCGTTTTCTGTACTGACCTGATAGAATATGTTGGCAGATATCTGCATTTCTATGTCCATTTGGGTGCCTTTGAGTTGGATAGGACCTACATGACCTTGGTATAGTGGATCGTCCAGAATTGCGGTACCGTATGTGAAGTATATCGGTTTCAATACGGTATTATTTCCTGCACTTGCCAGCAACAGAATATTTCCTTCAGTCGCTCCTTCTTTCATGGTAGCGATGAGGGTGGAAGAGGCTTTATCTATTTTGACTTCCATATTGTAGGCAGTAAACAAGTCTACATATGCATTTTCCGATTGGGTACCATATATTTCATATGGAATACTAACCGGAGTAGCATAGTCTGTTACTGCATTGTAAACCGGACTGTTGAACCGGATACCGAGTGCCTCTTGTAAACTCATACGCAATTCCTGACCGTCTGCCAGAATAAATACGGCTTCTCCTGTTTTATCATCTATATAAGCCGATTTGAATAACAGATTACTTAAATCATTGGCTAATACACCGGTGCTGGCGCCATTCACACTCCAATAACCGTTCTCGTTTATTTTAACGTCAGGCATCGTTCCGCCTATCGGAAATTTCTTTCCGTCACCGTCGAGAATGAATGTATAAGTCTTCCCTTTATCAGTCGTCTGCGCCCAATAGAATTTACTGTCAGTATCCTGTTTGGCCGTGATGATAGGAAGTTTGATGGCATCTTCTTGAGTAGCGATCGTAACGGTGTGGGTTTCCCCACCACCGTCACTGTAAGATATTACGTGGTTGCCATCGGCATCCTGACTGATTAAAGTGATAAACGAACTCCCGATCACTTTAGACAGTGAAGTCATTTGCTTGGTCAATGTTTCGGCTTGAGCTTCATAATCTCCGATCGTCTTTTCTATTTCGTTGAGGTCCTGCCAGATTCGTTCGTCGTCGTAAGAACTGCAACTTCCCAGAAAACAGGCAGATATAAATAATGATATACTTATAAACTTTTTCATATATTCAGTGATTAACATTCGTTTGATTCATTATTCGAGTACTCTGACATGCAGATAGTTCATACAACTTCTCTCACCTTTCGTATCCGACACGTGATTGATTACTTTTCCGATACCATTCTCATAAGTCCACATTACTGTAGAGCCTCCCCCATCGAAACGGATTACATCATATAATCCCAACTTTTTGCAAACACGGTAAGCTTCGTAGAAATCAAGTCCTCTGTCACTATCTGTCCTTCCGTCTACACAGAAAATAACAATCTTTGATTTATCCTGTGTCATACCGAGATTGGTGGTCGGGTTGATTGTCTCTGCATCTTCTTTTTTAGGAGGTGCAGAGTATACGCCATTATATACATAGCGGTACATACTGGAGTTGTGTACTTTGATTGGATTAGTAGAACTGCCTATTTTAAGTTCGGCACTGATTTGTACTTTATCACCGGTTTTTAGGTTTTGAACTAGTTCGTCAGCTTTGTCTCCTGTTACTTGCAGTACCCATTCATTTTTATCTGTTACGTATGGGGCTTCTACTGTAGTGCCTCGTCCGTCAATGATTTTAGTAATTGTGGCTTCAAAATCACCAGAGTTAACCTTTAGCGGTTGGTTGTTCTTGCCGATGATAAATAGGGCTTTAGTTCCTATCGGGTTAGTTAATCCGGGATGGGGCTCTTTTACATACCTGAAGGTGTACAAGTTTGCATCGTATGATGGTTTTCCACTCAAACGGACAATAGTATCATTGACTGAATAATAATATTCATATTCCTTGGTACCAACTTTCAGTTTGCCTGTGAAATCTCTTTTTTCGAAGCTAACCGTACGGTTGTCAAAGAAGGTGAATCCCCAGACATGATTAGTTAAGATAGAACGTACATACGGGTTATTGATGAATACCGGTTCTCCTTCTTCAATATGCATTCCTCTGGGGAAGCCGTCATGTGAATTGAAGAAGCCGGTATTTATACCTACAATAATGTTTCTTCCTTCATCTCTTCGTCTGGTACAAGTCTCCGATAAGGTTTCGCGGAGGACTTTACCATTATTTGAATTATTATTACCATTCGGGTTTGGGCAAATTTCGTCTGCCATGACTGTCTCGAATGTAACTTTGGGGTTGTTCATGTCAATTTCAATAGCATAGATATTTTGATTGAAATTGATAAAGGAGTAGTGTTTGTACACAATACCTGATGCTAGTTCACGGTCCTCGGTCACCTGCCAGTCATAGTATGCCTCATCCTGGTTAGAGAAATTATTGGCTTCTTTGGAGAAAGCTCCGTGACGGACAGCGTTACTGTAAGTTGCTCCCGGAGTATCTTCCGGATTATTTTTGTAAATACTGTAATCTCCAACTTTACCTCCGATATGACAATCTGTGATATAGTTCGTACCGTTTTTGGTGCCACTATAACCACAGGCCCATCCGGCACCATGTTTGTTGGCTCCATCAGCAGTTGCATCGGACAAGATGATTCCATTGTTTGTACACGATTGAACAAATCCGGCATTGTGTCCGACAAATCCACCTGCACGACTTCCGTTTTGGGAATAGACATTTCCGTTGTTAATACAATTTTTGAGGTATTTATCTGTATTTATACCTCCTGCAAGTCCGCCGATGCGTTTCACATTATATCGTTTGGAAGTTGAAGCAAAAACACCATTCACGTCATCTTGAATGACTCCTTCGTTAGTGCTGTTTTCAATAATTCCTTCCTGTAGAGTTCCTGCAATTCCACCACCACGCCCGGAAGGTGCACTGATATTTCCTTTGTTAATTGCGTAGCCGATATAAGCCTCATCATTTTCTATATATCCCGCAATACCTCCTTGGTTGAAAGCTGAATAGGCACCGGAAGCAGTGTTGACTATGTTGCTGCACGTCAGGTTACCTTCGTTGCTGCAACCGTTTGCTTGTGTTGTGTCGCCTATTTTATTTCCGTATAATACACCTGCTAAACCTCCCATTCGAACACCTACATTAGCAGCGTCTGTTCCTTCAAAAGATAGATTTATTTGGTTGGTACATGCCAGTATGCTTCCCTCACAATAGCCTACTAAGCCGCCAATAGCAGCTCCTTGCGGAGCTTTACCTGTAATGGTGGCATTACCCGAAATCACTAAATTCCTGATGACACCGGAACTGCCGAGTGCATTGAATAATCCATGGGCAATATTGCCGTCTTCAAGATTATATGTAAAAGTCAGATTAATAACTGAATGTCCTTTACCATCAAATACATCGTTAAAGGTTTGCTCGCCGATTGTATAAACCACTTTTGTATTGGCGTTGGTCGTATTGCTTGTTACATTACTTCCTGCACCGCTCGTCAACGTGATATCTTTCATATCAATATCGTTCAACAGAATAACGTTTCCTTCCGTATCTTTGAATTTACGCAAACTACTTCCACTGGTCACAGCATCTATAAATGCTTTGAAGTCTGTTGCAGTAGCAATGCCTCCGTTTTCAATGATAGGCAAAGTGAAGCGCATCGGTTTGATCAGTACGTTATCTTCAGTGTCATAAAGCATAATCATTGTTACCCCTTCTTCGAAATCATCAGCGAAGGTGACGACCAATGTTTTATTACTACTATTTAACCTGGCTTCTAATCCATCGTCGTTGCGTGTGATGAGCATCAATGCTTGTGCTGCCTTTTTCCCAATGATATTATAATTTAAGGTAAGGTTTTTTGTTCCTTCCTCTATAATAATAGGAGAAATGGCAGTCTGATCTGTATTTTTAAACTCCACATTAAATAGTGTAAAGGTATTGACCGATAGAGTTTCTCCGTTGCCTAGAGTAATTGAAGCAGTTCCGTTATCGTTCATTTCCACTTTAGTAATAAGTGAAGTTGTTTTTCCTTCAGCTTTAATCGGCTTTTGGTTGCTGTCTAGAATTTGCTGGCCGTTAATAATCCAATATCCATTCTCATCCACTCGTATTTGAGGGGCGCTACCTGATACCGGTATTTTTTGTTTGTTGGCATCCAGCAGGAAAGTCGTTTGACCTTTGGTGGTAGTAGTCCAATAATATGTTCCGGCTTCTTCTTGTATTCCGATAATCGGACTGGAAACCATTTGGTCAGTGGTAGCAATGGTGAAACTATGCTCAATATTGTCACTTCCTTTATAAGAAATGACATAACCACCGTTAGCAGCTTCTGTGACAGAGGTGATGGCTCCTCCTTTCACAATCTGGCTCAACGCATTCGCTTGCAGTTGTAAACTGTTTAGCTTCTCTTTCAGTTGATCGAGATCTTTGTAGATTCCATCAATGTCCTTCCAGGCAGCCGAGTCATCATAGTCATCGGTGCAACTGCCAATCACGGGCATGAGTAGCAGGAATAAAAGTAGAAAATTTCTCATGTTCTTTAAATAAATTGATTCAATGGTTAATAGCGCGCTATGTGTGATTCGTTTCTATAATGAAGAACACATCATCTAACGGGGGTACGTAATCGGATTTGAACTTTTTTTTAAAATCATCACTATTTTCAATAAGACTTGAATTTTTCATATTAATTTCATAGTTTTGTCACCAGAAGTATGCTACTCCCTGTTTATTTCTCCCTTACATATTACAATATGATGTGATTTTAAATACGGCTTGGTATATCTTCTATATTATTTATAGCTTTGTTGACTAGAATCTTTTTTAGAAAAAACGATGAATAAAACTGATTTATCTTCTGCTACTGAAGAGCAACTGTTGTTACAGCGGTTGAGAGAAGGGGACATGGGGAGCTATGAAACCTTGTTTCATCGTTATTATCCTACTTTTTTTGCTTTTGCCAAAGGTATGCTGAAAGATGCAGGGGCAGCGGAAGATATTATTCAGAATGTGTTTATGAAAATCTGGATACACCGTGAGGCGCTGGACGAAACAATGTCAATCAAAAACTATATTTATGTACTCTCCAAACGTGAAGTCTTTAATCATCTTCGGGCCAAATACAATACTCATGTAGTGTTAACGGAAGACATGATGACATTGGAGCGACCTTCAAGTATGGATGAACCAACTACCGACTATCGTGAATTGCGAGAGGCAGTACAAAGTGTGATTAACACGATGCCACCTAAACGCCGGAGTGTGTTTTGCCTTAGTCGCTTTAAATCTCTGACTAATCAGGAGATTGCAGATAAACTTGGTATTTCCATTCGTACTGTCGAGAAACATATAGAACTGGCTCTCCGTACTTTTAAGGAACAATTAGGGAGCTTCTTTGCTCTTTTTGTAGGGTGGTTTCTTTAGATGAAGAGAAGGAAGTGTGATGATAATGGGTGGATTTTATAGTAGAAAGAGATATGTCGTATACATGACATATCTCTGATAATTTAATGAGAAGTTGATTTAAACCCGTATTTCCCAACCTTTTTCGTACTCTCTTCCCCAAAGTTTATTGGCTTCCAAATCGTTGAGAATTCGTCCGCTTCCCGGATCAATCTGTAATGAATGTCCGACACGTTGGGCAATGTTACCTAATTGTACTAACTGGGTACTGATACAGGCATCTACAATTCCGGAATTTAACTTTGTTCCTTTACGAATGGCATCAAACCAGTTTCGGAAGTGGAAGGCATCCAACTTTTCGGATGGATTCAACAGATTGCCGGTCTCAAATTTTAAATCACTTTTTACCTCTTTAATCGTTTTACCTTTTATATCTGTAATTTTATATTCATTGCCACCGCCAATGAAGAGAGTTCCGGTTTCTCCATAAAATGCGGTTCCTACTCCATATCCGTCTACCGGCATCGTATTACAACTACGTCCTTCCCATGAAAAAGATGCTTCGTCGCCAAATTGGAAGGTGATAAGTTGTGTGTCAGGAGTTTGCCAGTCGTCCTGAAAACGATACCGACCTCCGATAGAATCAACCTTTGTAGGATAATCTACGCCCAATCCCCAGCGGAGTATATCAACAAAGTGGGTTCCATTGTTGAGCGCTTCACCTGTTCCCCAATTCCAGAACCAATGCCAGTTATAATGGATGAAATTATCTTTGAAATCAGCAACACGTGGGGCAGGACCTTGCCATAAATCCCAATCCAGATAATCAGGTACAGGTACAACTTTCCCTGTTCCAATGGAAGGGCGATTATTGACATACCAAGATTTGGCATATCTCACTTTTCCGATAGAACCGGATTTGATTTCTTCCATAGCTTTAATTACATTGGGAAAGGAACGGCGTTGGTTACCCACTTGAACAATCCGGTTGTATTTCAAAGCGGCTCGAACCAACATTTCATTTTCTGCCGGATTATGACTGGTCGGTTTTTCCAGATAAACATGCTTTCCGGCCTGCATAGCCATAATGGCTGCTTTGGCATGCCAATGGTCAGGGGTAGCAATCACCACTGCTTCAAAATCGTTCGACTCTAACATCTTACGAATGTCTTTTTCTCCTTTGGGAGTACGTCCGGTAATTTTGTGGATAGCAGCCTGACATTTTTCTAATGCTCTTGAGTCTACATCACAAATGTAAGTAACTTCACAATCTGGAAGTTTGGCAAATCCTTGCGCCAGGGCCTTACCTCTCGAGTTCACTCCAATGACTCCGATACGTATTTTTTCGTTAGCTCCCAGAATATCTTGATTACGGCTTGAACCGAATCCTGGAAGTATGCTTCCTAATGAGAGTGCAGCTGTACCTGCTACTGTTTTTTTGATAAAATCTCTTCTTGTTGTCATAGTATCTATTTTTCTCCAAAATTAGGTTGTTATTAGAATATGTGAATGAGTATTTCCGTCAATTCTCCTTCAAAAAACGTAAATCTCTTATTTTTTTCTTCGGAAAAGGTGACTCAAGAATATCAGGATTCCTCGGGGAATCCATAATATGAGATAGATGAAAAAACTAATCACGATGACATACCCGATTTGGGATATTATTTCAATCCATGGGCGGGAATAGATAATGATTGCAATTACATTGATGATAAATGCAAGCAGGAAACTTAGAAGAAAGATATTCCTTTCTTGTTTCAACTTTTTTGAGGTGATAATAATATCTTTCATAGTTTAGAATTTCATATAGGGTATTTTATATTCGTCGGGGAAGAGGATATGGCGTTGTTCATCCATTGCCTGATTTCCAAGTAAACAAAGAACCGTTGAACAATATGCTTCTTCCACTACATTCTGTGCTTTCTCTCCGGTGATACACGACTGGCAGAAAGAAGACAGGATAATGTCCGAACCGTCTTTGTCTGCTCCGATCATACTCAATCCACTGTTTACGTGAATATCTCCATCAATGATAAAGTGTGGTGTGTACTCCATTTTTGTTTCCGGTCGCCAACTGGGACCTGCTGTCGGGATGGCGGCAAAGACCTTGTCTTTTACCTGGTCAATCAGTTGCCGGATACCCGAAGTTGAATGATCTTCTTCCAGATAATAAATACCTTTTGCCATTTCCATGGTTCCTTTACTTCCCAGAATCTGGTCTTCCATTCCGTTGAACTTGTTGGAAATCAATGATTCGTATGCGATCTTAACTCCATCCGAGTATCTGTAAGTGACATTGACGCTATCATAAACTTCTCGTCCGTCTTTCCAGTATACAATGTCACCCATTCCCATAATGGATTCCGGCATTTTTTGGGCTGCCCAGTTACAAACTTCCAACTGATGGCATGCTAATTCCGTCATTAATCCTCCGGAGCTCTCTTTGTATAATCTCCAATTAATTTTGCGTTCCAGCTCTGGTGAAGGAACCGGACGACGCCAGTCTGCATTACGGAACCAGTGACAGCGAAGACCTACTACATCTCCGATGAGACCGGAATGGATCATCTGCATTCCCTTGATGTACTTCTCGTCATACATTCGCTGCATACAAAAGTAGAGGACTTTGTCTGACTGGTTGTAAGTGTCATAGATAGCCTTGCACTCGTCAAGGGTACGTGCCATTGCTTTCTCGCAAAAGACATGTTTGCCGGCAGCTAATGCGTCCAATACAATAGGTGCATGCCAGTTTAGTGGTGTGGATATGATGACTCCATCGATGTCCTTCGATTCCAGTAGTTTGCGGTAATCCGTATATGGCTTTGCATCCGGACAAAGTTCTAATGCTTGTTGAAGATTGGGGGCATAATTATCACATACGGCAACAATTTGTGCATGAGGTATTTCTTTGAGGTTATGGATGTGGTATTGTCCTCTGGACCCGGTACCAATCAAAGCGATTCGTGCTTTCTCATGCTTGATCTCTTGTAGTTTCTCCGGAGTACAGGAAGTCAGCCAAGGAGTGGTCGCCAATAATGCGGTTCCTCCGGCAACATATCCCAGGCTTTTGATGAATTGTCTGAGTCCTAAGTCTACTCCTTTTTCTTTATGTTCTTTCATATCATAAATTGTATAGGGTTGCTTGTATATTATTGAACTTTTCTGAAATCTTTTTTTGTTCCTGTTCATTGGCAATCATCCAGACCGTACTAAGAATTTCGGCTTCCAACGGGTCGGGGGACAGGATAGAACTTGCTTTTCGTTGTTTATTAAATATGCCTGTAAGCGGATTCATAATGTGTCCGGTATATTGTAACGTATTGCCGGAAGTGGATAATGCTGTATCCTGCAGATCGAATTCTTTTAGAAGAGACTGATTGTACGGGTTCAGAAAACTGACTTTCCAACAATCTCCATAAGGATGATGTCCTATACCCAGGATCGAACTGTTTCCAAAATTAGCAAATGCATCACTAATATTCTCCTGTTCAATGAATTTTCTTATTTTCTTCAAAGCATATCCTTTGGCAAAACCTCCAAAATCAAGTGAAATATCAGGAGATGTAAAGGAGATATATGAATGTTCATGAAGTTGTATTTGGGAGAAATCTTTTAATGTAATGTCGAATAAGTGTGAAGTGGTCTCATAATAGTATGAGCAAAGCTGTAAGATTGATTTCATCTCTTTACTGATTTGAATCTTGCTTTGAGAAGCATGATTATTAATCTTGGAAACTTCACTATGAGGATCAAAACGATTTAATATTTTATCCAATCGCTCCAGCTCATAGGCGATATCTGCCCAAAGTGTATTCAATCGGTCGATATCGGAATGAATGAGCAGGATATCGAATCGGGTCCCCATGATATGAGGAATGAAGCCATGAAACATGGCTTCATTTTCATAATATTTGCATCTTGTTTCTAACACCTATTGTTTTGTTTATTTGTTTCCTTTCTTTGCCATTTCTACAGCAGTAGTAGTAATGTAATATTTAGCTAGTGTATTTTCATTTTCCCATTCCGGCATATCCTGATTGTGTACATAATGCAGGAAAGCCTTTGCCACTTTGCTGAAATGTTCTTCGTGTCCTAATCGTTTTTCCTGTGGTATGTCAATCAGATAAGTTCCATTCTTTTTGTTTTTGACAGATAAGAACGGATAAGTTATTTGAAGCTGTTCCACTGTTTTTTGCAATTGAGCTTCAAATGTCCGATTGTCAATGTCCGGTTCTTTCTGTATATATAGCTCTTTTACAAATCCATTTTTTTCATCCTGAACGATTTTTAAAGTGGCTTTACTTCCTTTCTTTATGGAAGTAAATGTATCTCCTCCGTTAGTGGGTGGAGTATAATTCCATGTGACTTTCATTCCTATACAAATCCCTTTAACGGTATAGTTGAGACTTCCGTTTGCCATCACCTCCAATACATCGTTTTTTATGTATCGGTTAAGATAAGCGGGAAAAGAATCGATTTGTGTCGATTGACTGAACTCTGCTAATGTAATTGGAGTTGGCCAGTGTTTGGCGGCATTCACGGTGACATCCGATTGATAATGAATCGTTTCATCAGGAAAACATTGCCAGTTGATGAGGTCGATCAGATGTGTTGTAACATCTGCAATGCCTTCTCCTTGTTGCTCTACATCGTAATACCATGCCGGGCGAATTAATGGCTTGCCAGAAACTGTCTTGAAAAAATGATGCACGCTTTCCATTATGACAGATGGATTGTCCGGTGAACCTTTTTGTAAATCTCCGAATAATTCCGTCTGATGCAAAAGCTCTTTTTCTATGATATTGAGGATATCATAACGTTCCGTCATCAGATCGTATAAAAGAAGATTCTTTTCTTTGGCGAGTTGATAGGCTTCTGTCAATAACTTGAAATCCTGTGGATTGATAGCCAGTGGCTTATCGGCAAGGACATGATATCCGGCTTTGATAGACTCCATGATATAGCGCGTCTTTTTCTGATTGTTTCCGGCCAATACTACTACATTACCTTTATGATCGGCAAGCATTTTCTGGAGATAATCATCTCCGGTATATACTTGTTTTTTCCATGTCGTAGGAGATTCCGCCCGCTGGTTATAAGAATCAATGCTTTCCAGATATTGATTGACGCCTGTTCCTTCGGGGGCATATATCTGGATGGTGTCACTGACATCTGTCAATTTCTCTTTTTGAAGCAGGCTGGCATGGAAATGTCCGGGATCGAGTACTACTATTTCCAATTGGGGTAGATCATTTGTCTCCATCCTATTCGCAGCTTGCTTTTTCGAGAAAGAACAAGAAACGACTATAAATAAAATTGCTATAATGGCAGTCCCTTTATATATAGATTTCATTCTCTTACTTTTTATAAGTTTTGATTAGTTTTCGGGCATCTTTCCAACCTTTTTGATAAGCTTCTTCCAATGTGACAATTCTTCCATTCTCTGTTTTACTCATATTGGATGCTTTCATGAAAGTGAATATTTCGATTGTCTCTTCTTTGGAGATAGGTGAAATTCCTGTTTGAAAGTATTTAAGAATCTGCTCAAGAAGCGCTTTATAACCTTGGTAACCTCCTGCGGCTACTGCTCCTTTTGAAGTATAGGCAGTTCCACCATAAATTTGCGGTCCTTTTATAATCGCTCTGAAAGTTCCGATTCTACCATCTTTCCATCGTCCTACTACTATATCCCCTCTATCTGAAGACATCCGGTTGACTGATTCGCATCCTGTCCCCATAATTGTGTATAATGTTTCTACTCCATGAATACCATAGAAACCGAAATCCGGATGCGTTGGTTCCACTTTGTGAGGAGAATAACAATCGGCTCCAAGGATTTTGCCAAATTCTCCATTTCTTAATTTCTGGTTTTGAGGAGTAAATCTAAGAGCAGAAGAGGAAAAAACAGGCGCATTGTATTTTTCTGCCATTTCATAAATAGCGATTGCATCTCCTAAAGTAGCTCCGATAGGTTTGTCAATATAGCATATCTTACCTGATTTGAATACCTCGACGGCTTGTTCCAAATGTAGTCTGCCGTCATTGGTTTCCAAAAGGACACAGTCTACTTTTTCCAGTAAATCTGCTATTGATGAGGTGATTTCCACGCCATTTGCTTTGACCTTTTCAATGTATCCGGGGATTCGTTCGTAACTGGATTGAATAGTCTTTGAACCGTACGGATACGCTGCTACTACCCTAAAACCTTTGGAAAAGGTCTCATCCGAACCACTATTAATCAGTTCGGTGAAAGCGGTGGAATGGGATGTGTCCAGACCAATAATTCCGATCCGCATAACTTTTTGTGCGTGTATACTGAAGCTGATAGCCAGTAGTATAAGAAGAAGTGAGATTCTGTTTTTCATAATCCTTTATAAATTAATTCTTTCTGCACTTTCCGGGTCCAAATATAATGAAGAATTTTCTTTTCTTCGTAATATGCTGGCCGGACATTTTTCTGAAACTTCACCATAAACAGTCTGATAGACTGCTTGAGCTTTATTTTTGAACGGGACGATACAAAACATCCATTCAGCTCTTAGCAAAGCCGGTATCGTGAGTGTTAAAGCTTCTTTGGGTACTAAGTCTAGTGTCATGAAGCATTTTTCATTGACTTGCTGTTGGCGACATATTGGATCCAGCTCAACTACTTTCACAAGTTTGGGATCATTAAAGTCTGCTACATCCGGATCATTGAAAGCAATATGCCCATTTTCTCCAATTCCCAGACAAACGATGTCAACCGGATGCTTAGTCAGCAAGTCTGCATATCGCTGACATTCCTCTTCAAGGTTTTCCGCCAGACCATTCAGATAGTTGACTTTCTTGAAAGGAACTTTGTCAAAGATACGAATTCTAAGGAAATGTCCAAAACTTTGTGGGGCTTCCGGATGTATACCGATGTATTCATCCATATGAAAAGCGTTTATTCTGGTCCAGTCGATGCGTTTGTCATGAATCAGATGACTCAAAAACTCATTTTGTGAGGGGGCAGCGGCGAAAATCATATTTATTTCCGGTTTGCTTTCCAATAAACGACAAATTTGGTCGCCGACTTCTTTTGCGGCTACACTGCCCATCTCTTGAATGGACGGGAAAATTCGAACTGTTAATTGTTCCTGCTGAAAAACTTTGGTCTTAGTTTCATTTAGTATAGATAACATGGCCTTTTAATATTGTATTATTTATATTTATTTGATTATCAAAAATGACTATGTCGGCATCCTTACCGATTCTAAAGAACCTTTTTCTTTGTCAATATGAAGAATACGGGCGGGCGTCAGGCTCATCATATGGACGGCGTCAATGAGAGGAACACCGGCTAAATATATCATGGTTCGAACCAGCCGGTCGGTTGTTGCAACACTACCGGCAAAAGCTTTCCGATCCGGCATTTTGGCCACTCCGTCTTCGATAATGACTTTCTGGCCATTGTTGAGGCTACCTAATATCGATTCACCGTCCGGCATACCCGCTCCTCTCATGGCATCAGTGCAGAGGGCTGTTTTATCAACTCCTTTGAACTTGTATACGAATTGGAGCAGGGGTTTCGGAAGATGTATGCCATCGGCAATAATCTCCACTGTCATATCTTCAATCAAGTAGGCGGCTTCTACTACTCCGGCATAGCGGAAAGCATTTTTGCGGGTCACTGATGACATGGCCGAATAAAGGTGGGTCACATGTGTATAACCTGCTGTAAAGGCTTTCTCAACTTCTTCATAAATCGCGTCGGTATGAGCGATGGAGGGGAGAATATGATGTTGTTGCAGAGTTTGCCCTAGTGCTAGAGCACCCTCCAACTCTGGAGCTACGCTCCAACGGATAATATCTTTTGAGGCTTCCAGAATGGCATTGTATTCTTCAGCTTGCGGCTTTTC
>ADJT01003874.1_pt1 | contig 24764 bp, 24 predicted proteins | sample 268108 | NCBI WGS metagenome assembly ADJT01 (sample SAMN00007487, study PRJNA43253) | human gut metagenome | isolation source: feces sample TS29
ATGTGCTCGGCGCTCTCCCTGGTGGTGAAGTCGCGCGGGTTCATCGGCTCGCCGTCGGCGCGCTCGTAGGGGTACACGTCGCAGATCGCGACCTCCTCTAGCGATTGCATGCGCGGGCCTCCTCGTCTACGACCACGCGGCACTCCATGCCCACCAGGCGGGCGCGGCACGCCACGCGGGCCACCTCGCCCATGAGCGCGATGCGCTTGGTGGGCACGGGGCCGTTCTTGATTTGCGCGGCCATGCAGGCGGCTCCCATGTTGAACGCCTGGCGCATGGCGGCGTCGAAGCCGCCGTCGCCCGGCTCGGGCACGGGGACGGCGCGCTCGATGCGCTTCAGGATGCTGTCCACCGTCTTGTCCGCGACGGTCTTGCTGATGATTTCCGTGAGCATTTGGGTCTCCTAACTGGGAAAACTAAAAGTGATAAAAACTTTTCAGGATTTCGGAACTTTTTTCTCTATGCGCTCCTTGCGCTTCTGCGCCGCCTTGACCCTGCGGTACAGGTAACGGCACAGCCACCGCTCCATGGCCTCGTCGTGCGCCTCTGCCGCCTTGTCGGCGGCGTAGCGGCTCATGCCCGAGGTGTCCGGGGCCTGCGGCATGGGGTCGGCGCGGCTCTCTCGGCCGCACTCGGTGCGCTCGTAGGTGCGGCGCTCCTCTGCGGTCAGCCTCGGCAGCAGCTCGGCTATGCGGGCCTCTATGGCCTCAAGCTGCTGCTGGCGTCTGCACGGTTCGCAGATGCCGTCCTTGCCGAGGGTCGCCCTGCGGCACCCGCACGACGGGCACAGCTCCAGGCGGTGGCGGTAGCAGCGCAGGGACACGTGGCCGCCGCTGGCGTTGATCACGCGCCGCGCGTTATCCAACTGGTTCTTGGACAGCCGCAGCTCGCGGCGAATCTCGCGGGCGGGCACCTTTCCCGCCAGCTCGGCTATGCGGTCGAGGTCGGCCTTGCGCCACGCCCTGTGTGGCCTGCCCTTGTCTCGGCGGGTCACTCGTCGCTCACCTCCACGACCACGCGGGGGCGCGCCCTGTCGGTGAGCACCCTGTCGGGGCACTGCTCCACGTACTTGCGGGAGTCGTCCTTGATTACGCCCGCCGCCACCAGGCCGTCGAGCACGAACTTGCGCGCGAAGCCCACGTTGTCGGCGTCGCGGCGCATGTCGGGCTCGTAGAACGTGGTGCGCACGGTCACCCGGCGCTCGAAGCGCGGCGCGCGCTGCTGCATGGCCGCCGCCCTCACGCGCGCCGTCTCGCGCTTCTTCATGGCCGCCGCCTTGTAGCGATTGGCGCGCTCGGCGCTGATGTAGTCGTTCAGGCTCGGCATTCGGCCCTCGACCGTGACGGTGCACCTCATTGCGCGCCCCTGTCGTAGATGCCCTGCGCCTCGGTTAGCGTGGAGGCGGCGAAAACGGCTGGGCCCACGATGGCCTCCCACGTGCCCACCAGGTCCACGGAGTCCACCGGCGTGCGGCGGAAGCTCACGGCGGCCAGCATGGAGGGGCGCTGCAGCACCATGTAGCGGGACAGCACGCTCCACAGGTTGTGGTCGCGCTTGAACTCGCTGGCCTCGCTCACGGTCATGCCGTTCTGGCACGCCAGGGTGTACACGTTGTCGCGCTGGATGACGTGGCCCTCCAGCATCAGGCGGTAGCAGATGCGGCGCAGCTTCGCCCATGTATCGGGGTTCGAGGCAACCCAGCCGCGCGCCTTGGCCACGAGGGCCTGGGCCTTGGCGTCTACCTCGGCCATACTGTTGCCTCCAGCGCCCATGTGGCGGCGATGCACGCGCAGACGAACAGGGCGGCGAAAACGGCCTGCAGCCTCTCGCGGCGCTGCTCGGGTGTTACACTGGTCTCGGTTCGGAAGTGAACCGTTGCGGTGCGCGTCTTTCGCTTGCCGGCTGCGACGCGCACCCTCTTTCCCTTGATCTTTTCCATTCCTGGAACTTCCTCTCGTTCTCTGGGTCCTTGTAGAACTCGCGCATCATGGCGGCGCACTCGTCGCACATGGCGCGCTGTATCGGGGTCATTCGCCCGCGACGCCCGGCAGAAGCAGCGGGGCGTCCTCGTAGGCGACCTCACCGGTGTCCCTATCCACGAACATCACCTCCTGGTCGTCGTACACGTGGATGTTGAGCATCTGCCCCGTGAACTCCACCAGCTTGGGGATGGAATCGCGGAACTTCGGGTCCAGCTCAAACTGCAGCACGCACTTTCCGCTCTTCACGTTGAGGGCGGTGAACCCCCCCGTACGGTCACCTCGTTCAGCATGGCCTACTCCTTCTCGTCGTACGCGGTGTCGCGCGCGATGGTCTTGAAGTCGGTGCTCCAGCCCTTGCCGTTCACGCTGAACTGCACGGAGCTGTAGACGTTGAACTGCATGCCGCCGAGCTCGAACCAGGTCGTGCTCGCCTCCAGAAGCTCGATGCCGCTCGTCTGGAAGCCCCACATGGCCGCGATGCGGCGCTTGAGGCTGACGTGCGTCTCCTCCATGCAGCCGTTCTCGGCCAGCTCGAAGTTGACGGCCACGCGCTTGCGGTCGTCGGTGAGGTGGTCGAGCGTTTTGCCGATGATCTCGGCGACGAACTCGGGCTGGTGGCTCTTGGTGGTCATGGTGTGTCTCCTTTTCTGATAGGTAAATCTAATTACAGTTTGAAGCGAAAAAAATTTCTTCGGGTTTGTAGCCCAAGAAGTCGGCGGCCTTTTTAGCCGTCTCGATGCGCATGCGGTCGGGGTGGTCTTCATAAACATCGTATGTAGGTCCTGAAATGCCCAGATGTTCAGCCATTGCCTTCTTGGTTACGCCCTTGCTCATGCGCGCCTGCTTGAGTGACTTCATACTCCCTCCTTTCTGTCCATAACTGTAATTAATCTTCAGAACACGGTCAAGATTAATTTTGGTAAAATTGAAAATAAATTTAAGTCCTGGAAGGAGTTAAGATGCCGATATCCGACAACATAAAGAAGTTACGGCAGATTTTCGACGTTACCCAGGATGAACTGGGTGAGATTGCAGGTGTGACGGGTAACGCCGTTTCGCAGTGGGAAAATGGCCGCTCCGAACCCCGTATGGGAGCTATTGAGCGCATGGCGGCCTGCTATCAGATTAGTAAGTCACACCTTATAGAAGACGGCGGAATGGATCAGATTGACCCCGTGACCAAAAAGCCCAAGGGCAGCTCCTATATGCCCGCCGGTGCCATGCCCGTGGTGGCCAGCAGCGCAACCGTGCCACTGCTCACGCTCGGGCGCGTGCACGCCGGCGCGCTCGCCGACGAGGAGGAGATAGCGCACCGCGTTGAGGTGCCCGCCTCGGTGTGCGCCGGGCATCCGCGCGCGTTCGCCCTGGAGGTCGAGGGCGACTGCATGAACCGCGTCATACCCGAGGGCAGCCACGTGCTGGTCGACCCCGACCGCCAGCCCGCCAACGGGTCCATCGCCGTGGTGGAGACCGAGGACTACCGCGCGGTCATGCGCCGCTGGTACAAGGGCAGCACCAAGCTGATGCTGTCGGCGGATAGCTTCGAGGACTACGAGGACATGATTTTCGGCATGGACGACGGCCCCGTGCGCGTGATCGGCACGGTGGTGTGGTTCCAGGCCGCCGACGAGATGGAGTAGCCGTGGGCGGGCGCGCGGCGATATACGCCCGCTTCTCGAGCCACAACCAGCGCGGCGAGTCCATAGAGATACAGGTGGAGAAGTCCCGCGCCTACTGCGCCGAGAACGACCTGCGCGTGGTGGCCACGTACTGCGACTTCGCGCAGACGGGCACCAACACCGACCGCGCCGAGTTCCAGCGCATGATGGCCGACGCCAAGCGAGGGCTGTTCGATTTCGTGGTCATATATAAAGTTACCCGAATCATGCGCAACCGCGACGAGATGGCCATGGCGCGCATCATGCTGCGCCGCTGCCGCGTCGAGATACTGTACGCGGGCGAGGACATTTCGGACGGCTCGGCGGGCGTGCTGCAGCTGGGCATGCTGGAGGTGCTGGCGGAGTACGAGAGCGCGCTCGACGGCGAGCGCATACGCGACGGCATACAGAAGAACGCCGAGCGGTGCATGGCCAACGGCTGCGTGCGCTACGGCTGGGACATAGTGGACGGGCGCTACGTGGTCAACGAGGAGGAGGCCGCCGCAATCCGCCTGGGCGTGCGCATGGTCTTGTCGGGCAAGTCGGTGGCCGACGTGGTGCGCGCCTGGGAGCCGTACCGCACCAAGCGCGGCGGCAAGTGGCGCTTCCAGACGGTGCGCCGCATACTGATGCGGCGGGAGAACGGCGGGGAGTACCGCTACGCGGGCGTGGTCGTGCCCGGCGGCATGCCCGCCATCGTTCCCATGGATGACGAGGAGAGGGTGATACGGATGCTTGAGGACTCGCACAGGCCCCGCGCCAAGACCGAAGCGTGGGACTTCCCGCTCACGGGCAAGCTCTACGACGGGCGCGACGGCGGGCTGATGACCGGCACCAGCGGCACGGGCAAGTCGGGCAGGCCCTATCACTACTACCGCTGCCGCAGCTGCGGGCGCACCGTGCGCCGCGATGTCGTGGAGAAGCGCGTGGCCGACGCCGTGCGCGAGGCCCTGGGCAGCGCCGACAGCCGCGAGCGCATCGCTCGCATGCTGGCCGACGCCGAGGAGGAGCGCGCCGACGAGAAGCCCTTGAGCGAGACCATAAAGGGCGAGCTGGTCAAGATCGAGACGGCGTTCTCCAACATATGGGCGGCCATCGAGTCGGGCATCGCGCCGCCGGGCGGCAAGGAGCGCATAGACGCGCTGAAGCAGCGGCAGGCGCTCCTCAAGGACGAGCTGCGCACGGCCGAGGCCCTTGAGGCCGCCCGCCTTGACTACGACCGCGCGCTGTTCTGGCTTGAGGGCATGGCCGCCGCCGAGGTGGACGACGCGCAGCTCCTGCGCACGTTCGTGGCGCGCGTGGTGCTGGGCGGCCCCGACGATGACGACGGCCTGCGCGTGGCGTTCACGTTTGACGATTCTGCCGGCTTGGGCGATAATCCGTCGCTGCCTGGCGCTATAGGTCCAGGTGGCGAGGTGTTCGACCGAATGAGCGCCAGCTCCACCATAAGCAACAGACAGGTAGATATTCGTATCTGCCTGTCTTTTTATTTCTAGTCCGTACCGCGGAGAATCGAACTCTGTGCAGGGCGCGGGCGTAAAGAAAACGCGTAAGCGTTTTTAGCCCGCGGGCGAGGACGCCGGTAGGCGGCCGAAGCCGGTGCGTATTTGCGAAGTAAATACGCGGATTCTCCGCGCAATGCCTCAGCCCAAAACAGATGCGATGTCGATCGGATGACAGCCGACAATGCCCCCGCGCCAACGTCATCTCTACCCGCGGAGAATCGAACTCTATGCAGGGCGCGAGCGTAAAGAAAACGCCTTGGCAACGCAGACCGGGACGCGCTTTCCCAATGGCGGCCCAGGCGGAAAGCGTGTCCCGGAATCCGCGCTCAGACTGGGACGTAGTTTCCGGATGGCGCCTCAAGCGGAAACTGCGACCCGGAATCCCGCCGTAGAGTGGGACATGCTTTCCCAATGGCAGCTCAAGCGGAAAGCGCATCCCGGAATCTAAGCTCGGAATGGGATTCATTTTCCTGATGGTGGGCTCAGCGGAAAATGAGACCCGGAATTTGCTCTGAGAACGGGACACACTTTCCGCTTCACCTGCCGCCTCGAAAAACCTGCGCTCTCACCATCCCAAAACTGGGTAGAAGAAAGCCAAAACGCAATCGCAGGAGGTCAACATGACTGCAGAAGATAAGGCAAAGAACGCCGGCAAGGTCGCGCTCGTCCTGGAGGGCGGTAGCTTTCGCGGGCAATTTACCGCAGGCGTGCTCGACGTCCTCATGGAGGCTGGTGTCGAAATCCCGGCGGTGTACGGCGTCTCGGCCGGCGCCCTCAACGGCGTGAACTATAAGTCGCACCAGATCGGCCGTGCCAACCGCATCAACCTGGCTTTCTGCAACGACAGTCGCTTCATGGGCGCCGCATCGTTTGCGTCCACGGGCTCTATTGTGGGTTACGACTTTATCTTCAACGATGTCCAGGACCGCCTGGACCCCTTTGACAACGAGACGTTCGACGCGAGCCCCATCGAGATGTACGCCGTCGCGACGGACATGCTTTTTGGAACCGCCGCGTACCTGCCGGTCAAAAGCGCCGTGCTCGATCTCGACGCTGTGCGCGCATCGACGTCGCTGCCGCTGGTGACGCCGCCGGTCGAGATTGACGGGCACAAATACGTCGACGGCGGTGTGGCCGATTCGGTTCCTATCGAGCACGTGCTGGAGGAGGCGGGCTTCGATCGCGCGGTTGTCATTGTCACGCAGGACCGCTCGTACGAGAAAAAGCCCTACGAGTTTATGCCTGCCGCGCGCGCCCGCTATGCCGACTACCCCTATCTGCTCGAGGCTATCGAGACGCGCCACGACCGTTACAACATCCAGCGCATGCACCTGTGGAAGTATGAGCGCGAGGGCCGTGCGTTGGTCGTCGCTCCGCAAAAGCCGGTCGAGGTCGGCCATGTCGAGCACGATTCGGCAAAGCTTTTGGACCTGTATATCCAGGGCCGTCAGGAGGCAAAGCGTCTGCTCGCGGAAATCCAAGAGTTCGTTGAGCGCTAACGACGGCGAACCCTCAAAAAATGGCAACAGCTAAAGAGCTGGAAAATCACGGCTCGTGGATGACATGTGCAGAAACTCTGGTCGGAGCCAAAATACCTGTTGACTCGTACGGCGAGCGGGGTAATATGGACGGGTTACTTGCAGAGCCCCGTGAATCTCTGTAACAACACGTACTGTACATGGAGGAGTCTAAGTGATTTCGAAATCGACTCACTACGCCAAGCAGGGCGAGGTCCAGCGCAACTGGGTTCTCGTTGACGCCGATGGTGCTGTCCTGGGCCGTCTTGCCACCCAGATCGCAATGATCCTGCGCGGTAAGAACAAGCCCCAGTTCACGCCCAACAGCGACTGCGGCGACTTCGTTGTCGTCATCAACGCCGATAAGGTCCAGCTTACCGGTAACAAGGCCGATACGAAGACCTATTATCGCCACAGCGGCTACAACGGCGGCCTCAAGGCTGAGAGCTTCCGCCAGGCTATGGAGAAGCACCCGGAGAAGGTCATCGAGCGCGCCGTTCGCGGTATGCTGCCCAAGACCACCCTCGGCCGTGCCCAGATGACCAAGCTTAAGGTCTACGCTGGTGCCGAGCATCCGCATGCTGCCCAGAACCCCACGAAGATTGAGCTGGAGGCTTAAAGATGGCTGAGAACACCGTTGTCTACCAGGGTACCGGCCGTCGTAAGAACGCCGTCGCCCGCGTCCGTCTCGTCCCCGGCACCGGCAAGGTGACCATCAACAAGCGTGACGCCGAGCAGTATTTCGGCCGTCATCAGCTCGTTGAGAACGCCCTTGCTCCCTTCAAGGTGACCGACACCGCCGGTCAGTTCGACGTTATCGCTCTGTGCGATGGCGGCGGCATCTCCGGTCAGTCCGGCGCTCTGCGGCTGGGCATCGCTCGCGCTCTTCTGAACGCTGGCGACTACCGTGCTGACCTCAAGAAGGCCGGTTTCCTTACGCGCGATGCTCGCGTGGTCGAGCGCAAGAAGTACGGCCTCAAGAAGGCCCGCCGCGCTCCCCAGTTCTCCAAGCGCTAAGGTTTTATCTCCTTTCGAGATACAATGTACAAGCGGGGCCTGCCGATTCCTCGGCGGGTCCCGCTTTTCTTTTTCGACTAGGGTGGGCGGTTGCATATCGCCTACTAGGGAAGGAGCGATCCTATGCCCCAGAACATCTTCGGCACCGATGGCGTCCGTGGCGTCGCCAACGCCGATCTTTCGTGCGACCTCGCGTTTCGCCTGGGCCGCGCGGCGACCAAGTTTCTTGGTCCGGACATCTGCATCGGCCGTGACACGCGCCTTTCGGGCACCATGCTCGAGAGTGCTCTGACCGCCGGCATTATGGCCGAGGGCGGCCGCCCGCACTGCTGCGGCGTTATCCCTACGCCGGCCGTGGCGCTGCTCACCGTCCAAAACGAGCTCGATGGCGGCATCGTCATTTCTGCTTCGCATAATCCGCCGGAGTTCAACGGCATCAAGTTCTTTAGCCGCAAGGGCATGAAGCTTCCCGACGCGGTTGAGGAAGAGATCAGCGCCTGGGTCATGTCCGAGGAGGCCATGGCTGCCGACACGCTGCCGACCGGCGCCGGTGTGGGTCACATCATCAAGATGAAGGACGCCCGCAAGGCATATGTCGATCATGCCATCAGCACGCTCGACGGCCTTAAGCTCGACGGCCTGGTTGTTGCCGTCGACTGCGGTCACGGTGCTTCCTGCCAGACCACGCCCGCCGCGCTGCAGCGCCTGGGCGCCACGGTCCATGCCATCAACACCGATTACTGCGGCACTGACATTAACGTTGAGTGTGGCTCCACGCACCTTGAGCCCCTGCGCGAGCTCGTGCTGCGCACCCATGCTGACATCGGTCTGGCCCACGACGGCGACGCCGACCGCGTGCTGTTCGTGGACAGCGAGGGCAATGAGATCGACGGTGACTACATCCTGGCTATCTGCGGATCTGACCTCGCCGCTCGCGGCAAGCTCGCCAACTCCGAGATCGTCTCGACCGTCATGTGCAACCTGGGCTTCTCCATCGCTATGAAGGAGCAGGGCTTCGAGATGGTCCAGACCGCCGTGGGCGACCGCTACGTTCTGGAGCGCATGCTCGCGGACGGCGCCGTCATCGGCGGCGAACAGTCCGGCCACATCATCTTCCTGGAGCACAACACCACCGGTGACGGCCTGGTGACGGCTCTGCAGCTGCTGGCCGTGCTCAAGCGCACCGGTCGTACCCTCACCGACCTTGCCGGCATCATGAAGAAGTACCCGCAGGTGCTCGTCAACGTGCATTCCGACAACAAGGCTGGTCTGGACGATTGCCAGCCCATCTGGGATGCCGTCGCTGCTGCCGAGAAGGAGCTTGACGGCCGCGGCCGCATTCTGGTGCGCCCGAGCGGTACCGAGCCGCTGGTCCGCGTGATGGCCGAGGCCGAGACGCACGAGCTGACCCAGCGTGTTGTCGACGACATCGTCGAGGTTGTCAAGCGCGAACTTCCCTAATGGTCAAAAACGGGTGCCAAGTGGTAAACTGTTAAAGCTATTTTGGTTGATTGGTATGTCCGAGGGGGATCATGTTCACTAAAGTCCTAAGGTCTTTTGGTATGCGTGGTCGAGTCCTTACGCTGGATGCTCCCATCTCGGGCGACGTCATTCCGTTGTCCGAGGTCAATGACCAGACATTTGCCACCGGCCTTTTGGGCCAGGGCGTGGCGATTCAGCCTACGGGTACGCGCGTGATTGCGCCGGCAGACGCCAAGGTCGAGGCCATTTTTCCCACGGGACACGCCGTTGCGCTTAACACGGTCGATGGCTTGGACGTGCTTATTCACGTTGGTTTGGACACTGTTCAGCTCGAGGGCAAGCACTTTACCGTACATGCGCAAGTGGGTGACATCGTCCATAAGGGCGATGTACTCATCGAGTTCGATCGCGAGGCAATTGCTGCCGAGGGCTACGATGTGACGGTTCCCATCTTGGTGTGCAACTCCGTTGAGTTCTCGAGCATTAAGGGCTCCGTTGGAGAGCACGTCGAGGAGATGGACCAACTCATCGTCGCTCGCGAGCGCTAGTGAGCGCGCTCGGCCTTTAGCCTACAATTCAAACACGTTTACGGAGGGCGCCCTTGAAAGAGGGCGCCCTCCGTGGCAAGATGGGAAACGTCCGAGGCTAAACAGCTTTGGGTCACCGTGGACGGGCAGGGGCCTCGACGCGGCTAGACACGAGACACATACATTACGCGACCTCGCCCTGGTGGCCGCACACGTTGGTTGCGGCCGACGCGGGCCGCGGGCAAGTGCTTGTAAGGGGAGCCTTGCCTCTTTTGTACGAGAAAGGACGCGTAATGAAGATCATTAAAGCTAAAGACTACGAGGATATGAGCCGTAAGGCCGCCAATATCATCTCGGCCCAGGTTATCCTCAAGCCCGATTGCGTACTGGGTCTTGCCACCGGCTCCACCCCGATTGGCGCCTACAAGCAGCTCGCCGCTTGGTACGAGAAGGGCGACGTCGACTTTGCCGAGGTCAGCACCTACAACCTGGACGAGTATCGCGGTCTTTCGCACGACGATCCCCAGAGCTATCACTACTTTATGCGCGAGAACTTCTTCGATCACATCAATATTGATCTGAACAACACGCACGTGCCCGATGGCTCCAACCCCGATGCCGCTGCTGCCTGCTCCGAGTACGACAAGATCGTCGCTGCCGCCGGTTACCCGGATCTGCAGCTGCTCGGCATTGGTAATAACGGTCATATTGGCTTCAACGAGCCCGATGACCACTTCTCCAAGGGTACGCACTGCGTCGATCTGACCGAGAGCACCATTCAGGCCAACAGCCGCCTGTTCGACAGCATCGATGATGTGCCCCGTCAGGCTTACACCATGGGCACCCAGACCATCATGTATGCCCGCATGATCCTGGTTGTCGCCAACGGTGAGGCCAAGGCTCAGGCTGTGCACGATATGTGCTATGGCCCGGTTACGCCCGAGTGCCCCGCTTCGATCCTGCAGCTCCACACCAATTGCGTCGTCGTTGCTGACGAGGCCGCTCTTTCGCTCTGCGAGTAACGCGACCAAGCGATCTTACATAGCTTTCCAAAAGGCCCTCGCTTTGCGGGGGCCTTTTTAGTGGATGCGGGCCGTAATGTGTGCATGACGGAAACCTTGCCATATGCTTGGCGAGTGGGCTCTAAATCATGAGATTCATTCCGTACCAGATTCTATGCACATTTGCCACTATAGAGTCGCAAGCGGTAGCGAGGAATAGGCGAGTTGCGCAACTCAAATAAAAACAGACGACTGCGCTACACTGCAAATTGGATGGGACATGCTGGCAAGCGCATTGACCTGCGCAAAGACCTATTGGTCGGGGGATAAATTACCATCGGGCCTCGCTGTACAAAAACTTGCCAAACACGTACCGGCAGACAACCAAAAACTCTAAGTCGCGCTATTCACGGGGTGGCTCATATGGTCCTGCAGCTACGGTGTCCATATGGTCGAGTTGAGGAGCAGGCATGGTAAACGATCTGGGCAATACGGACGACCTCGAGTTGATGCCGACGGGCGGCGGCTATATGGTGCGGCGCGATCGCTTGATGAACGAGCTCATCGTTAAAGGGCGCAAGGCAGGAATCGTTCTGCTTTACGCGCCCGACGGGTTTGGTAAGACGTCGGTATTGCTGCAATACGTGCAGGAAGTTAAATCGGATCCCACGCGAGGGCCGGTTCGGATAATCGAGGCCGACCGCGCGATTGGACGCGAGCTCTTTATGCAGCTCGAGGTTGTCGCCGATGAGCTTAAGGACAAACCGCATTCGCTCGTTGCGATCGACAACGTGCCCAATCTCGAGCAGCGCGAAACAGAGGACCTCATCGATCGAATCCGCAGCTTACGTGCTACGGGGACGGGGGTCTTTATTACTTGCCGCCCCTCCAACCGATTGCTTATCCACGGGTTGGGCGATTCTGTAAAAGTCAATGCGCAGATGCTCAAGGTGCACGCCTATGAGTATTCGTCATGGGCTACGGCGTTTTCGATCAGTACATCGCTCGATTTTTATCGGCTCACGCAGGGTGTGCCAGAGCTGGTATCTGCCCTGCAGACGGGAATGTATGGACAGGGCGATGTTGCCGGGTTGCTCGAGAACGAAATCGTCAACGTGTACGGTGCGGCGCTGGCAGATCTCGCATCGCTCGAGAACAACCTGTTGTTTACCGTTGCCTGCTTGATGGTGCTGATGGGCGAGGGTCGCATTGCGGAGCTAGAGGCGTGCGGTGTAAGGCTTTCGATGATCGACCAGTCCATCTTTGTGCGCGATTATCCGTTTTTTGGCGTGGATCCGTCTGATCGCACCTTTAGGTGTTTGGGCGCTAAGGACAACGCGCGCCTGAGGCTGCGAAAGCTCGTTGCCGAGATCCGTCCCGAACTTGTATCGCGGGCTGCTCGCATTTTGATTAAGGCGGGCCGATGCGATTTGGCTATGGACCTGGCCGATGCGTTCTTGGACCGCCATGTGGTGTTGGAACTTGCCGGGCAGTATGGGGCCGATCTTGCCCTGACCGGGCACGGAGGTGACATTTGCCGCGCGGCGACGGCGATGGTCAATGCGGAAAAGCAGGAGAAAGAGCCGGCACCCGCCGAGGCGCTCGGCGTGTATCTGGCGGCTGTCAGCGTGTGCAATACAAAGCTCGCAAGGTATATGGCGTCCGTTATCGAACGTGCGGGCGATCAGGCGGCTCGCGAGCTCGACCCCGCTACCTGGAAAATAGCACAGGCGCTCACTATCGCCTTTTACGGCGACAATGACCTGGGGCTTCCCGCCAACCCTGTTGTGCAAGAACAGACATCCTGCGAGGTGCTCGACATGCTGTCCGCGCATATCGAGGTCAAGCGCCACCTAACCGAGCGAGCGAAAGACGGCAATGTTCTCGCGAAGCTCAAGGCGCGCAAAGCCTATGATTGCGAGCTCGACATCGCGGGGATTCTCATACAGGCCGACCATATGCTGGTGGAGCTGTTCGACGGCTCGTTTGCTAAACCCGACGAGCGCGATGACAAGATGGCGCAGATACTCGAGGCGCTCGATATCCGCGGGCTTAAGGCGCCATCCATTTGGCTGCGTATGGTGCTGGCGGCGCGGCGCCTGCTCGCGGGCTTGCCCGTGACCGACGATGTGGCGTTTGGCGAGCTCGACCGCTTTGCGGTGCGTGTTCGCGACAATCAAATTCAGCTGTTTGGGCTATTGCTGGAGGGCTGGCAATCGCTGGCGGAGGGGCGGCCAGTCAACGCAAAGTTCCGTGCGGTCCAGGTGCTCAAGCTCGCCGACGAATCGATTACGTACATGCGCGAAAACGCTTTGCTGCTGGAGCGCGTGGCGTATCTGCGCAATACGTCGCTGGTATCGGTTCGCGAAGAGGCGGAGCTGCTCGATATTAGCAAGACGCAGGTCGGTGGCTCAGAAGCCTGGGTCGTGGCGCTGCATTTGGCCTGTGCGGGCCGAGACAGCGACCTTGCGGCCTGGATGTCCATGAATCGTGCGGGGATTCTAGAGCCATCGTATCGGCTCTTTGCGCGCCTTGCCATGCATTGTCTGGGCGAGCCGGCGGGCAGGATACGCAAGAAGCTTCCCGTGCGCGAGCTGTCGCGGTACTCGCTGCGCGACGATTTGGAAGGGGAGGGCGAGCGTCTGTTCCAGGCTGGCGAGGTTGAAGCCGTTGATACCATCGACCATATCGAGATTCGCATGTTTGGTGCGTTTCGCGCCGAGCGCGACGGGTTTCCCATCACGGACAAAATGTGGCGCCGCAAGAAGGCGGCGACACTTGCCGAGCGGCTTGCGCTGGGCATGGATGCGCTCGTCGATCGTGAGACGCTGGCCATGGAGCTGTGGCCCCATGCCGAGTTCAATAGCGCCCGCAACAACCTGTACTCGACGATATCGCGCTTGCGGTCGGCCTTGGGGCCGACGCCAGACGGCAAGTCGTGCGTGCTCATCCAAAATGAATGCATCGGACTCAACGGCGACTACGTCAAGACCGATGTACGGCTGTTTGACCAGATAAGCCGCGAGGTTTTGGGAAATCGCACGGGTGCGCGCGGGCCCCATTTAGTTGAACTGTGCCTTAAGATTGAGCAGCTTTATGCCGGACCGCTGTATGTTCCCAATGGCTGTAATCCCACCTACTTTTTGCGTATGCGACGCATTATGCAGTCAAAGTACATCGATTGCATGATTAAGGGAGCAAATGCCGCTCTAGAAGAAAACGATCCGCAGTCGGCGATCTGGCTGGCGGAGTCGGGGCTTCGGCAGGAAACGGCGCGCGAGGATATGGTGCGCTGTGCCATGCGCGTCTACAGTGCGGCGGGGCGGCGGCGCGATATCGTCGAGCTGTACAGCGGGCATATGCACCATCTGAGGGAGCAGGTCAATGGCGTGCCCGAGCCCGAGACGCGGCGCCTATACGAGCGCTTGGTGGAGGGGCGGCTCAATCGCGTGCTGGTCGAGCGATAAAAAACGGGCGCCCGAAGTACTTGGGCACCCGTAAGCTTGCTATGTGTTGGCTCGCCGGATCATTGGCTCTTAGACGAGCTTGATCTTCTCGATGTCCTTGCGCGAGGACTCGCGATACAGCGAGAACTTGCGACCGATGACCTGGACGACCTCGGCGTGGCAACGCTCAGCGAGCTCTTCGGCGGCCTCGCGGGCGGAAAGACTGGAGCCATCGAGCACGGAGCACTTAACGAGCTCGTGCTTCTCCAGGTAGGCGACCGTCTGCTCGACGGTGCCCTCGTTGACATCGGACTTGCCGATGATGATGGCGGGGTTGAGGTGATGGGCCATGCTGCGAAGCTGCTTGACCTGTGCTCCTGTCAGTGCCATGGGTTCTCGCTTTCTATGTATGGGGCGCCCCGCGACGGGGCCTTAATCTACGTGAGCTGTCCCACGATAGCGCAGGAACGGTGCGGTGTGGAGCGCGTTTGCCCAGTTCAAAAAGAATGCGGATGCCGAGTGAGTGGGCGGTGCGGGTTGCGAGCAGGCTATGAGCTGGGCGCAGAGACTGGCTCCCATGCAATAAACGCCCAACGGACCTTGCGGACGTGGTCGAGCATGTAGCGTCCCTGCGGCACGCCCTTGGAGCCCGGCTCGCCGGCATGGGGGTTCTCAATCATGTGTTGAGCGATATAGTCGCGCAGACGGTCGACCTTATCCTCGTTGCCATGCTCAAGCATGCGGGAAAAATCTGCTACGCCCGCTTCAAGGTTATCGAAGGTATCGCGACGAGGCGATTCAAAGTATGTAACCTGCGGCAACGCACCCATCTGAATGAGGATGTTGAAGGCGTACACAAAGCCATTACTGCAGGTAACCGAGGCGCCAATGGCGTTCATCAGGTGCAGATCATAGCGCGGGCTGGAGTTGGCGACCATCGTGACAGCACAACGCCGACGAGCCGTACGATCAAGCTTGGTAAGCGCGCCTTTTAGGTTGGTCGTGGTGACAGAGCGACTGGCAAAGGCAACATCCACCGCTTTCGCGACCGGTCCAACCAAATCCCAATCATCATCCCAAGCAAGCTCAAGCGGCGTAATCAGGTCCTCGAGCCCATAGTACTCAATGCCAGCATCAAGCGTGCCCAACATGGCAGGAGAGAAGTCGGCAGCAATCACGGAATGCCCGTCTTGCGCAAGCGGAATAGCAATCGACCCAGCCCCACACCCCATATCCAGCACGGACTCGCCGGGCTCAAGCGCCAACAACTTTATAAAATCCCGAGCATAAGGGGCAGTCTCCAACGGCCGAAAATGCCGAGCCCTTTTATCCCACTCAAAAGAATCATCAGCCCGATGCCGACCAGCTTGCAGGCGCATCCATTCGCCATTCCAATCCGCAGAAAGAAGCTCAGAGCGAGCATCCCCATCAACCACGGGCTAACCTCCTAGCAACAAAAAAGCGACTCCTTCCAAAAGAAGAGCCGCAACCAGCATATATCAGAAAAAGAACCGTTCCAACGCCAAATCGCCGCACCAGCCAAGTGGTGCAGGAGCGAAGCAACTGCAACCGGGATAGAACCCAACTGAGGTCCCGTTGTGCGGGAGCCCCGGGGAGGGCAAATATATAAGGTCGATCGCGAGTTCCGCACGAGCCGGAGAGCACTTAATGTGCTCTCCGTGCGAGTCAGGACTGTCCGAGCAGGCGACCTTATATATTTGCCCTCCCCGGGGCTCCTCGCCAGTCCCCCTCAGCTAGTTCTTCAGCGAGTTCAGCGGCGCCGGGAAGCGTCCGCCACGGTGGGCAAGCACGGTGCCGGCGTTGGGGTTCACCGGCATGATGGGCGCACGGCCAAACAGGCCGCCGTACTCGACGCAGTCGCCCACGCCCTTGCCGATGGCGGGAATCACGCGGACGGCCGTGGTCTTGTTGTTGATGACGCCGATGGCCATCTCGTCGGCGATGATGCCGGCGACGGTCTCGACCGGAGTGTCGCCGGGGATGGCGATCATGTCCAGGCCAACGGAGCACACGCAGGTCATGGCCTCGAGCTTCTCGAGCGAAAGCGCACCGGCCTCGACGGCGGCGATCATGCCGGCATCCTCGGACACGGGGATAAAGGCGCCGGAGAGACCGCCCACGCTGGAGCTGGCCATGACGCCGCCCTTCTTGACGGCATCGTTGAGCATGGCGAGCGCGCAGGTCGTGCCGGGGCCACCGCAGGTGCCCACGCCGATGATCTCGAGGATGCGGGCAACGGAGTCGCCGATGGCAGGCGTGGGAGCCAGTGACAGGTCGACAATGCCTTTCTCGACACCCAGACGGCGGGCTGCCTCACGGCTCATGAGCTCGCCGGCGCGGGTGATCTTAAAGGCGGTCTGCTTGATTTTCTCGGCAACCTCCATCATCGAGGCGGAGTCGGGGAGCGTCTCCAAGGCAGCAGCCATAACGCCGGGGCCCGAGACGCCAACGTTGATGACGGCGTCGGCCTCGCCACCGCCGTGGACGGCGCCCGCCATAAACGGGGAGTCCTCGACCATGTTGGCAAAGCAGACAAACTTGGAGGCGCCAACGGAATCCTGGTCGGCCGTGAGCTTGGCGGCATCGATGATGGTCTGGGCGGCCATGAGCACGGCATCCATGTTGATACCGGCGCGCAGGCTGGCGACGTTGACGCTGGAGCAGACGCGGCTGGTGGCGGCGAGCGCCTGGGGGATGGACTGGATGACACGGCGGTCGGCGTCGCCGATGCCCTTCTGGACGAGCGCGGAGAAGCCGCCCAGGTAATCGATGCCGAGGGTCTCGGCCGCACGGTCGAGGGCATGCGCGATGGGGGTGAGGTCCTCATCCTTGCAGCACGCGGCGATCTGCGCCACCGGGGTGACGGAAACGCGCTTGTTGACGATGGGGATACCGTACTCGCGCTCGAGGTTCTCGGCGGTCTCGACCAGGTGCTCAGCCGTGTGCGTCACGTGGTCGTAGATCTTCGTGCACATGCGGTCGAGGTTCTCGTCGCCGCAACCCATGAGCGAAACACCCATGGTGATGGTCCTGATGTCGAGGTTCTGCTCCTCAACCATGCCGCGGGTTTCCGCGATTTCTGCGGGCGTGATCGCCATCCTTGCGCTCCTATCTGCCAAAACGAGCATAGTCTTATCTATTCTAACGTGCCGCACGTGCCAAGTGGCGCATGCGGCACGTTTTGGTGCTCGGTTGTTTCCGTTGTGTTACTGCCCAAAGACCTCTTCGGCGATGCGCGCGCTTTCGGCGGCGTCCTTGGCGTAGTAGTCTGCGCCAATCTGTTTGGCGTATTCGGGGGTGAGCACGGCGCCGCCTACGATGATCTTGACGCCCGGCACCTCGGCATGAAGCAGCTTGATGGTCTCCTCCATGGCGACGACCGTGGTAGTCATAAGCGCCGAGAGGCCGACGAGCTTAATGTCACGCTCCTGCACGGTCTTGAGCACCTCTTGCGGGTCGACGTCGCGGCCTAGGTCAAAGACGGTATAGCCGTAGTTATCGAGCAGCATCTTGACGATGTTCTTACCGATGTCGTGGATATCGCCCTTGACGGTGGCCACGCAGATCTTGCCCTTGTCGGCAATCTCGCCGGCGGGCATCAGGCGCTTGATGGTGTCGAAGCCCACACGCGCTGCCTCGGCCGAGGCCATGAGCTGCGGCAGGAAGAACTTGCCCTGGTCAAAGAGGACGCCAACCTCGTCGAGGGCGGGGATAAAGTGATTGTTGATGAGGTCCATAGCGTCGTGGTCTGTCAGCAGACGCTCGGTCTCGGCAGCGATCTCGCCTTTGCGGCCCGAGACGACCATGCGGCGAATCGGGTCGTCGTTGCCGTCGGTGCCGGGGGCGCTTGCGGCAGGTGCGGCGTCGCTCGATGCTGCCTGAGCTGCCGCCGGGTTCGCGGCGATCTTGTACGGATCGGTCCAGCCGGCGTAACGCTCGATGTATCCGGTCGAGCCCTCGTCCTCAACGCTCAGGACGCGATAGCTGTAGACGGTATCCATAAAGCGCTTGGAGCCCGGGTTCATGATGGGGGCATCAAGACCTGCGCCAAAAGCGGCAGCCAAAAAGACCGAGCCCAGCAGCGGGCGGGCAGGCAGGCCAAAGCTGATGTTCGACACGCCGAGCGCGCATTTGACGCCCAGGCGCTCCTTGCACAGGGACATGGCGCGCAGGATCTGCTCGGCCTGGCGTTGATTGGTCGAGGCGGTCATGACCAGGCAGTCGATGAGGATGCGGTCCGGTCCGATGCCGTAGCGGGCGGCCTCGGCCACGATGCGCTCGGCGATGGCGAAGCGAGCCTCGGCGGTATCGGGGATGCCGCCTTCGTCGAGCGTAAGGCCGACAACGTTGGTGCCGTAGTGGGCGACCAGCGGAAAGATCTCATCCATGATCTGCTGCTTGCCATTGACCGAGTTGATGATGGGCTTGCCGGCGTAGCGGCGCACGGCGGCCTCGACAGCGGCGGGGTCGGTGGAGTCGATCTGCAGCGGCAGCAGCGTGGAGCCCTGGAGCTGTTCGGTCGCCTGTTGGATGATCTTGACCTCGTCGATCTCGGGCAGGCCTACGTTGACGTCCAGGATGTCGGCACCCTGCTCCTGCTGGCTGATGCCCTGGCTGACGACGTAGTCCAGGTCGCCATCGCGCAGGGCCTGCTGCAGCCGCTTTTTGCCGGTGGGGTTGATGCGCTCGCCGATGACAGCGATCTTGTGGCCGTCGCAGGGAAGGTCCACGACCGTTTGGGCGCTCGTGACCGACATGCTGGGCTTGCGGCGGCGCGGGCTGGGCGTGTGGTTGTCGATGAGCGTGCGCAAGGCCGCCATGTGCGCCGGCGTGGTGCCGCAGCAGCCGCCCACGACGCTCACGCCGTCGGCGATCATGCCGGCAACGGCCTCGGCGTACTCGGGCGCCTGGATATCAAAGACGGTGTTGCCGTCGTCGTCCACGTGGGGGAGTCCCGCATTGGCCTGCACCATAACGGGTTTGTCGGTAACGGTGAGCATACGTGCGGCGAGTCCTCGTAGCTCGGCCGGTCCCTGGCTGCAGTTGATGCCCAAAACGTCGGCGCCGATGGCATCGAGCGTGATGGCGGCCACCTCGGGACTCGTGCCCAGGAAGGTGCGACCGTCTTCCTCAAAGGTCATAGTGGCAAAGACGGGCAGGTCGGAGTTCTCGCGGCAGGCGAGGACGGCCGCCTTGATCTCGGCCAGGTCGGTCATAGTCTCGATAATAAAGAGGTCCACGCCCGCATCGACGCCGGCGCGCACCTCCTCGGCAAAGAGGTCATAGGCCTCGTCAAAGCTGAGGGTGCCCAAGGGGCGAAGCAGTGCGCCGATGGGGCCGATGTCACCGGCGACGTAGCGGGCGCCGGCCTCGCGGGCACAGGTGACGGCCGCGGCAAAGACGTCTGCCACGGTGGCGGCACCGTCGAGCTTGTGGGCATTGGCGCCAAAGGTGTTGGCGGTGATCACGTCACAGCCAGCCTCGACATATTGACGTTGGATATCGGTGATAACCTGGGGCTCCTCAAAGTTGAGCAGCTCGGGCAGGGCGCCCGCCTTCATGCCGGCGGCCTGCAACATGGTGCCCATGCCGCCGTCGAACAGCAGGTGTCCCGTGCCCTCGACGGCCGCATGCAGGCGATCGTCCTTAATGCGCAGATCGTCGATCGTGCGCGTCTTGTACGCGGCGCCGTTGCGACGTGCGGCATCAACGGGTGCCGCCAATGCAGTGCCGTCAGGATCATGAGTGATAAGCGGAGTAAACATCGAGGGCTCCTAATGGCTGGAATAGCAGGTGGTGTGAGCGGCGCGGAAGCGGCAGTTCTCGCGCATGCGGCAGATATTGCAGGTGGGGCGGCTTTGGGCGTCGTGGACCTCGCCGTCAAACAGACCGATCACCGCGGTCACGCTTTTGGTGGGCATGAGCAGGCTGGTGGGCGTGACGGTAAGCCCGATGAGCCGCGTGGCGTTGAGCGCATTGACGATTGAGCGCTGGGCCGAGAGCGGGCAGTCGCCGTAGCCGGGACTAAAGCGCCAGTTGCCGGCGAGCCCATGAACGGCGGCGTCCGTCTTGACCTGCTGGTCCATTTGCTCAACGGCGGCTTCCACGTAAGCGGAGCACGCGGCGTCGAGCACGGCGCCCTCCAGGGGATGTTGGGCTCCCGTGGTGCGCAGGCGACGCTCGGCGTCCATGCCGAGGGTGCATGCCATGAGTGCGGCAAAGCGGGCGTCTTTGAGATGTCGATAGATATCGCGACCGCGCAGCTCAACGTTGGTGCCGACCAGGCGAATGCAAGGTTCTCCCTGCTCGTCCACACCCGTGGCATCGACGGCAAACACGCGGCGCACGCCACGGGGCTCAATGTCCAGTTCCAGACGTTCAACGACAAGCTCAATACGTCGTGACAGTTCGGGCTCAATCTGCTGGCCGCCGTAACCCAGATACCGCAGCATCTCGGCACGGTCGACACGGGGATGGTGCGCGGCATCGACACGGTAAAGCGCCGGCGACGCAAGGTCGGCCGGCACTTCGACAGCGGTTGTATCGATGTGCGGTTTTTCCATTACCCCAGGCGCTCCATAATGGTCGCGGCGATCGCAGGACGGTTCATAGTGTACAGGTGCAGGCCGTCGGCGCCGTGCTCCTTGAGGTCGCAAAGTTGGCGGGCGGCATAATCTACACCGGCTGCCTGCAGGCTCTCGGGGTCGTTCTCGTACTTGGCGAGAATCTTGATGACGGGGGAGGGCAGCGACGCGCCGCACATAAAGACCATGCGGCTGATCTGCGACTTGCCCATAAACGGCATGATGCCCGCGGTAATGGGCACGGTGATACCGGCCTTGTCGGCAAGCTCGCGAAAACGATAGAAGCACTCGTTATCAAAGAAGAGCTGTGTCACAAAGAAGCTCGCGCCGGCGTCCTGTTTTTGCTTGAGGTGTTCGACCGAGAGGTTGAGATCCTCACAGGCAATGTGGCCCTCGGGGTAGGCTGCGGCGCCCACGCAAAAGCCGGCGTCGACGAGCTCGGGGATGAGGTCGCGGGCGTAGGCGTAGTCGGAGGCGGGCTTGTCGTCCTCGGTCGCGCCGGCAGGGAGATCGCCACGCAGGGCCAGAATGTTTTCAACGCCGGCGGTGCGATACTCGTCGATCTTGGCGGCGATGTCGGCGTGGGTGCGGCCCACGCAGGTGAGGTGTGCCACCGAGGGCGTGTCGAATTCGCTCGAAATCATATGCGCGATGGGGGCGGTGGTGGCACCGTTGCCCGAGCCGCCGGCCGAGCAGGTGACCGAGACAAAGCTCGGCGAAAGCTTGCACAGATTGCCTGCCACTTCGCGAGCCGTGTCGAGGGTGAGCTCGCCCTTGGGCGGGAACATCTCAAACGAAACGGGCGCGGTGCCCTGGGATGCTGCCTGCTTAAAAACCTCGTCGACGCGCATATCGTGCTCCTCTAGATACGTAATAGTGTGATGTGTTGTAAGGATTCTACAGCACCACTGTGTCACGGTGGAGTTTCACTCGTTATTCGGGGATACCAATCAAAGATGCCTTGCTATCGGCTTTCTCTATAACAGAGCGGCTAATCTAGGCACGGACTATAAAGACTGGTATCTGATGCAAAATACCAGTTAATAGAGCTCCATCCCAAATTGACTACCCTTAAACCATGGGGAGAGGTCTGCAATTTATGCAGTTGATTGGCTGTTGAGGGTGGCAACGCCGCCTCGATAGGGTAACCTCATTGATTGGTTTCGCGACAGCAACATAACGGTAATGTCGCGGAAACACGGCGAGTCTAAGCTATGACTCGTTCGTTAGTAATCAACACCGCTTCTCACGCGGTGCCGATACGAAGGGAGTTCCGTATGGCCGAACTTACTGACCGCTTCGGGACCATGGTGTTCTCTGAGGAAGTCATGAAGGACTACCTCCCCAAGGACATTTGGAAGCGCCTTGCTGCAACCCTCGAGGGCGGTGAGCCGCTCGACCTGGATGTGGCCAACGCCGTTGCCCATGCCATGAAGGTCTGGGCCATCTCCAAGGGCGCGACGCACTACGCGCACTGGTTCCAGCCGCTTTCGGGCATTACTTCCGAGAAGCACGACAGCTTCCTGGAGCCCAACCACGACGGCACCGCCATTACCAAGTTTACGGGCAAGAACCTCATCCAGGGCGAGCCCGATGCCTCCAGCTTCCCCAACGGCGGCCTGCGCGCCACCTTCGAGGCCCGTGGCTACACCGCTTGGGATCCCACTAGCCCCGCCTTTATCAAGGACGATGTCCTGTGCATCCCCACGGCTTTCTGCTCCTACACGGGCGAGGCCCTGGACAAGAAGACCCCGCTGCTGCGTTCCATGACCGCGCTCTCGCGTGAGTCTAAGCGCGTTTTGGCGCTGTTCGGTAAGACCCCCAAGAAGGTCGTTCCTTCCGTGGGCGACGAGCAGGAGTACTTCCTGATCAAGAAGGACGCCTACCGCAAGCGCAAGGACCTGGTCATTACCGGCCGCACCCTCTTTGGTGCTGCTCCATGCAAGGGTCAGGAGCTCGAGGAGCACTACTTTGGCGCTATCCGCCCCACCGTCTCGGCCTACATGAAGGACTTGGACGATGAGCTGTGGGCGCTCGGCATTCCCGCCAAGACCAAGCACAACGAGGTTGCTCCCTGCCAGCATGAGCTCGCCCCCGTCTATGGCGAAGTCAACGAGGCCATCGACCAGAACCTGGTCATGATGGAGAAAATGAAGCTCATCGCCTCCCGCCACGACTTGGTCTGCCTGCTGCACGAGAAGCCCTTCGAGGGCATCAACGGCTCGGGCAAGCACAACAACTGGTCGCTTGGCACCGAGTCCGAGAACCTGCTCGATCCGGGCGACACTCCGCTCGACAACCTGCAGTTCATCGTCTTCCTCACCGCGGTAATCGAGGCCGTCGATAACTATCAGGAGCTCCTGCGTGCCTCCGTTGCCTCGGCCGGTAACGACCATCGTCTGGGCGCCAACGAGGCTCCTCCGGCGATTATGTCCATCTTCCTGGGCGACCAGCTTACCGAGGTCGTCGAGAAGATCATCGATGGCAAGGCTTCCGTCCATGCCACGCGCGGCGTGCTCGACTTGGGCGCCGATACTCTGCCCAAGCTGATGCAGGACAACACCGACCGCAACCGCACCTCCCCGTTTGCCTTCACCGGCAATAAGTTCGAGTTCCGTGCCTGCGGCTCCGAGCAGAACGTCTCCGACTCCAACCTGGTACTCGATGCCGCCGTGGCCAAGTCGCTCAAGTCCTTCGCCGATGCGCTCGAGGGTACGCCCGAGGATAAGTTCCAGGACGCCGCGCTCGAGTACTGCAAGAAGGTGCTGACCGATCACCAGCGCATCCTGTTCTCCGGTGACGGCTACTCCGATGAGTGGCCCGTCGAGGCCGAGAAGCGCGGCCTTGCCAATAACAAGACCACGGCCGATGCTCTGCCCGCCTTTGTTTCCGATAAGGCCATTGAGCTTTTTGAGGAGACGGGTGTCCTGACCAAGGCCGAGGCCCAGTGCCGTTACGACTGCAAGCTCGAGAAGTACAACAAGCTCATGAACATCGAGGCTACCACGATGATTCGCGAGGCGCGTCGTACCTATCGCCCGGTCATTACCGCCTATGCCACCAAGGTCGCTAAGGGCCTTGAGACTATTCGTGCCGCCGGCGCCGAGGCCGCCATGCAGTGCGAGCAGAACACGCTCAACAAGCTCTGCAACGGCATCACCACCATCAACGACTCCATCAAGGCGCTCGACGCCGTGCATCAGAAGGCCGAGGGCCTCGATGGCCAGGAGCAGGCCAACGTGTATGCACACGAGGTCGTCCCCGCTATGGATACGCTGCGCGCCGCCGTGGATGCCATGGAGGAGATCGTGGCCGCCGACTACTGGCCGGTCCCGACCTACGACGACATCCTGTTCTACGTGTAGGACTGGGACAACATACCGTCACGGTTGAAAGCCGGGGCCCGCATCGCGCGGGCCCTGGCTTTTTGTTTGTGAAGGACGCATTGGAGTCCGTTTTGCAGCTGATTCGCCCACGCAATAAGGGGTCGTGGGCAAAAAACGCCAAATATGATTACTGTCACAAGTCCTGTAGCATTATCTTTTTACAAAAAAATGCAGTGTTACGCAACATATATTCAAGTACTTAGCTGATAAACGCCTGCAATTCTTCTGCCGTAGGACGTCTGACGTCTAAATCGTCTTCTGAAGGCATGAAATCGCTGTTACTAAAATGGTAACAGTACTCATATTTGCTATTTTTTGCCCACAGGCCTTGCGATGATGCCGGGATCCGCACCCTACCGGGTTCGAATCCTGGCATATCGGTAGCAAAAAGCCCGCTACCGCGGGGGTACGGACTTCTCGTTTCAAATGGTGCCCCCAGCGGGACTGTCCGCGTGCGGCTGGCGCCGCCCGCTTCCGCTGCGTCGCTCCGCTCCTTGCGTGCTGCGCTGGAAAACGCTTGCGCGTTTCCTCAGCTCCGCACCCTGTCGGGTTCGAATCCCGGCATATCGGTAGCAAAAAGCCCACTACCGAATTGGTAACGGGCTTCTCAGATTCTGTGGTCGCCCCCAGCGGGATTC
>ADJT01008659.1_pt1 | contig 24739 bp, 22 predicted proteins | sample 268108 | NCBI WGS metagenome assembly ADJT01 (sample SAMN00007487, study PRJNA43253) | human gut metagenome | isolation source: feces sample TS29
TGCACTCACGCTGTCGAAATAGCCTGTGTCCGCCATAACTGTCAGTCTTTATCGTTATTTAACTCGAAAATACAAATAGGCAGATGCAACAATGGCAATCACAATGATTACACCGAGCCAAAATCGGAATCCGGTTGGACCCAATAAGTCAAGAAAGAAGTTTCCTCCCCAGCTTCCGGGTCTGGCGTATGTCCATTTCCAGTCGAATATCAGTCCGACAAGCCAAACCAATAGCAGAAAGATTACTACTAAGTACCCCACTTTGGGGTTCGCATAGGCATATTCGGTTGCATCAGTGAACAGCCCTTCAAGATTTCGCAATATGTTGTTCAGCCATTCCATTGTATTTTCCTAAATTTCTTTTATACTCATACAAATAATTCTCCCAGTCATCTCCTAACACTTTGGTCAGAACTTCATTTATTTCATCGTCACTGACCAGCTTGGAGCGTGCCGAACTGTTTAACAGGCTTAATAGCAGGAGAGGATAAGAGGAGTTCTTTATCAGGTCTATGGAAAGTTTGTCTGAAAGTCTGAAACCTTCCACATAACATTCCGCAGCTAACGATTTCTCATAATTATTTTCCCGGCACCAACCACACAGTCTCAATGCTTCACTTTGCATTAGGTAATCGTTGCATCTGGAGTATGCTTCAGCACCGCGATAGTACGTTTCTGCCGCTTCTTTCCAAAGCGACTCTCGTACATAGATGGAGGCCTTTCCCAATAAGGTGTTTCCGAGCAATCGGCAGGCCAAAGAGGGGTCTAATTTTTCTTCCCCGATTTCAGCGGCTTCTACGGCTTTGTCAGCAAAGTACATGGCTGTCTTATAGTCCTTATGGGAAATCTGGTCGGTATATAGAATTGTATATACGGTTACAAATTGGCTAATCCAGTTAATGTCTTTCTTCACATTTTCGAGGGCAATGTCAAGGCATTTCTTCGCAAATTCCTCTGTTTGCGCTGCGTTCCCTTTTTTCACACTGTTCATCAGTTTGATTAATGCCAGCCTGAAATTTGAGGCTGCCGGGTCGCTCTTATCCTCATTGGCCGCTTGTTCCGCGAGTTGCTCCATTGCTCCGTCCAAATCTATTGGCGGATAAATAGACACCGCGTCATTGGAATGTTTGGCCATTAGTTTGCCAAACTGTTCATGGTCTTTTATGTCGGATATACCCCATACCATTTGCTTGTGGAATGGCAGGGCAAGAGCCTTTTCAAACCATTCACGACATCCGTCATAGTCGTATGTGTTCTTTAGGTTAAAGACAAAACTGCATTTCATATCAGTCCCTTTTACAAGGGATTCTGTCAGCTTGTTGAAGTTGGCAACTGCGACGGAGGTATCGTTTTCCGCTACTTCCGGTTTATAATCAGCTATCCAATCAACACGTTCAAAGACAATTTCTTCGGGTTTCTTTGAATTGTTCCAATATTCTACCTGTTGTGCAATATACCCTACAACATCTTTTGAGAAATCGGTTCTGGAACTGAACGGAAGTTCTATGACGAACACCATATCTTCCTCTTCGCTATCAAGGGCAAGCATATAGTCATAGAAAGCATCAAGCATACTTTCGTCTCCCGGATTGATGACGATACGGATCAACTTAACCGGTCTCCTGACTGCATCTTCCCATTGGTAGAGCATCTTATCTGCTATTTGTTGTATGGCATTGCTCATATGCTGTTAATTCAATTTGACAATTGTTCCGGCTACGGCTGTGGTTCCAGAAGAATCTATCGTAGCCTTTGTTGTACCGCTGACTGTAGCACTGCTACTGCCGGATGCTGTAAAATCTGTACTGGAGATATTATAATTACTGCTTGCTGTACAATCAATATTTTCTGCTGACTGCGCAATATTGGCACCGGCGGACTCTGTTATGTCCTTTTCCGCATTAGATGATATATTGCCTTCGCTATCAATCATTATTTTGTTTTCTCCAACACACAAGGTGATGCTTTTAGAGGCAGATATTGTGATATTTCCTTCTCCGTCTGCCGTATAGCTGTTGCCTTCCTTGTCTTTCATCATAACGCTTCCTTTTTCATCATCAAGCGTTATGGTACAACCGCTGCGGGTAGTCAGACTTTTTGTTTTGTTTGAACTGCCGCCACCGGTGCCTGACTTTCCATGGAATAAGCTGCCAAGCACAAACGGACGGTTCGGGTCGTCATATCTGAATGCCACCATAACTTGATCCCCCTTTTCGGGTATGAATACAAATCCTCTGTTTGTGGCCACCTTGTCGCTTGTGCCTGCGTCAGGAGTGAGTACCCGTATCCACGAGGTTTGCATCGGACCGGTCTGCCAATTCATCTTGACTTGGACACGTCCTAACTTTTTCGGGTCCTCGTTGCTGACAACCACGGCCTGCTGTGTATGCGCGACAGGCAAAGGCACATCCGGGCATGGAAGGGTGGGAATAGAGGACGGAAGTGCGGTGAAATAGTTCTGGTAGCTGTCACCCATGCCGGCTACGTGGGTTATTTCTGTAATGATATAAGTGCCGATACTGTTCTTGACGAATATTTTGATTCCGGAATGAATAGCGGTGTGGACATCTATGATACTGCCCACCGTGAGGGTATAGCAGTCGCTCTCTCCGGTGACAAAACAGGATGCGGCGGTGTCGCCTTGCTGCTTGCGCTGGAAGTAGGCGTCAAGTTCGCCCTTGTTGGTGATGCGTGGTTCCGAACGTTGTACGGCGGGAGCGGTAAACAGTGCCAATGACGAGTCAAAGGCCGCTTGTCCCAATGTGTTCTGTCCGGCTGCGGCATCAGGGGACTGGCCGTTATAGGTCTGGTCGTTCACCGAATGGTAAGAACTTCCCTTTATTGGTCGGGCAAGTGCCTGCGAGCAGACATCGAGCACGGATAGTTCCTCGCCGTATATCAGTTTGGTCGTTGAGCCGGGCTGTGGCTTCCCGAAAACAAGGTTCTGTCCATCGTAATAGAGCCATTCCTGATATTGGCGGGCAAGCCGTTGTATGAATCCGAAGTTGGTTTCCTCGTACTGGCATTCGTATTCCAGCTTCGATTTCGTTTCCGGATTGACAAGAGCTTGCACTCCTGCCTTGTCTGTAAGTTCCTTAACGATGTCAGACAAGGACTTGTTGCACCATGAGGCACAAGTCTGGTCCGACTCCAGTAGGAATGTTGACGAATATCCCGTCACTTTTATATTTCCGTGTGTCCCACCGGCACGATGAAGTCCTACCATGGTGGCGATGCCGATGAAAATAGTGCCGCCGAAGTCCATGATTACTTTTTTTCCAATCCAGTCCTTTGACACATTCGGTATTTCCACACCATAAATTTCTACGGCCTGGATATCCAGCGTTATCTCAAAATAGTGGTGCTCATTAATGCTCTGTTTGAGCATCAGTTTTACAAACGACGGCATGGGGATGCCGGCTATTTCCAATGTGACTTTTTTTTGTTCCAGCATGGCGGCATTATATTTGACGGTTTATATCCAAATTGCCAAAGCCGCCCGGCGGAAGTCCGTCGGACGGCCTGACAAATGTTTTGATTTTAGGATTTACCTATGTACGCCGATTTATTTCTTCGGCCAACGGTTGTCAAGAGCTGCGCTGCCGACAGTGATTTCTTCAGCGGAGAACGTGATGGTGATTGTCATAGGCACATCGTTGTTCGCGTCCAGAGTTTCCGAGTAGTGAACGATGTATGCGTTCTTGAACTGGATTTCCTTCATCTTGGCGTCCTCCTCCGTTTTCTTATAGATAATCTTACCTTCTACGGGCTTGAAAGCACTGTTCAGCATTGACTCGATAACAGAAGTGTCTTCTGTTGATTCGATAGTTACTTTTACTCTACCGCCCAATACGCTTGAAGAGGGCATACCTTTAGAGTCCGTGTTACGACTGAACTCATAGTTTGAATAAAGGACGTCAAATTCCTTGTTGTTAAGTTCTAATGATGCTCTAAATGCCATAATTCGTTGGATTTAATGAGTTAAACTTAATTTTTACTGCGGTCTCTCCGTCCTTGCGCCCTAACCGGTATAGATGCAAAAAAGAGAAAACCTCAAAAACGATTTTTTGAAATTTCCTCTCAGCCTCCGGATGACTCAGTTTTATTGTGGGAAAAAGAGAAGAAAATAAAACATCATCTTTGATGTGAGCAAATATAAGTGCTTATCTTCATTTCTCCAAATTTTTTAGCGCGTTTTTTTGGCTGTTGTTTTCATTTTAACACGTTTTAAACTAATATTCGTATATAAAGCCACTCTCCTATATGATTAGAAATGCACCCTGTTGATGATGTATCGCTATTAAATTGATTCCCAGTATTGTAATGACACTTTTAGAAGATGTCTCATAAGGGGGCGGACGAACCCGTCGGAACGAAAACTGCTGCCGTAATACAGAAAAAACGGTATCCACCGCATGAAAGTGGCAGATACCGTTGGCAGATTGACTATGCAGTCTGGATCTTTGCGTATATCCTAATTCTTGCGCCCATATCGGCAGATGAGCAATGAACTTAATACCAGGAGTGCAAGGGCAATCATCCATGTGTATATCTTCCGTTCCTTTTCCAAATGTTCGATGTCCGCCGCTTGTTGTTTGGAGCAAGTTGTCAGTATATTAATCTGGGATTGTTGTGCCTTGCAGATATCCATAAGTTCAGCATTAATCCGTTGCTGTGTTTCCAGCGAAGTTTGGATGTTCTTGAAGTTACGGTTGGTCGTATATGCGTCGCGGATATATCCGGGTGTGCTTACCTGTAACGACGGAACCTGTATGCTGTCCGGAAGGTATGTCAGTTCTGCATTATTGCGCCGCTCTGTTGCGAAGCTGTTGAACAGGAGTATGCCGACGAGTGTACCGCTAATCAGAAAGGCTATTAACGCTATGATGGCAAACATTGTATTTGACGGTTTCGCAACAGGTGGTTGGTACTCTCGTTCAAGCCATGGATGATGGTTCATCGTGTGAGGTGGTATGGATGTTCCATACTCCACACTCCGAACTTCGGCATTTTCTTCGGTCTCTTTTTTCTCAAGGGCCTTGCGTCTTGATATATCCATAAATTCGCGCTTGGCAATCTGGTATTTATCTGCTTGATAAATGACAAGGTCGTTTTTTACCAGCCAGTCAAGAACGTCCTTGACACTCCGTTCTGATACCTTGAGGTTGCTGATGCTCCAAAATATCTCTGCACAAGATACCCATATTGGTTTCTGGAGGCACTTCTGATACAAGATTTCAAGTATCTCTGCCTGTAGTTGTTCTCTTGTTGGTTCCATTTATTTACAGTATTAATTGTTTCGGAATAAAATAATATTTCTTGCCGGCTATGAGTACGGGCCTGAAAAGGTTGCGTTGATACATATCTTCCAGTCTCTTCATCTTTGAAATCAGGGCTGTATAGCCACTGTTAAAGTCTGTCAGCTCAACCTTTCTTTTCTTCAGTTTCTTCACCTTTGTTGAATTTAAAAGGCTGTCATTGGCCATGACTCCCGTCTTATAATAGAAGATTTGAGCCAGATATGGATTTCTGGGCAATACTTTTCGATAGAAACTTCTGTTTATGCTTTTCTTTTGCCGCTTGAATTGCTTGCGAAGCACTCTTAGTTCCTTTTTCCCTATGTTATCTGAAAACTCCGGGAGCAGTCCCCTGTAGCTTTGCAGCAGCCCCATCACTTCCCCGTCATCGAGTAGATATCCATATTCGTATCCGTTCATTATACTGTCCGCTACGGAGGCCTTTATATAGTAGGTGTCATTCACGCTGTTTCTATCTATATCGTCAAGGCTCGTACTGTCAGGATTTTCCGTATGATAGAATATATGCGCCAATTCGGATGTGGGACGGCTTCTCAGGACACCTATATTTCGCTCATAATCTTTAAGCGAGTGCAACAGTAGGCTGTCCGTCTCGAAAGATTGCCGCAACACGGAATCCAAGGCTGTTTCCAAAGCGTTGCTTTCCAGCCTGTTTCGACCTTTAGGGAACAAGATTCCTCCTACCGTAAGGCTGTTGTATGGGGCATCATACAGGTATAAGTTGGCATCCGTAGCTTCTATGTTCTTGAACAGTTCCGTCTTTACCAGTCTGTTGTCTGCTATATAATTGGATATATGGTCTATGTATTTCGTAGAATGGCTGTCCAGAATGGATTTGGCCTGCAATAGGAAGTCCTGATACGCAGTGCCTGACGCTCTGTCTATCTGGGCAAACAGAAGCCTTGCCGGTTGGGTTGCCAGCCACGAGAGTTGTTGCTCGTGCAAGGATAAAGTTTGCTTTGACCCTAAAATGATGAATACATTGTTGCTGAAACGGCTTTCGTTATCATAGCAGGAGATTTGTTTGATAGCCCCGCCAAAACCGTAAAACGATGATTGTTCCTCTTGCTCGTTCTTTCGCTTGGAAGAAATGGATTGTTTGATATAGTCGAGCCAGGCTGAAAAGTCCTTGGTGGGAGCCAGATGTCTGTTTTCTCCGTTGGAGGATATGCAAGTTGCCGAAAATGTGTAGTCATATCCGGGCTTCATTTTCAGCTTTAGGTTCTGTAGCACATTGATATATGGGGATAGATAAGGTAGGTCGGCATCATTGAACAGCACATGTATGTTCACGCTTTTGTTTTCCGCTTCCATCTTTCGGACATCGGAAACCATGATGTCTCCGCCTTTGATATTGATGATTTTATTCCAGTTCTTGTCCCAGACGGATAGAGGATAGTTCAGCCGGATATTCCCGTCCGTTATAGGCCCTGTCGGGTTTCCATCCAAGTTGAACAATATCGTACCCTGAATATTCGCATTATGTAGTACCAACGTATCGGGATACATCAGGTTGACGGTACATAACAAAGAATCACGGTATCGTGAATAATCAACATGATACACTTCATTCTGGCCGACTTCTGCAAGAAGGTCAGCGGGAATCCATCCTAAGAAGCGTTTGGTACTGTCTGATAATGCGGGAGCATTGGAAATCAATGCGGATTTGCCGCTCTTGTCCAACTTGTATAGGTAAACAACCTCTCCGCTGACAACTACCGCATCCGTTGTTGTTTTCAGAAACGGCTCTCCGTATATTTTCAGGGTATCTCCATTGAAGAATTGATGGATATCGAACAGCTTGTTAATGCTGTTTATGCCTATACGGTATCTTATCGGCTGGTTGTTGCGGGGATTGATATAGGCATGGTCGTACATCAGTATATTTTCCGATGGTATCCATCCGGCATAATTGACTTTACGGGGTTCCTTAAAGTGCCTCTTGCTGTTATACAGGAAACCTATAATCGACTTGGGCTTGCCTGTAATGTCAGGGTCGGCCTGAACGAGCTTGTAGGTTCCATTCTTTTCACCTACTATGTAATAGGGTGTACCAATCCCGTGTGAAGACCGCTTACGCTGGAAATACGGGTCTTCATAACTTTGATTTCCGGCCCTGTCCGAATAGACAATTCTGTTTGTCTTGCTTTTCTTTGTTTTGGCAGGTGCTTCCGTTGATTCCGGATAATTGAATATATCCCTATCCATTATTTGTATCCTGTCGCGGATGGACACTTGGGCAGATACGTTGCACGCAAGAGTCATCATCACGGCCACAGAAAACAGATTTCGTATGAGATTCAGTTGTTTCATTTTTCAATATAACTTTGTGTCACATGGATGGACTTGACGCAATTCAAATCGTCAATCTTCACATCATCAATACTCACACGCTTTTTCCTGTTGCTCTCAAGAAAATGCAGTCCTTGGCAATAGCCGTTGAAGTCATTGTATTTTTCATCATTGATGATGACCACTACCTGGTCTGCATCAATGCAAAAATATTTTTTACGGATATAATTTGTATGTTCGTAATAGACCGACTTTTGTGAGACTTTGGCGTCAGCTATGGCTTGCAGGTGTTTTTTAATATCATTCTGTACCAGTGCCAACGAATCTACCGTGACCAGTTCCTCTGCTTTTTCAAAGCGTGGGAGAATGGTTATACGGTGCTTCACCGGATATTTCGTCGTATTGGTTTGTAATGAGATGGTGTATTCTCCCGGAATATCATACGAATATACGACTTGTTGTTCGTATGCATCCACAGTACCGCTTTCGCCAAATTCCCATAGCCACGTGTCCATGCCATAGCCTTCTGCCGAAAAGACCAGCTCTTCGCCTTGATAACCCTCTGACACTCCATTTATACGGGGTATGGAATCAATGGCCTCATGCTCCAGTCCTGAGATAACCTTGATATACTTGTTTACGGAGTGTTTTCCGTCTATTTTCAAAGTAATAAGATATTTTCCGGCCTTACGATAAGTGTATGACACATCCGTATTTCTCATCAGTGTATCGCCGTTTCCCATTTCCCAAATGAGCCGCTTGCCTTTAATCGCTGCCGTATCGTTGACTAACAGCTCCAACCGCTCGTTGACCTCATAATGAAAATTATCATTGGTGTCATACACATAAAAGTCAATATTGGCAAGGTGCGACTTCGAAGGCAGGAACAAGAACAAAAGGATACCTGCCATGGCAACCAGTCCCAATATGATGATTGTTATAGTTTTCTTATTATCCATCGCGAATGTTTTATAAATTGGCTTTACATTCTTCCAAATCCCGTTCAATCAGTGCGTTGTTGTGTACCAGACTGTTCAATTCCTCTTTGATGTCGAATTGGCATTTAAGCACTCTGGAGGACAACACGCCGAAAAGGAATTTCGTATTCATATTGTTTTCCTTGTATATATGCTGCAATTGGTAAATCCCATCCTTCACTTCGTCCATCTTTTGTACCTGATGGATGTTGAAGTCCAAAGAGTCAATTTCATTCCAGATGTTCTGCGCCTGCTGCATATGTGTATGCTGGATTTCAAAAATGCGCTCGGAATGGTTGATGTCGTTTATCAGTTCCGAACTGTCCTCTGTCGGTACGTTGAGTATATACCGGCAAAGTATGATATAAATTGCGGCTACTGAGAAAATCAGCAGCAGGAGAAAACGGATGTTTCCCCATAGCACTTCGTCTTTTGTCATGGCTTCGTCAGTTTATTCTTGGTTAATTCCTGATATTTGATTCTACACTTTTCAAGTTGCTCCATGTTGCTTTCACGCTGTTTGCTTTCGCGGTCAAGGTCATCCATAGATGACTGGATGACACGAATCTGTTCAAGCATGGCTTTATACACTTCGTACTTGCTTTTATCGGCCTGCATCGCAATGTCATTTTCCATCAATAACCGTTTTTTGGTTATCAGTTTTTGCATATGCTTGTGTTCACTCGAATTTCGCCGCTTGGTCTTCAGATTGTTCAGGTCCCGGAACAATTCTTCTATCTGGAAGTTAAGTTCTGCCTGTTTCTTGAACACGTTGTCATATTCGGCCTTCTTGCTTTCAAGAAGGGATATTCCCTTTTGTGCAGTCACAATCGTTACGACACCTCCGGTTGTGGTAACAATCAGTGCGATAGCGAATACCAAAGTAAATCGGAGTTTCGCTTTCAAACGAGCTTTTTTGTTTTCTGCTTCCATACTTGCTATGATTTAATCGCTCAACCTATAAACGACCATGACCGTTTCTTCTGAGCTTCTATTGTTTCGTGACTTTCGTCTCCTACTATAATATTCTCGCGAACCATTCCGATGTATTCCAGTTCACTCATTTTGTGAAACATATTGCTGAGCAGTGTCACAAGTGCCCCTGCCGTCTGCAATGATTGGTTTATATTGGTATGGTCATACATAAGTTTGGTTACGCTCTCTATCTTCGTGATAAATTCAGAGGGCGTGACATTGGTCCACTCATAGAAGTATTGGAGCAATTGTTCTCTTTCCGTTTCGGAAAGACTTTGAAGAGCGGAGTTCAGACCGTTTGCAAGCTCGTTCACTGCCTGCACAAGATATATCGGCGGTTGCTCTAAGGCAATTTGCTCGATAAAGAAGATTCTTGAGTTGTAAAAGGCAGAGAAAGCCTTACACAGCTCAAATGTGTTGTTGGCAAGCGTATCTCTACGCTTGTCGGCAACATTCCTGCTGTAAATGAGTTTCACGTCTTCTTTTATAGACTGTAGGGTACGTGCCAATTGGGAAATGAATGTTTTAATCCCATCGTGGCAAGCGGAATGTTGTACCGGCGGAATATATTGATGATTGATTTTATAGGTATTCCCTTGTCTGCATACCTCTGCCACCAGCAAAAAATTCTGGCTGTAGAACGATTTGTTGACTTGGTTCTTGGGGACGATATGGAGTTTTATGCTCGGCAAGACATACGGGTGATGCAAGGGCACCTCTTCCGGGTCCGGTTCACCGACAGGTATCAAGTGATACGGATCTACGGATATTAGTACCATATACTCGCTATCCTCGGCTTGCAGGCCGGATTCTGAAATGGTTGCACTGGGTTTCTCATCCCCGTATAAACCGTCGTAATAAACGATGGGCAGACCGCCTTTGGTGATTGCGTTGCAGCTTTTCAGGCGGACACAGAGAGTGGACATGGTATCACCTGAAATCTCAATTTCAAGATTGTCACCTATCCCTTCAAGAACCTCTCCAAGGCCATAGTTATAACTGGTCAGGCTCCTTCCTGCTTCGCGGTTGAGAGCTTCCGTTTGGCTATACTGGTTTGCAAAGAAATGCTTGCTGGTCAGCTTCAGACCATTGACCCAGTTTACAGGCAAATATGTTAGTGTTTTCATATATTATGATGTTTTTGTTTCTACTTGTACTCGCCGGATATATATCGTTTGGTTATTCTTAATCTTATTGCCCTCACTGGTCAGAGTGGGGTCAAGTATTCTTATGAACAACGGGAAGTTAAACCATTTTGAGGTATAGAACATCCATCCGATTTGCATATCTTCCTTTTCTGTTTCAATCTTGTTTTGGGGGAAACGCCTGTTTTGGTCTTCGATAACCCAATTGAACCAGTTTCCAAGAGATATTTCATTGGGCAGTCGGACAACCAGCGAAGCGTATGTCGGGTCTTTTATATTCCGTTTAATCTTGACTTTGACCGTTCGGAAACCGAAGTTGTCTATGTTGTCCCAATATTTCCGGTCAAAGGTTCCATAGCTCAATTCCCATGGGGTGTATATCGGATGCGGGATGTCCAGGAACAGGGTTCTGCTGTACATAATCAGATACGGGATTGCAAACCACAGGATATTTGTTGTGTTCCATAGCGAATAAGGCAGCTTGCTTATCAGTTCAAACAGCAGATAGTAGCACCATCCGCCTAAAGCGCATATCGTGGTTAGAGTGAGAATGACCGCTGTTCGGGAACTGCCAATACCGATTGCTCCGAACAAATCGGAGGTTGACAGTTTGCAGAACAACGCCCCAAGGAGGATATAGGACAGTATCGTGAATGTCAAGCCTCCCCAGACGTATTCATTTTTTAGGAAACCGAACAGGCTGGGTAAAGCGACGGCAATGGAAGCCAGAAGAATGAATATGATTAATTTCTTCAGGCTAAGTTTGCTCTTGATCGTTTTTATTCCGGTCAAGACAAATATCATCACGGCTACAAATAATGGAGCCAATAAATAACGTGCAAAGAAATATAGCAATATCTTCATATTATTAGATTTTTCATAAGTTCATATTATATCCTAATCGGTTTTCTCCGAGTATAAAATCCGTTTCTCCACATACCAGATAATCAACTTCGATATTTCTTGTTGAAAGGATGAAAAATTCAAGTATCCGGCGGACATTGGATAGATGCGTTTTTACCTCTTCATAGTCATCTGTCGGAGTATCAAGGATGATTGTCGCCGTCAAATCATCGGTTTCACTTATCATTAGACCATTAAGACCTAATGTCTGTCCGATACATCCGGAACCGACTGAAAGGTAAACCGTTTCATCAATCTCATGGACTTCCAGTCGCAGTTTCACCTTCAATCCCAAAACGATAAGGAACAGTTGCTCGATAGCGGGCAGGTTCTCTTTATACCGTTCTGCATTGCAGAGGAATAGGAACAGCTTATATTTCTGATGGGGAGTAATGGATAGCTCGACATTTTCCATTACTTCAATCATCTTGATGAAGTTCTTCTTGGAGTCCGGGTCGGAAAAGAAATTCAGATGGCGGTTATTGATACGGACCTTTTCTTTGAAAAATTCAGTATCAAAGGGTGCAAAGAATTGAATCAGCTCTTTATCCTGTTTTTCATTGGCTCGGATGGCTTCGACTATCTCCTTATTGCTCATGCCCGGTGTGCTAAGCACCAAGGGATGAAATAGTAATTCCGGCAATTGATGGTAGATGCTGTTTCTTGCCAGATTCAGCAATATATATTCTTTGCCGGCATTTGTCGTTGCGACATGCTGTTCCGAAACGCTTAATACATCTCTGGATTTCACACGACTGTTCATACCATGGCAATTAACCATAGTATGGTCCAACAGCCGCCGGTCAAGAATAAATTGGAGTTCGTCATAAAAGATTTCTGCGACGAAATTTATTGCCTGACTTCGTTGGATGCTTTCCAAGGGTTTCTTTTGCGCTAACATTGTTCCCATATCAGTTCACCGTTTCGATAGTTTATGACGATGTTGTCACCCGGTCTGATTTGCTCAGAGACAATCAGACGGGATACGGACTTCTTGATATAAGTTCTTATGACTCCTGCAATCGGACGTGCGCCGTATTTTGGAGAATACCCTTTGTTTGCCAGATGTTGCAATGCTTCATCCGACAAATTCAACTGGATGTTTTTCTGTTTCATCAGTTGTTCTTGCAATCTTCCAAAATGGAGGTTGAATATCTGTTTGGCGACATTTTCATCTATTGGCGCAAACGGAACCACCTCGGTGAGACGTCCCAAAAACTCAGGTCGGAAATACTGTGCCATAACCTCGATGAGCTTTCCGGAATCAGGAGTATGCCCGGATTGTATTTGTTCCACAATCCACTGGCTTCCGATATTGGAAGTGAAAATGATTATGGAATTTGAGAAATCTCCTTCCCGGCCCAGTTTATCATGTATTTTGCCTTCATCCATCATTTGCAGGAAAACATCATAAACACTGCTATGGGCTTTCTCAATCTCATCGAACAATACTACCGAATAAGGTTTCTGCCTGATTTGAGTGACCAGCAGACCGCCTTCCTCATATCCTACATATCCCGGAGGTGCACCATACAGCAATGCAGCCGAATGTTCTTCCTTGAACTCGGACATGTCAAATCTGATCATGGCTGATTCGTCATCAAACAGTAACTCGGCCAGTGATTTTGTGAGTTCTGTTTTTCCCGTTCCGGTAGGACCAAGGAAGAAGAATGAACCTATAGGCTTCTTGGGGTCACTCAGTCCGCTGCGTGATTCTATAATGGCATCTGATAAAGTCGTGATAGCCCGGTCCTGTCCTTTGACCCGTTCTTGCAATTTGCTCTCGATGCTCAAAAGCCGGTCCTTCTCGCGGGCTTGTATCTTTCCGATAGGTATATTGGTGCATTCCGCTACAATCGCTTCTATTTCCGAAGAGCGTATCTCTTCAATGGACTGGTCGGATAGCATCTTTAGCTCTTTGATGATGCCCGACAAACGTCCTGCTTTTATCGTAATGTCATCTTCTTTGTCCCACACATAGTTGTCTGACAGTTTGGTAGTCAACACGACACTGATTTTGCTGAACACAGAGCGGTACAGCAAGTACAGTGGTCCTTCAGATATTTTTTCGTCGAGACTCCTTATTTTCTCAAAATCCGTTTCTAAATCAGATATACTGGCTCGTGCGTTCTTATTGCATAGCCGGACGGCAGCGGCGGTTCGGTCAAGCAGGTCGATGGCGGCAGATGGCAGGCTTCGCTCCTTAAAATATCGTTTGGAGAGTGTGATTGAGTCTTTAATACACGCATCTGAGATTCTCAGCTCGTAATAGTTTTCAATTCTTTTTTTATGTAATTGTATGGCATTTTCCAGTGTAGTCGTATCCAGTTCTTCAATCTTTATGATGTCAAGACGCCCTTCTATCGGATGTTTTTCGATGTTCTTCCGGTAAGAGTCGTTCGTGAGTGTGAGAACAAGATTTGCGGCTCCCTCGCTGATTTGCGCACTTAATATGTTGACAAGCGTGGATGCCTTGCCTAATGCGCTGTTCTCCAAAAGAACCTGTAAATCATCAATCACCAGCACAGCTTGTTCCAATTGGTTGAGCTTGTGCATCAGATTGACAACTTTTTGTGCTATCTCCGTTTCAGACGAGGTTGATGCGAGCAATTTTGCCGTATTGAGTCCGACAATAGATATTTGCTTTAACATCTCGTCTTCATTCTCACAAATATCTTTGACAAAGGCGTTGATGATGGAACTCTTTCCGATACCGGATTCACCGACAATCAGTATCCCCTTGTTCTCTGATCGTTCGAGGCATTCTAAAATAGTACGGACCTCTTTTTCCCTACCGACGACGAAGCCACCGGCATTGATGGTTTCTTGGTTTTTCAGGTTGTCGGCATAAGGAACGCTTGCTGTTATCTGCATTTCCTCTCCCTGATAAGAATACAACGGGGTAAGGGCATTGTAGTGGGACAATATGTCATTTTCCGAAATATCCAGCATCTCTATCTGCTGATGCGAATACACGACACCTTCACGTAATATGGCGGTAAACACACAGATGGAGTCTATGGAATCCGCTCCTAATTTAATTTTAGACCGTTCGGACTCATCCAAGACTTTCGACAGTTCTTCGTCAGGTTCCACTTCTTCTGTGGAAGTGCCACTGGACCTATACATTTCGCGATGGGTGTCAAACCATTCCATTATGTAGCCGACATCCTTCTGCATCGAGGATAAAATTTCTTTTAGGCCCGTGTTTTCTGCAAACATGGCCATGACAAGATGTGACACGCCGAACGTGTTATGCTTGTCTTGAAGTGCCATTCCTCTTGCTATCTTAAGGGCAGACACCAAACTTGGACTATAATTGCTATCATTCATACGAATTTGATTTTATAGTTTGAATTACATACAGAGCGTTCCGTCAAATCTTTTTCAAGATAATGGGCCAATTCTTCCAGATTGGGAATTTCATCTTTATCAAATTGTCCAAGTTTTATCTTGATCTCTGTCACTCTGATTAATCCTTTTTTGCTGTCAGGAGATATAGCCACGCCATTGCCGACTTCGACTGATTCAACATATTTTCCCAGCTTGTGCAACAGGTAGCTTTTGATGTCTTCTTTAGATATAATCCGTTCCCGGGACAACAGACCGTACCTTAAACTATTTATAAGTTCCTGTTCGCCATCATGCGTTGTTCCTCCTTGCATACAAGTGCGCAACATGATGCCCGAAGCATCATATTTTTCTATGTTGAATTGTTGTATCAGTGTGCGTTCGTTGAAACCGTTCGCCAGAGATCCGGAAGTTACCCAATATTTTATCTCGGCATTGGTCGCATCTTTTTGGGGGACACTTAAAACAAAGGCTTTTATTTTGTTATCTCCTTTTAGTGTGGCCTCCAATCCTCTCTCTATATCATTTATCTTGTTGAACAACTCTTTGAGCTGCGTCGAAAGTGCATCCGGATTCATTGAAGCGAAAGCACTCCCGTCTTCTTTCATTAATTGTAATACTTTTGAAATTAATGAGCGGGCACTGTCCGAATCAAATCGTTCAAGGTCGCCAAAATACAGGCTGAATATACCTGTTGGATTTTCTTCATACTGGTTCAGCCGGTTTACATATTCCCGGCCTTTGTTGTCTTGGAACGAGCGTATGTTCAAGAATTGTGTACGGCTCGGACATTTCAGGGGGATAATCCGTCCGGTGGAACGGAAATTATGCTGTTTGTAAACGATTTGTCTGTTTACAACCGGAAATGTGTTCAAATATACTTCCAGATTTTCAAGACTTTCTTTCGTGAATATTTCCGGAAAGGCTATCTTGACCCAAAAGAGACTCTCAGAGTCATCCGGGATCTCACAGTCGGACGCATAACCGGGAAACATTTCTCGGTAGGTATGTTTCTCTTTGGAAGCGTTTCTTATATTCACATTAAAATATAGGTCACTATAAAAATCTCGGATTTCATCAAAGTAGTGTGCATTACTATATGGATCTTCAACATGAAGGCCTGTTTTTGCATTCAGCAGGTTTCCAGTGCAGTCATAGAAGAAAGCCATATTCATAAACGGAAGCAGCCCCGTGTCGGAAGGCTTGATGCAAAACATTACAGAGTCCATTTTTTGCAGGACTTCTTTAGACACATCCATCCCGACCCAGACGCAATAATCCGCTATCCGGTTTTTAGGGTCAAGGAAGCGTGTTGGAGTGCTAAAGCCATCGGTTGAATGCCTTATGCTATCGTTATATGCGATTGCTCTGACTTTTGCGTCAACCAGTTTATAGGAAAACAAAGGGGTTATAAAGACTTGAATATCACCTTTGCCAAATATGTTCTTCTCTGCATAAAAATGATCTTCGGCATCAAGCTCGCAACATTCCCCATGATTGGGGGTAATAGTCATAAGCGCATGGGCCGGCTTTGGCAGCGACCATTTGTTTCCTATGAGTATTCTGGACAGACGGTGAAGTATCCGTGAGTCGGACTGCTCTATTTCTTGATGCAGTTTGTTGGACTCATGGGCAAAAACTTCAAGCAGCAAATCTATCACGGGGTCCATATCGCGTATATCGGATACACCCCAGAACTCCATAGCCTGCTTTAATATTCGTTCCTTTATTGCAATTTGTTTCTTGTCTGCCATAGTTCGATTATTGTGATAAAGGGCTTATATATAATGAGGTATTGAAATTGAATTTCTCGTTGGTTCTATCCATTGTTCCGGTCACGGTTATTTGTGCCTTTCTTCGGATATGAGATACCTTATCTATATTTTCTTCTTCTATTTCCAAAAGAGTGACGTTCACATCTACATTCCGTAACCTCTTTTCATATTTCTCTATCGTTTTTATTAAGGAGTTCTTCACTCCTTCCTCCCAATCGCTGATTTTCACAAGTTGGTTGAACTCAAGGTCCCATATCATGGAACCAAAGTCTTCTCGCCCGATAACTTCCCCATGATGAGAAAGAATCAGTAGCATGATGTGTTGGGCTATCGATTCCTGATAGGAACACCTTTGCAATTTCTTGGCGACAGCCGATTGCAATTGTAATGGCATTTTCAGGTAAGTCATACTATTCTTTTCTTTATTCTATTTCGCAAATATACTATTTTCCTCATTAGATGCCAATAAAATACCCCTAAAAATTTGACGGTTTCAGAAATAATTCATATATTGCGCACGGTCATAAAACCAAGAGAGAGCTATAAAAAAAGTATGATATTAAAAAGTAAATGCTATGGCAATCTACAATTATGGAATTGGAGGCAACGAAGTAAAAGTCGATGCGAACGAATCCATCGCGGAAATCCCCTCCAACCGAACTTTGATAGTTCAAAAGCTGACAGATGAAGCTCCTGCGGCTCCGGAAAGTGTGTATGGTTTGGAAACCATTGAAGATGTGTTCCAACGTTTTGAACCAACAGTTGACTTGCGCCACGTGGATGCGGAAGGTAATGAAATCAAGGAAATCATGACATTCACCGGACTCGGAGACTTCGGGGCTAAGAAGATTAAAGAGAAAAGTGATTTCTTGAGTAAACTTGATATTGAGAAAGAGCAGGGTGTCCGAATAACTCGCCAGCTTACTTCCAACCGCGCTTTACAGAAAGCACTTGAAAACCCGGAAGTCAAAAATGCCATTATGGACGTGATTGAATCATCAATCGAGGAGATTCTGGCAAATCAAAAGAAAGTAGAACTTTAATCTTTTACTAAGATGAAGCAGGAAACTCAACAACAGACAGCCAGTACGACAACCTCACAGAAAGTCGTATCACAACAGGCGCAAAAGTCATCTGCATCGGCAATAGACAAGCTCAAAGAATTTGGTGGCTTCGCTTTTCTTGAAAATATCATAGATGGATATTCCAATCTTAATCCGGCACGAAAGGCCCGTCGCAACATCTTCCTCACGGATGAACAGTGGGAAAATGAACGTAAGGCCTTGGTGAATCGCTTAAGCGTATGGCTCAAACTCCTGCGTGAGAATGACACTGCCGAACAAATGCGGGACAAGGCCAAGGAAACCGCAGAAAATGCCGAGAACCTTCTTAATCATAACTTGAAGAATGCTCTTGCCAGAACACGGGAACTCGAAAGCGCATACCGCACTATTGCGCTCTTTTATAAGAACACGGAAAGTGATAAGGTGAAGAATGTCACCATTGTCAATGCGACCATGGAGCAGCTTCAGGATTTGGACAATACCATTTTTGCTGACCACATCAGCAATGAACTCAAACAGAATTTTGACCGTCTTGACCTGCGTCGCAACTACTCGTTGCTTGTCGTTCCCGGATATATAGGTTCAAATGCCATTTTGGACAAGTGGTCCAAGATTGCATACGAGAACAAGGCTTTTCTTGTTACAGACTTCCAAAACCTTGAAACTCCGGACGATGTAGTAGATATATTCTTCAATGCCAATCATACGGGTGGAGATGTATTCAAATCGAATACTATAATGACCTGTAACTGGTTGCTTGGTCGTCAAAGAGAGGAAAGCGTTGGAGAAGAAGAAAACCTTTATATTCCGCCATCTTCTTCACTTGCCGGGAAAATATACAAAACCTTAATGTCTCAGGTAGTAGCCGGTAAGAAATTTGGTGGACTTAATGAAGTAGAAAGTGTACGCTTCGACCTTCGCAAGAGTGAGATTTCCGAACTTGAACGTATGGGTCTTGTGCCGATGGTGAACGAGTACAGCAAGGTTATGGCTTTCTCTGCCAAGACATTATTTAATGGAGATAACCTTGGCTTGCAGACCTACTCCGTAGTTCGTGTATTCGACTATATAACGAAAGTGCTGATTGACTTCCTGAACCGTCGGGCATTTGAGAATTGGACTACTCGCACGGAAGCTGATTTACGTGGTCAGGTTGTGAAATTCCTCGATAGTGTAATGGGACCGAACAAACTCATCGAACGCTTCAAGGTTATGAAGATTGAACAAGACCCGAATCAGAAAGACCATGTGCTTCTTGATATCCACGTCACACCGTATTTCCCGGCAAAAAGCTTCGTGATACAGCTTGCCGGTCATAAAGGCGATAATCCGGAAGATGCTATTTGGGAAAGCGCATATCGTCAAGAATAAATTGGATAATTTTGAATTTACAGATGGGCATAATGTATGTCCATCTGTAAATCATTTATTCACTTATATGAATAAAGAAAAGAAAGAGTATTGGATAAGAATAGGTGTCCGTAATCAGATGAGTATCCTCAATAGCGCGGCGAAATCGGACAAGCTCTTGCACACTTTAATGTACAAGTGAACGAGGGTTAAGCCAAAGGAGCCATACTCTTTTAGCCTCATGCTATACCGTATATTCACAGAAAAAGCATTATTATGCAGCTTGCCAGTCTAAGGTTTGGTTGCTCTGAAGGTACAATACTGAACGGTAAATATCATCAAGAATAAGTAAAACATTAACGAGTTGTATATTTGCCACTTTAGACAAATATTTCTCGTTCATATAATAAAAAAGGTCTGAAATGGAAATTACTTTGCAGCAATTTGAGGCAATGTGCCAAAATCGACAATTACATAATGGTTATGTTGAAGGTTTAGGGTGTGTATTTTGGCGGTCTCGCTATGTCATATCATCTGATACCACATCTACTGAATCATTTTCCACACCTTTCTATGAATTGGTAGTGATAAAGGATGAGAAAAATATCGAAAGTGGATTGCAACCATTAGAGGGGCTGATAGACAAGGGAACTACTGCTTTGTCTTTATATGGTATTGCAAATTCTTTTGAGCAATTATCCCAAAAACCTATTGTCATTGGAGAAAAGTATATTCAGATAAACAGACAAGGTACTTTGGTTCGTAATCCCAATAGAGTATATACAACAAAAGGTGAAGTTGCGAAAGGTGTAGGTAGGAAAATCTATATTGCAGGGCTTGTTATTGATACAGCGTTATGGATTTCTGGTAAACAGACTTTTTCCGAGGCGGCATTAAATATGGGAGTGAACACGGGCATTTATATTATCGGTTCTTATTTCCCTCCAGTTGGAATTGCTCTTGGTATTTTGTGGTTCATAACCAGTGTCTCAAAACGTCCATATATTTCCCCGCCAAGTTATGAAGAAATACATGGCACTATTACTCCCGCAGATGCAACAAGAGTTGAACGTCCTTATTATTGTGAACCAATGAGAGTCAGGCCCAATCATAAAAAACATATATTAAGACAAGGAAAATGATACCATAACACAATGAATATAAAACGTAATACATCCTCTTTCAAAGAAAAAAATGGAGTTTCATTTTTCGATAATATATTTTATTGGATTTGGACCACTGTACCGTCAAAGGGATTTCCTGACCGTTCTTTTGTAGTTGTTACGGTATGTCAATTTTCTTATGTGTTGCTTTTTGTTTCTATTTTGTTGACTCTATTTGATGACCAAGTTCAACTTTGCATATATGACAAACCAGAACCTATAGCTATTCCCATGCTTATATTGTTGATAATATTATCTTTTATCAATTTAAAAATATATGATGAGCAAAAATATCAAAAATTGGAACATGACTTTAGACTGATGTCTGTTCCACAAAGAAAAAACATAAAAATATTTTTTTCTTTTCTTGTTGACTACCATATTAGTTATATTAGTTGATATAATGCTTCTTTATTCTTATAATTCTCATATGAATAATCTAACATGAAGTTTTCTTTTATATGAAATCATTAGGGTCTCATTTAAATTGACTTCTCTTATCGCAACCGGAAACTATCAGGGATTTGATGTAGATGTGCAGTAAGTTTTCTTCGTGTAGTTAGTGCTCTTTTTTCAAATTGGAGATTTTTCCCATAATATAGCAATAAATAAACAATTTAATACGTCTATTATTTCAGAAAATGACAGTGAAATAATCATCAATTCCAAAAAACAAAAAAAATATGAAGATGATAAGAAGAGTTTTTGCAGTTTTATCGGCAGTGTTTTGTTTGGTAAGTTGTAATAATGAATCTAAACGAATGCCCATTTATGTTGAGCCGTGGTATAATTCTGAACCTTTGACAATTCAAGTGGGGAAGTTTAGCGATGTGCTGAAAAGTGAAGATGTAAAAAAACTGCAAAGCACGGCTGATGTAATTCGAGCCGAAATAGATAATACTCCCATTGAAACGCTCTATGTATTGGCGATTAGATTTTATGATTTAGGGCAAAAAGATGATGCCGTTTATTGGTTTTATACAGCACAGTTCCGCCGAAATCTTTACGCCCGTATGATAGAAAATGTAGGGGGTGTAGGAGAACCTGCATTTGAATGTCGTCAGGCGCAATTGGCATTCAATAAACTATCCGGGAAATGGATTAACGGTTATGCAGGTGGTGTACCGGATAAATGGCTTGAAATTCTTGCTCAAGTTATTAATGAAGGTCGCAAAAGCGGCTATGTCGGATTGGCTTATCCTAAACTTACCTTTAAGCCAGAAACAGAACAAGCTGCGGTAGCCGAAGAAATAGCAAAAGAATTATCTGAACTGCGACAATATATTATAGATAATCGGGAAGAAATGGCACAAGCCCGTAAAGAAAATGGAATAGAAGGGAAATATTGATTGAATCTGAAAATAGGATATAGATAAACGACCATAAGATGAATATAAACTGGAGAATAATAATTCCTATTGTTCTTTTATTAATTTATACTTTAGAATTGGCTAATAAATTAATGAAGATGAATATGGAAAAAGCAATCATGGTTGTAGTCAGCTTATTACTTTATATATCAGCATGTTGTGCCAATGTGTTTGCTGACAGTGATAGAAATTCCGGATGGGCATATTTGCTCGGAGGATGGATTGAAATCTTTTTGGTAAAATGGCCTTCAAAACTTTTTTATATGGCATGGCTGGCTAATATCACTTATGGATTTTCTATTAATATGTACTTGTCGGGGAAGAACACTTCATTATTATATGTACTTATTATAGTCAGTATATTATTGGCTATGCTTCCGTTGTTTTTTAATAATCCGACATTCGTAGACCCGGAACGGGGCATTGAAAGCACTCTTGGAGTTTTTCATTTATCAATAGGTTATTATCTTTGGATAGGTAGCTTTTTGACTTTGTTATTAGGTGAAATCGTATTGTTTTTCCAAAAATAAAATGAATAGATTTTTAACTATATATGTCTTTTTGCTATTGTGTGGCACGGCTTCCGCACAACAAATAATAGAATGGAATAATTTACAGACTATAACGGATAACGCACGGCGCACGGTCTATTATGAAAAAGGCAGTAAACAGCCGTTGCAGGGAGAATACCGCATTGTACGAGGGCTTGACGAGGAGCGTGTTAAACTTTCCGATGGCATAATAAACGGCGATTATTTTCGCTATCGTGATGGGGTACTGCGTGAATCGGGCATATATGCCAAAGGTAAGCGTAACGGCACATTCACGGAGTATTACCAAGACGGCGTTACTCTCCGAAAGGAAACACCCATGCAGCAAGGCAAGATAGACGGAACTGTAAAGACCTATTTTCGTAACGGCAAAATAGAAACTGAAAAGGAGTATAGACAGAGTGTGGAAAGCGGACGGGAACGCCGCTTTGACAGCAAGACGGGTGAGCAGATTTTTGAATCTCATTATATAGACGGCAAAAAAGAGGGTGAGGAATGGGAAATCTTCGAGAATGGGCGCACGCTTCGTAGCAGGACTACACGACACTACCGTAACGAAAAACTTGACGGCTCTTATCGTGTGGAATCAACACGGGACGGAAAACCCTATATAACCATCGAGGGACAATACACCGACGGCGAGAAATCGGGACGTTGGAAACAGTACAACGCCACCGATGACACAACCCATGAATGGGATGAATGATTTTCTTTTTTCGCAAGTTGATTTTATAAAATTGCCACCGAAAGTTCGTACTTTCGGAAAAAGATGTTATATTTGTAAATGAAAGAGTTATTTGACAGCATAGCAACGCAAAACGCTGAAATTCGCACTGTTGCTAAATCGTTATTTCTATTTCTCAAATAATTCGCTAAAAGTTTATTTCTCAATCGGTTAAGTCAAACCGAGAAAAATCTAAAATAAAAATATTTCCTTTTACTGATTTTTGCAGATTTATTTTTATAACATACTATATAATAGTGAAACAGAAAGAAAAGAAAGCTCGAAATAGGAGGACAAATGAACAAATAGACAAGGATGTAATATCCGAACTTGAAAAGCTTGTAGCTGAATATGGTTTTGGCAATGTCAATTTGAGTGCATTGATGAAAGCTGCAAACATAGAAGCCAATGTGTTTTATAGAAGATACGGCTCAATGGAAAACCTTTACGACAGGCTTGCTAAGCAGTATGATTTCTGGATCAATGATGCTATTGACGTTTCCAGCCTGAACATATTGGGACCTAAAAAGTTTTTTGCGGAAACATTCAAGACCCTTTATAGGAGCTTGTCTGATAACACTGTAATGCAAAAGTTGTTGCTTTATGAAATGTCGGTTATCAATGAAACGACAAAGAGAGCAGCAGAAACACGGGATATTATGAATTTAAATTTGATTGCGTATTATGACAATCTGTTTAAACCGGCGAAAATCAATATTAAGGCTATTATGGCAAATCTGATTGGCGGAATTTATTATCTGATACTTCATAGGAGATGCGCGAAAACCTGTACAATAGATTTTAATACTCAGGAAGGGGAAAAGGTCTTTTTTGAATGGATAGACTTTCTGACAGATGTCATTTTTGACAAACTGGAAGCGTATGAAAGGAATAGAAAAGCAGCTCAAGAAATGTTATCTGACGGTATAAGTGAGTTTAAAATATGCAAATACATGGGTATCAGTAAAAATGACTTGAGAATACTGCTTTCAAAATAACCATAGAAATTCACGAGAGCTTTCAAAAGAGTCTAAAAGTACATATAAGTGATTATGGACTTAATAGTTTAATCAGATCATTGGAACAAGGGATATTTGACGTTAGCTGTTGTAGGTTCTTTTATGATTTTTTTCTATATATCCCTTTATATAAGGACTGACAGCCTGCTACAAGAAAAATCTGACACGCTTTGTGTAGCGTGTTACATAAAGTGCGTCAAGTTGTTTTTTCAAAGGACAAACACGAACAGACTTGAAATTGCGGATAATGATATAAGTATATCACTATTCACAGTTTCAAGGTAGTCTTTGTATCTTAGTCCGGCTGTCCGTTCTCCTTTTTTATTATTCCCTGCTTTAGCGTTTTTCTATTCCTTTTTTATATACTTCCATTTATCGCTTTCTGCTGCCGTGCAACCTGCCGTGGATTGAATTTTTCCGCAAAGGTAATCGCCAGTCCCAGTCGTGTCAATGCCGGCATTCTGCCGCGAGTGAAGTGCAAAAATCTTCCTCTCCGCTGGTGAGCGTATTTTTCCTCTTCAGCCTTGCCAGATTGTTCCTGCCACCTTTGGATGCAGAAAAAATCATCCCGGAGGTCGCAAACAGGCCGAATAGAGGGAAAATAAAAAATATTATAAACTAAGGTAACGGTAGGACTAACCACCTGCCACAAAAAGAATTTATTATGTTATACGTTCACACAATTGGTCGCATTGGCAAGGATTGCCAGGTTATTACTGGAACACACGGTTCATTCATCGCATTTGATATGGCGGTAGATGA
>ADJT01003953.1_pt1 | contig 23937 bp, 17 predicted proteins | sample 268108 | NCBI WGS metagenome assembly ADJT01 (sample SAMN00007487, study PRJNA43253) | human gut metagenome | isolation source: feces sample TS29
AGTCCGGCAACGCCGATGTTTCGGCAACGACAGCGAGCGAGCCGCATTCGGAGCAAGACGACGCCGCAGGTAGAGAACGGACAGCGAGCGGGTCGCATTTGAGGCAAGGTGACGTGAAACGAAAGGGCGCTGACCTTCTGGTCGCGCCCTTGAAGTTGAACGTCAGATTGTCCAAATGCGGCCCGCGCAGCGTCGAGCAGTTACGGCGTTTGGTAAAACGCCGTAACTAACGTGCTCCGTACTGCTCGTAGTAGGCGTCGATGGCGGCCTTGAGCTCGTCATCGATGACGACCTTGCCGTCGATCTCGTGGTTGTAGAGGGTCTCGACGACCTCGGCCATGGAAACGATGCTCGCGACAGGGAAGCCGTACTTGGCCTCGATCTCCTTCTGCGCGGTAGTCACGCCGCCCTTGCCGACCTCCATGCGGTTGAGGGACACGATCAGGCCCTTGATTTCGACGTCGGCAGCAGCCTTAACCTTGGGATAGGTCTCGTCGATGGACTTGCCGCTGGTGGTGACGTCCTCGACCATGACCACGCGGTCGCCGTCTTGAGGCTCATAGCCCAGCAGGTTGCCCTTGTCGGCACCGTGGTCCTTGGCCTCCTTGCGGTCGCAGCAGTACTTGACCTCCTTACCGTACAGCTCGTGGTAGGCAATTGCGGTCACGACGGCCAGCGGAATACCCTTGTAGGCCGGTCCAAACAGCACATCAAAGTCGTCGCCAAAGTTATCGTGGATGGCCTGGGCGTAATACTCTCCCAGCTTCTTGAGCTGATAGCCCGTCACGTAAGCGCCGGCGTTCATAAAGAACGGGGACTGACGGCCGCTCTTGAGCGTAAAGCTGCCGAACTTAAGGACGTCGGACTCGACCATAAACTTGATGAACTCTTGCTTGTAAGCCTCCATGCGGGCTCCTCTCGTAATCGCGTACGTGCCTTCCAGTTTAGCGCAGGCGAAGCGTCGATGCGGGTGAGCTTTGAGGCCACGGCATTCTGTAAAGGCTTTGTCAAAGGGAATGGTTTTCCGAACAATGGGGTTGACACGGCAAACCCCCTCATCAAGAATACGGGCGGATTAAAAAGGGGTACGAGATACCCAAAGCGCGCTGCGCTCGGCCTTTAGGAGGTGTGCCATGGAAGGCAGTCCTAGTCGAAAAACCTGCATGTCGCCCTCGGCACGCCGTGAGGATTCCGCATACGCATAAACGCCACCGGCAGATCGCCAAAACCACCACAAAGGCGCGCTGCACCCTTTGTGGGCTCAAGAGCTTGACGTGAGCGACATCTAGGTTTTTTGAAGCAAATACGACACGTACGCTAACTCCCTTCAACAAGGAGGACCCTATGCTGATGCTCAAAACCGTCACGGTACTCGAAGCCATCTCCAAGCGCCGCCGCACGGCGCGCCCCGCCGCTCATACCGGCCTGTCCAAGAACACCATATTCGCCGCCACCCATAGCGCCGAAGACGCCCTCGTGCTGCTTGACGCCACGGCAAACGGTCTCACCGCTGAGCACGCCGCCGAGCGCCTGGATGCCACCGGCTCCAACACCATCGAGGCACCGACCAAGACGCTCGCCCGCCGCATCGCCGACGCCTTTGTCGACCCCTTCGCCGGCATCCTCGCCTCGCTCGCGCTGGTCTCGCTCTACATCGACGTGCTCGCCGTGCCCGAGCCGCAGCGCAACCCCTCCACGGTCATCGTCATCGGCATCATGCTGCTGGTATCGGGCGGTATGAAGTTTATCCAGGAAGCCCGCAGCGGCAATGCGGCAGAGGCCCTCAAGGACCTGGTCTCCAACACTTGCACCGTCCTGCGCGACGGCGAGCGCATCGAAATCCTCTTCGACGAGCTCGTCCCCGGCGATGTGATCCGCCTCTCTGCCGGCGATATGGTGCCGGCAGATGCCCGCGTCATCACCGCGCGCGACCTGTTTGTCATCGAATCCGCACTCACCGGCGAGAGCGAGGCCGTCGAGAAGACCGCTGCCATCACCGTCGTCGATGGTGCCGACGGCTCCGCGCTGCCGCTCTCTGCCTGCAAGAACATCGTCTTTACCGGCACCTCCGTGCAAAACGGCACCGCCGTGGCGCTTGTCGTTGCCACCGGCTCGGACACCTACCTGGGCGGCATCGCCAAGATGCTCAACGGGCGCGGCGAGAAGAGCGCGTTTGACCGCGGCGTCTCGAGCGTCTCCATGCTGCTCGTACGCCTCATGCTCGTTATGGCGCCGGCCGTCTTTGCCATCAACGCCGCCACCAAGGGCAACGTCATCGACGCGCTGCTGTTCGCCACGAGCGTGGCCGTGGGCATCACGCCGCAGATGCTTCCCGTCATCGTGACCACGAGCCTGTCGCAGGGCGCCAAGGACCTCGCCCGTCGCCAGGTTATCGTCAAGGAACTGCCGGCGATTCAAAACCTCGGCGCGATGGATGTCCTGTGCTGCGACAAGACCGGCACCCTCACCGAAGACTGCATCGTGCTCGAGCGCTACCTCAACGCCGACGGCAACGAGGACACGCGTGTGCTGCGCCATGCGTTTTTGAACAGCTTCTTCCAGACCGGCCTCAAAAACCTTATCGACCTGGCCGTAATCGACCGTGCCGATGTGACGCCCTCGACCGTCGTGCCCGATTCCATGCTGGGCCAGAGCCCGCGCGACCGCTATACCAAGGTCGACGAGGCGCCCTTCGATTTCTCGCGCCGTCGCCTGAGCGTAGTTGTCGCCGATGCCCAAGGCAAAACCCAGATGGTCACCAAGGGCGCTGCCGAAGAAATGCTCGAGATCTGCTCCTTTGTCGAAGTCGATGGTGTCGCCCAGCCTCTCACCGAAGATAAGCTCGCCCAGATTCGCAAGCAGGTCGCCGGGCTCAACGCCGAGGGCCTGCGCGTGATTGCCGTGGCGCAGAAAACCAATCCGCGCTGCGTGGGCGAGTTTGGCATCGCCGACGAATGCGACATGGTGTTGATGGGCTTTTTGGCCTTCCTCGATCCGCCTAAAGCAAGTGCCGCGGGCGCCGTCGCCACCCTCGAGGCCAAGGGTGTGGCGGTCAAGGTCCTGACCGGCGACAACGACCGCGTGGCCGCTACCGTCTGCGAGCAGATCGGCATCGATGCGAGCAACGTCTTGCTCGGCTCCGAGATCGATGCGCTCGACGACGCAGAGCTTGCCGAGCGTGCCGAGAAAACCCATCTCTTCGCCAAGCTCTCGCCGCTGCAGAAGGCGCGCCTGGTGCGCGTCATGCGCGAGCTGCTCGGCCACACCGTGGGCTTTATGGGCGACGGCATCAACGACGCCGCTGCCATGCGTGCGAGCGATTGCGGCATCTCAGTCGATTCGGCCGTCGACATCGCCAAGGAATCCGCCGATATCATCTTGCTTCAGAAGGACCTGGGCGTGCTCGAGCGCGGCATCATCGAAGGCCGCCGCACCTACGGCAACCTGCTCAAGTACCTCAAGACCACGGTGAGCTCCAACTTTGGCAACGTGCTGTCCGTGACCGTCGCGAGCCTGTTCTTGCCGTTTTTGCCTATGAGCGCTCTGCAGCTGGTGCTGCTATCGCTCGTCTACGAGATCGTGTGCATCGCGCTGCCGTGGGACACCGTCGATGACGCCTGGACTGCCCGTCCGCGTGCCTGGGATGCCGCGTCCATCAAGGGCTTTATGCTCGAGCTGGGCCCCGTGAGTTCGCTGTTTGACATCGTGACCTTCGCCGCGCTCTTCTTTGTGGTGTGCCCTGCCACCGTAGGCGCAAGCTGGTCCGAGCTCGCCGGGACGGGCAACGTCGCGGGTATAGCGACCTTTGCTGCGCTCTTCCAAAGCGGCTGGTTTGTCGAGTCCATGTGGTCGCAGACGCTTGTGATCCACATGCTGCGCTCCCCGCGCCTGCCGAGCCCGCGCGACCACGCCGCGCCCGCGCTGTGCGCGCTCACCGTGCTAGGCCTGGCGCTTGTCACCTGGCTGCCGGCAAGCCCCATCGCCGATGCACTCGGCCTCATGACGCTGCCCACAAGCTTTTTCGCGCTGCTCATCGGCATCGTCACCGCCTACATCGCGCTCACCCAGCTGGCAAAACGCCGCTACATCGCCCGCCACGGCGAACTGCTGTAGCAAGCAGGCGAAAAACACCCTGCCAGCCGCCATTACCGCTACCACAGCTGCCGACGCCGCTGCCGTTGCCTCTGTCGCCGCCGCAGTCTATCCCCTCAGCAGTTGCGGTGAAATAGTTCCTGTTTAAGGTCCCGTGACTTTAATTTAGGGACTATTCCACCGCAACTTATTGGAGGATTAGCTAGTCCTTGGGTGTCCAGGACCAGAAGAAGTTGATAAGGGCCACACGTGAGGTGGTGCCGGTCTTTTTGTTGATCGAGGAAATGTGACGATAGAGCGTGGAGCGCGAAAGGAAAAGCGTTGTGGCGATGTCCTGAACGCTCTGGTCCGAAACGACCAAGGCCTCAAGAACATCGCGCTCGCGCTCTGTAAGCTCAAAGGTGGCGACGAAGGCATCGAGGCGTTCATCGGACGTGAGCTCCGCTGCCTCCACGGGCTCGGAGTCGGAGCATGTGGGCGCAAGATCCCCACCAAGATCATCAGTGGCAAGCGGCAGGCCGTCCTGCATCACGACATCATCGGCCCGTTGCCCCAACTGCCCCAGCAGCGTAATCGCAATACCCACAAACATCACGAGCGCCGCGCCGACTGCCACCAGCACGTTTTGACTCGAGATGATCGCCACCGCCGGCGCCGTCACGAGCATCGAGCACACGTTGTTGACGACGCGACCCATGCACGGCCAAAAATATGACCAGCGCGCATAGAGTGAGATGGCGGCGAATTTTGTGGTAAAGAACACCACAAAGAAGCCCGAGCCCAGATAAAAGATGATCGTGGCAGCAAGCTCGTTGCCGCCATTGCCATCGATGATGAGCACAAAGAACGAAAGCGTGGACAGCATGGCGACACATGTCATGCCGATATTCATATACGAGCGGTCGTGCAGGTCAAATAGTGCGCCGGCGGCCAACGAGCTCACGACAAGCAGCAGGCGCGGCCAGTCACCCAAATCAACGGCTCCGGTAGCATACAGGGTTGTGAGGCCCGCGTTGAGAGCGGCGAATACGCCGGAAAGATACGCTGTCGCCACGGTCAGGCGAACTACGGTGCGGCGAAATGCCGCCTTTGCCTCGGGATCGTCATGCCATTTGGCGCCATATTCCAGAGCATCTACCGAAAGCCCGGCAGCACTGGGTTCGAAGTTGGGATCGGACTCGTCGCGCAGCTTGGCGCGTCGGGCACCGTGGAGCAACGCTACCTGCGCGATCGCACAGATGACCAGAACAGCCTGCTGAGGAATACCAACAGGCATCGCCATGTGGTTGAACACCTGTACCAGAACGCCCATGGCATAGGAAAGTGCTGCGGCGCGCGCCAAGCAGGGCGTCCGCGCAAAGCGTCGCGCAAAGTTTGCGTGGGCAGTCGATCCGCAGTAGCCCAGGGCGCAGCACGCCACCAGGCCGCCGGCAATTACCACCTCAAACCGCACTGCCATAATCATCAGCAGCAACGCCGATACCAAAAGCACGCCTGTAATATCGCTCGTCGCATCGATCGTCTGGGGACGGCGATAGTACAGAAATGGGCGCACGAAAAAGCCAATCACGCTCGCGCCGACAACGATGCTCTCGTAGATGACGACCTCACTCGATGGCACGAACTCGGCTATGCGCACATCAAAAAGATACTCGCACGCCAAAAACGTGAAGAAGAACAGCGCCAGGCATATAATCTCCCGAATGCCCCGACGCAGATATGCGGTTGTGTCTCCCATGCCCCTCACGGTTAACACCCGGCCGCTTAATTGGTCTGGAATCTATTTTAATAAAGAATCAATCTCAAATCAAAACCAAGCTCGAAATGCTGCTAATTCGACCCCAGTCGTCCACATCACGCCGAGATTTTGAGCCGCATGGCCCAGAAGGGGCACGCGCGACCTCTAGCTCGGCAAGGAGTGTCTCCAACTACCACTCATTTAAGTACGTCCCCAATGAGTGGCCGAAGAGTGTCCCCCGCGACTAGTCGTTTAAGAACGTCCCCAATGACTAGTCAAAATGGGCCATGTGTCCCAGTTGTGGAGACTCCTTGAGCCGTCTGGGTATCGCGAAGGATCGCGCACTCCCCCATCATCAAAAGTGACACACGCTACCAGTTGATGGGAGGCAGCCATGGGCTTCTTTGACAAGATGTTCGAGAAGAAAGAGTGCGCGATTTGCGGTACCGAGCTGGGACTTCTAGGTAAGACAAAAATCAATGAAGGCTACCTGTGCAAAGAGTGCGCCGGCAAGCTCTCCCCCTACTTTCACGGCTATCGCTCCAGCACCGCGGACGATATCCGTGAGCAACTCGCCTACCGCGAGGCCAACGCCGAGCGCCTGTCTTCGTTCAACCCCACGCGCACGCTTTCTGCCGGGCGCACCAATATTATGCTCGATGAGGACGCGGGCCTGCTGATCATCACTTCGCAGAGCCGCTGGCGCGACGCCAATCCCGACATCATCGAGTTCTCGCAGGTACTCGGCTGCGATATGGATATCGACGAGCAGCGCACCGAGATCTATCGCGAGACCAAGGACGGCGAGCGCGAGAGCTACAACCCGCCGCGCTACGACCTGGATTACGACTTTAATCTGACCATCCACGTCAACACGCCGTACTTTACCGAGATCAACCTGCGCGTGAACGACTCCACCATCGATCAGCGCGGCTCCATCGAATATCGCGAGGCCAAGCGCCAGGCAACCGAAGTCCGCGATGCGCTGGTGCAGCTGCGCCAGGAGACGCGGGACAGCGTCGTGGCCGCTAAGGCCCCCAAGACCGCGGTGACCTGCCCCTTCTGCGGAGCCACCACCATTCCCGATGCCAGCGGGCGCTGCGAATACTGCGGCGGCGCCATCGGCGCATAGCCCCCGGCACGGAAAGGACCGATCATGGCCTTCGAGAGCGTTAACTATCAGTGCCCTGCCTGCGGTGGCCCCTTGCATTTTGCAAGCGCCGAGCAAAAGCTCGTCTGCGACTACTGTGACTCGCGCTTTGAAGTCGAAGAAGTCGAGGCCCTCTATCGCGAGCGCCAGGACAAGGCAGACGCCAAAGCCGATGCCGCAGCCGCAACGCCAAAGCCCGTCGCCGACGACGCGGTGCAGGAGCTCGCCCAAAACGCCGGCTACATCTGCTCGTCGTGCGGCGCCGAGCTCGTGTCCGACGGCACCGTCGCTGTCACCACCTGCCCGTACTGCGGCAACTCCGCCGTAGCGCCCGGTCAGCTTTCGGGCGACTTCTCGCCCGACCTGGTGATTCCATTTAAGCTCGGGCGCGATGACGTCACGGCCGCACTCAAGGAACACTACAAGGGCAAGATCTTGCTGCCCAAGAGCTTTGTCACCGGCAGCCACATCGACGAGGTCCAAGGTGTCTACGTGCCGTTTTGGCTCTACGGTGCCCGCGTTGACGGCGAAGTGTACTTTGACGCGACCAACGAGACCGTGACCGAGGAATCCGACCGCACCGTCACGACCACCGACCACTACGACGCCTACCGCAAGGGAAACATCTCGTTTAAGCGCGTGCCCGTCGACGGATCGTCCAAGATGCCCGACGGCCACATGGACGCCATCGAGCCGTTTGACTACGATGCCCTGCGCCCGTTTTCGGTCGCGTATATGCCCGGCTACATCGCCAACCGCTACGACGAGGACTGCGAAACCTGCAAGGCGCGCGCCGAACGCCGCATGGAGGAAAGCACGATCTCGGCCCTGCGCGAAACCGTCGTCGACGAATATGACGATGCCACGGTCGAAAGCAAGCAGCTCGACTACACCTGGGAAGACAGCGACTATGCCCTGTTCCCCGTGTGGATGCTTTCCACCTCGTGGAACGGCAAGAGCTACCTGTTTGCCATGAACGGCCAGACCGGCCGCTTGGTCGGCGAGCTTCCTTGCTCCAAGCCCAAGCTCGCTATCGCCTCGGTGCTGTTCTTTGTGATCGGATTTGTCCTCTCCCAGATCCTCTTCATGGGTGAGAACGCCTTCGATCCGGATTACCTCACCTTTGATATCGAGGGCATCCTCATCAACATCGTCGCGCCGCTGATCATCGTGGTCATCGCAGACGTGCTGCTGGTGGGCCAGCTCAAGACGGCCAACGAGGCCACCCACGCCGATTGCTACTGTGGCGAGCTCGACCTGACCGAGAAGCACGACACCTTCAGCCACACCGAGACCACCGTTGTCATGAAGGACGACAAGGACGATTAACCATCCTGACCAATACCACCCGGCCTTTGACGAGAAAGGAAGATCACCATGGGACTCTTGAAAGCTGGATTGGGTGCTGCCGGCGGCGTCATGGCCGACCAGTGGAAGGAATTTATCTACTGCGAATCGATGCCCGCTGACGTCTTGGCCTGCAAGGGCAGCAAGCGCACCGGCGGCCGCAGCTCCAACACGCGCGGCGAGGACAACGTCATCTCCAACGGCTCGGTCATCGCCGTCAACGACGGCCAGGGCATGCTCGTGGTGCAAAACGGCAAGATCATCGAAGTCGCGCTGGAGCCCGGTGAGTTCGTCTTTGACACCGGCAGCGAGCCGAGCGTCTTTAGCGGCAACCTGGGCGACTCCATCAAGGAAACCTTTGCCAATATCGGCAGCCGCTTTACCTTTGGCGGCGACGCGGGCAAAGACCAGCGCGTCTACTTCATCAACACCAAGGAGATCATCGGCAACAAGTACGGCACCGCCTCGCCCGTGCCCTTCCGCGTGGTCGACAACAACATCGGTCTGGACGTCGACATCTCCGTGCGCTGCAACGGCGAGTATTCGTACCGCATCACCAACCCGCTGCTGTTCTACACCAACGTGTGCGGCAACGTGACCGATAGCTACACGCGCGACAAGATCGACAGCCAGCTTAAGTCCGAGCTGCTCACCGCCCTGCAGCCCGCCTTTGCCAAGATCTCGGAGATGGGCATCCGCTACAGCGCCATCCCCGGCCACACCACCGAGCTCGCCCGCGCGCTCAACGAGGTCCTCTCTGCCGACTGGCGTGACCTGCGCGGCGTTGAGATCGTAAGCTTTGGCGTCAACTCCATCGCCGCCTCGCAAGAAGACGAGCAGATGATCAAGGACCTGCAGAAAGCCGCGGTCATGCGCGATCCCACCATGGCGGCAGCCAACATCGCCAGCGCCCAGAGCGATGCGATGCGCGCGGCAGCCGCCAACCCCAACGGCGCGATGGCAGGCTTTATGGGCATGGGCATGGCAGGTGGCATGGGCGGCATGAACGCCAGCCAGCTGTTCGCCGCCGGCCAGGCACAGCAGCAGGCCGCCCCGCAGCCGGCTCCGGCTCCCGCCCCCGCACCGGCTCCCGCCGCCGCACCTGCGGCCGGCACGTGGACTTGCAGCTGCGGCGCCACCAACACCGGCAAGTTCTGCTCCGAGTGCGGCAATCCCGCACCCGCCCCGGCACCGGCAAAGTGGTTCTGCCCCAACTGCGGCAGCGAAAACGGCGGCAAGTTCTGCAGCAACTGCGGAACGCCCCGGCCCTAGCCCCTCTATCTGGTAATTGGCGGGGGATCCGCCACCCCCGCATTTGCTTCTATGGGTTTCGTTCGATAAAGGAGGACACCATGAAGACAACGTTCAAAAAGTCCGTACTCGCATTTCTGACATGCGTCCTGGCGCTCGCCTTTGCCCTGACGGGCTGCAGCGGCGGCGGCAAAGACCCCAAGGCCAACTTCGTCGGCAGCTGGGAACTCTCGGGTGGAACCTTGGACGGCGAAGAGCTCACCGATGAGTACATGGATATGCTCAAGGAGTGGGGCCTCAACTGTATCCTGATCCTCGACGAAGACGGCACGGGCGTCCTCGACATGTTCCTTGAGGTCGCCGACCTGAAATGGGAGGCCAAGGACGCCGCCACCGTAACGATTACCGCCGAAGATGAGTCGCACGACCTGAAACTCAAGGACGACAAGCTCGTCCTCGAGGTGGAAGGCGACAAGCTTATCTTTACGAAGTCCGACAAGGATCTGTCCGGTACGGTGAAGAAGGATCGCGAGAACGCCGAGAAGGAAGAGGAGATCGATGAGGCCGTCGAAGACGACGATGTCCAGAACGTCGAAATCTCCCCCGCCGTCACCGTCGCCGATGACGATCTGTGCACCATCACCATCACCGAGAAGTTCAAGGACGACTGGGGCGACATCGGCTTTGTCGTCAACATCACCAACAAGAGCGACAAGGACCTGACCTTCTACGCTCCTTCCGGCAAGACCAACGTCAACGGCACCATGAAGGAACCCTGGTTCTCGGCTAACCTGATGCCCGGCACCAGCGCCACCGAGGAATTCACGTTCTCGAGCGGCGAGCTTGACAGTCTTGACGACCTGGTCAACACGACCATCGGCATCGACGCCTACCTGACCGATTCCTACGAGGACGTCGCCTCTTACAGCGCAACCATCGCGTAACGGCAGACACCGATAGCCGCGGATTGGCGGACATATCCGCGCACATGCCAGGCGGGGCCGCAGGAAATGATCCTGCGGCCCCGCCGCTTTATGCCGACAGCACTGCCCATACAAGCAGGCCGCCCGCCGTTTTTAGATGCGAAACGGCGGGCGGCCTATCTTTACGGCGCCGGAACACGAGCGGCGCACCGACTACGGGCGCTCCATGTTGGGAACGATGCTGCCCTCCGTTACTGCGCGCACGGCCAGGCGCATGATGTTGTCGTAGCCGGTCTTGTTGAGAATCTCCGAGATGCGGCGTTTGATGGTGCCCTCGCTCATAAACAGCTCGGCCGCGATCTCGCGGCGGCTCTTACCCTCGCAGGCAAGGCGCAAGATCGACAACTCGACATCGTCGAGGGCCGCCGTGCCCGAGAAGATGCTCTCGGGCGGCTTGGGAAACGTGCAATAGCCCGCCAGCGTGGAGCGCATCACGGCGAATAGCTCGTCGATACCGACGTTCTTGTACACAAAGCTGTCGACGCCCGCCTCGCGCGCCTGGTCCACAAAGGTGATTTCGGGCATACCCGTCATGATAATGACGCGGCACTCGGGCAGTTGTTCTTTGATGCGCGCCGCCGCCACGATGCCGTTGGAATCATGCTCGGTACATACGTCCATCAGTATCATGTCCGGGCGCTCCTTGAGCGCGACACCCAAGGCCTCGGAAGCATCGGCAATGGCGGAAACAACGGTCATATCGGGCTGGTCGCCAACGGAGCGCGCCAGGCTCTCGCGCAGGATGGCCTGGTCTTCAACTATAAGGACGCGGATCATGAACTTCTCCTTTGGACCGTGGCGTTGGAGGCGAGCGGGATGGACACCGTAAGGGTGAAGGGCGGGGCGGTGTGGACTTCCAGGCTGCCGCCCAGATTCTGTGCGACATGCCTCATACCTGAGATACCCGTTCCCTCGCGATACGATACGGGTGCAGGCGCGCCGTCGTTAGAAACGGTCATCCGCGCAACAGCACCGTCTTCCGACGTCTCTTGCCACAGACGCACGTGGACCCGATGCGCCTGTGCATGCTTGGTGGCATTGGTCGAGGCCTCGCGGATAATCTGCAAAAATGCGGCGGCGACACGCGCGTCCTCAGGCAGCGCACCCTCAACATCGATCTGCACACTCACCAGGCCAAAGGCATGGACGATATCTCCCAGTTGCTCTGCCGGTTCGGTGTCGCCCCCGCTGCGCAGATCGGCAGCGATTGAGCGCAGCAGCGGGTCGATCTGCTCGAGTGACTCGTCATCCAGGCGCCCCTCCTCCAGATAACGATGGAGGATGGACAGGCGCTGCCCGATCACGTCGTGCACGCGAGCGCGCATACGCAGATAGGCCGCATTGTCAGCAACTTTTTTGACTTCTTCGATCTGGGCTTGGAGCTCTTGGCCCGCAAGCTCAAGCAGGTGGTTGGCTTGCGCCAGGCGATCATGAGCATGCGCATACTCTGTTACATCCAGGCCGATAATGCGCTCGAAGAGGCGGCCCGAAACCATAACGTCATCGTGCACAAACAAGCGAATCTCGGCGGGAGAAACCTCGACCACCGCCCGCGCCTCACCAAAGCGGTCCAGATTAATCCGCACGCGGTTCTGGCTGCTTTCGGGCATTTGCATGCTGAGTTTGCGCAGGTCGTTCCATGTACCGCTCATATCGCCTAGGTCGGTGGGCATATGAAGCTCCACCAGGTTTTTTCGCATGCAGCGGTTCATGAGCAGCGGGCGGCCCCTCGGGTCCAGATACAGGATGCCCACGGGAATCACGTTGATGGTTTCGATCGTCGAGAACGCGGTGATATCCTCCTGGCGGTTGCGGACATCCATCAAGAGCGCCGCAATGGAGCGGAACAGGAAAAACGCTCCCTCTGCGATAAGGACCGTGGTCCACGCCGAGCCCATGGCAAGCACCACCGGCGGTGTCACGGCGGCAACGAGCAACAGTTCGGCCAGCATGACGGGGCGACGATAGTGCACCATAAGCACCATGCCGTAGGCAAAGATCACGGCATTGAGCCACAACGCTCCGCCCATTGCCCTGGCGCAAACGTCAAGCGGCGCCACCAGATATGAGCCAGACGACGCGAACAGGATAAGCGCCGAAATAATTAGGTGAAGCACAAGGCTCGCCTCGTAGGCACAAATCACCTTACGGTTATAGGACGAGCGGCGCGATGCGATGAGCGGGACGTGGATCGTCTGCAGACACGCAGCTAGGGCAAAGACAACATCGAGCGCAACGATTTGGGGAAGAATGAGCGAAATCTGCATCGTCACTCACCCGCCCTCGGCATCAAGACGATCATGCGCAGCTGACCGGGCTCGCCCTCAAGGCGGTATGCCACGTTGCGCCCTTGCAGAGCGCTTTCGAGCTCTTGCGCAGCGGGCGTCTGCGAAAGATCTTCATCATCGTTGGAAAAAGCGTGGCACGCAGCTCGACACTGCATCGGTCATGATCGCCCAAGTGATACATAAGCGCCGGATGGTCGGTGGTGTAGGCAAAAAACGCAAAGTCATACACGCAGTCGTACAGGGCGCTTACCGTACTGGCGTGCATCGGGCGCCGTATGGCGATAATCGAGGCGCAATCGATATCGATGGTGCGCAGGTCGCTTGCGAGCTCGTTGGCAATGAGCTGAATGCGGTCGCGATCAAAACCGCTCTCCCCGTGCTGTGCCAACGTGAGCGACCCCTTGCGCTTGCAATAGGCGACGAGCATCTTGGCGCGCTGCAGCATGCGGTAACGCTCGTGCGAAGACGATTCATCGGTCAACGGCGGTAGCGAGCTCAGCAGGTCGTACATCCCTTCGAGCGCGCGGGCAAGCGCCTGGTCCACGTCTTGGACCAGCAAGGTCTCGGCCTCTTGGTCTGCCAGGTGCGTCTTAAGGTCGTAGTCGGCGGCGAGCAGCTCATTTTGACGCTGCAGCTCCATACGACGATGTGCCAGTTCACGGTTAAGCTCGTTGAGATCCGACACGTCTTGGACAAGCAGGGCCGATCCGCCCAGCAGTGGAAAGGCACGGCACATCACATCGGGATCGGACGCCACGGCAAAGGCATGGGCGCGGCTGTGCGCCTGGGTCCGCAACTCCTCGCGCACGCCCACCGGCATTGGCTTTGACACTGGCGTGGCATAGACTTCCTGCAGGTCGCGCGTTAGAACTTTGAGGTCAAGCGGCAAGGTGTCGAAAATGCCGGCGATGTCGTGATATGACGGAACGACACCGCAATCGAGACAGATTTCCATCGCCACCACGCACAAGACGCAATAGATGAGCGAAAAGTTGAGCCTCCATGCCCAGGGCACGCGCAACGCATATGAGATGGCAAAGAACGCGCCGCCCAGCAGCACGAGCGCCGCCGTGCCCGAGAAACGTTGGATGCGAAAGGACGAGGACCGGCCCACCAGGATAAAAAGGCCACAAAGTTAAAGGCCGTCCACACGAGGACGGCGAAATAACCCCAGCCGTACGTGTAATCGTTGCTCCAGGTGTCGCTTGTACGGTCAAAGTGGAAGACCTGCTGGTGAAAATCGTTGGTGAGCACAAATCCGATAAGCAGGATAGCCATAATCCACAGCGCAGCGCAGTAGCGGCGACCCAGGCGGTGTTGCTCCAGGCCCGCAAGGCGCAGACCACACAACTGGTAGAGCAGCGGAATGAGCGTCATGGGCACGTAGTACAGGTACCACAGCACGGTGGCATAGAACGGCGTGAACGACTTGTACTTGAGAATGACTTCGATCATCCACAGGGCGCAGATGGTGGCGATGGCAACAAGACGGCGGCGCAACACATAGTCCAAACAGCGCAGATAGACCGATACGCCCCAGATCGAAAATGCAATTGCGGCAACAAGCAACGGCAGAGAGCTCGAATGGACGAGCGCATCCACGACCTCTTCGGACACCTCGCTATAGGCGGGCACGGCGTTAGAAAGTTTGGGGTCGAAGGCGAACAGCGCCGGCAAGACTGCCAAAAGCATGAGGAACATCGCGGTGATGACACCGGCGATAGCAAAGACGCGGTGGCGGTACACCTGATGTGTTATGCCAACAAGGAATCGCGGCATAGCGAAGAGCCTGCCGCCCCTGGGATCCGCCACGGGTGCGGATCGGGCGGCCGCGTGGCCGATATGTCGCTCGCGGGTACCCATAGTGCTTTTAGTGTACCGACAGGCAGGCTCAAAAAGCGGGCCACATGTCCCAAAATCCGCAGACGGCAAGGCGCCCGGCAGCCTCCCCCGTCTGGCACTTCCCGATATCCGCCCGCCCCAAACCACCGCAAAGGGGACAGGCACCTTTGTGGTGGTTTGGGGCGATGCGCTAGTCCACGGTGATGTCGAGGTTCTTGCCGATGAGGCCTACGTAGCCGCCCTCGACAGCCTTGGGGCTGTCAGCATGGCAGAGAACCCACTTGTCGGCCTTCCAATAGCAGTAGCTGTCGCCGGCCGTGGGCATGTCGGCCGCAGCCTCGGGGCGCGGACCGTTGGTGCCGGCGGGCAGCGCCACCATCACCTGGAAGCCGCCGTCGTCGACCATGCACGGCGTGTAGTGGAGCGTGGTGTTGAAAACCTCAACAAGCGTGCCGGCCGGCACGCGGAACGCCTTGACGCACGCGGTGTCGAGCTTGCCGTCCTCGATCTCCCAGCGATGCGCCACGAGCAGGATAAAGTCGCGGGCGCCCAGGTTAAACTCGCTGGCGCGGTGATACTCCAGGCAGTTGAGCTGCGTGTTGTGGCCGTTGCACCAGCCAAGCTGGAAGGGACGACCACCAAACATGAGAAAGCCAAGCTTGTCGGCATCCTTGACGCCCTCGAGCTCGGGCGCAGAGGCCACATACTTGCTGCCCTCGGGGATGGGCGTGGAGGCAAGTGCCTCGAGCACGGGCGACGTAAGCTCGGACGGAACGTTATCCCAAACGTTGCCATAGGACTTGAACTCGGGATCAGAGACAGAGTAGATATGCATGTTCGCTCCTGTTCGATTGTGTGACAGTATGAACATTCTAGAACAATCTTGTTCTGTTTTGAGCACTCGGCATAAAAAAGCGCTCCGCAAAGAGCGGGAGCGCTTCTAGTACAAACGCTATTCCTGCGAGGGACTTACGCCTGCTGATAGTGCAGGTGCTTCTCGTCGATATCGGCCAGATCGCGGTCGAGATAGCGGCGCGCGAGCCAGTTTGCCATGGGGAGGTTCTGGTCCAGGTAGTTGCCGCACTCCTCGGGAGCGGCACCGGGGACATCGCCCTCAAAGCCGGCGACAAACTCAAACAGCTCGCGGACGAGCGGCAGAATCTCCTCGCTCGTCACCTCGCCAAACACGACGAGGTAAAAGCCCGTACGGCAGCCCATGGGACCAAAGTAGACAATGCGGCTCGACCACTCGGCATGATTGCGAAGGAACGTCGCGCCCAAGTGCTCGATGGTGTGGCATTCGGCCGTGTTCATAACCGGCTCCTTATTGGGCGTGGTCAGGCGCAGGTCAAAAGTGGTGACGGCGGCGCCGGTCGCCGGATCGCGGTCGATGCGGCTCACATACACGCCGGGCTCAAGCAGCAGATGGTCAACGGAAAAACTCGCGATGCGCTCCATGGCAGATCCTCTCGGTAGTTAAATTGGGACGGGGCTCTTTTAGCTGGTTCGAATGGTCGCACCAATCATACCAGTCAAAAAAGCCCCGTCCCAAATGAGCTACCCGGGACGGGGATCAATGAGTTTTAAATCCCCGTCCCAGAAAAATCATTCTAGGTAATCTAGAAGGACTTTTCCGCTCTGGGGTCTGGCGCCGTTCCGACTAGATCTCGCGCACGCTTTGGCGCTCGACAAAATAGGTCGATACGGCCGTCTTGCAGGTATAGCTCTTGGGATTGCGGATGTTGCCCACCAGGCGGCGCACCGCGATCTCGCCCACCTCGTGCTTGGGAACGTGCACCGTGGTGAGCGGCGGGTTGGAAAAGGCGCCCAACGACAGGTCGTCAAAGCCGATGATCGAGACATCCTCGGGCACGCGAATACCGTGCTCGTTGAGCGCGCGCATGGCACCCACGGCGAGCACGTCGTTTTCGGCAAAGAAAGCCGTCGGCAGGTCGTCGTGCGAGACGCTGTCGAGCCACGCGCCCATATCGCGATAAGCGCCCTCGAGCGTGGTGCCCAGCGTGACACGCCATGCCGGATTGGCCTCGAGGCCCGCATCCTCAAGCGCTTGGCGATAGCCGCGCTCGCGGTCCTTAAAGTTGCGGATGCGAAGGTCGCCCGCCAGATAGCCGATTTGCTTGTGACCTTTCTCGATAAGGTAGTCCACGGCGCGCAGTACCGAATCGGTGTTGGCAATGACCACGGCATCAAAGTATTGGCGATCGCTCCAGCCGTCGAGCACGATCAGGTGGGCGGCGGCGTTGGCGAACAGGGCGTAGTCCTCCTCGCCCAGCTCGGTACCCATCAGCACGATAGCGGCGGACGGATCGGCGATCAGGCCCTCGACCTGCGGGCGCACAGCGTCAAGATCGCTAAAGTCGAGCGTGACAAAGCTCGTGCTCATGCCGTGGCGACGCGCCTGGCGCTCCACGCCCTCGATGACCGCGGGATGGAAGGTGCTCTCGTCCAGGATGGCGGCCGTCTTGCGCGCAAGCACAAACTGGATGCTCTCGAGCTGCGTCGACTGCTGGTAGCCGAGCGACTGCGCACACTCCAGGATGACCTTGGCGGTCTCCTCGCTCACGCTGCGCTTGCGGTTGAGCGCGTTGGACACGGTTGCGGGCGAAAAGCCGGTAATGCGGCTGATCTCGCGGACGCTTGCTTTAGCCATCATTCCCCCTAGCATCGGTCGCGGCCGAGCATCGTGGCTTGACCGCCCCGTGGCTCGGCAACTAAACGACCGCAAATTCAATCTAAACAGAAGAGTAAATGTTTATTAGCTAGTTTAGCCTGTTGTCAAGCAAAGTGGCGCGACTATTCCCCCAACGGGCGCATTTGTCCATCTTAACGTTATTACGCAAGGTCTTCGCCATTGCTTGCTATTACGCGTCGGTACCATTCGAAGCTTTTCTTTTTACGTCTCTCAAACGAGCCCGCACCGCTATCGTCTCGATCGACATAGATAAACCCGTAGCGCTTACGCATCTGTCCTGTGGCGACCGAAACCAAATCGATCGGGCCCCAACAGGTATATCCCATGAGTTCCACCCCGTCGAGCTCGACGGTCTCCCTCATCGCCTCGATGTGGGCCCGCAGGTATTCAACTCGATAGTCGTCTTCTATTTCACCCGAATCTTCCGGCACATCAGGAGCACCCAAACCGTTTTCGACGATGAACAGCGGCTTTTGATAGCGATCCCAGATTTCATTCATGGTGACGCGCAGCCCTTTGGGGTCGATAAACCTCCCCCAAGGCTCCTGTTTTAGATACGGATTAGGCGCCGAGCGAAGAAGGTTCGAATCGAACTGACCTTCCGCATGCGCTTTTGCGACGCGCGTCGAGTAATACGAAAACGAGACGAAATCGACCAGGTTTGCAGCCAGTACTTCGCGGTCATCATCCCGATAGGGCACCTCAAAACCATGGCGGGCGTATTCCTTGAGAACATAGCTCGGGTACGCACCGCGCACCTGGACGTCGGTAAACATGTAATGGCTGCGATTCTCAGCCTGCGCAGCCAGCACATCGTCCGGATCACATGTAGCCGGATAGAAGACACCTGCGTTGAGCATGCAACCGATCTTCGCCCCGGGGCACAGTTCATGACACGCCCCGACCGCACGGGCACTCGCAACCAATACATGGTGCACGGCCGTGTGAACCGTTGCATAGCGATTCTCCCCTTGCTCGAAGATGATCCCCGCCGCCATAAAGCACGCCTGCGTCATGATGTTGATCTCGTTAAAGGTCAGCCAATAATTGACCAATCCCCGATAGCGCTCGAACACGGTACGCGAATATCGATCGAACAGGTCGACCAACCTGCGATCGCGCCATCCGCCATACGCATCGACGAGATGCATGGGGACATCATAGTGGTTGAGCGTCACCAAAGGCTCAATGCCATGCGCGCGGCACGTCCTAAAAACATCCTCGTAAAAGGCAAGGCCTTCTTCATTGGGCTCGGCTTCGTCTCCTTTGGGAAAAATGCGGCTCCAGGCGATCGATAAGCGCAGGCATTTAAAACCCATCTGGGCAAACAGTTCAATATCCTGCTTGTACCTATGGTAAAAATCAATGCCTTTGCGAGCGGGATAGAAGCTGTCGGGTGCCAACGCACGCGGATCAAGGTCTCCCCGCATGACGTCCATGCGTTGATCGCCAAACGGCAGCATGTCGGAATTGGCTAAACCGCGACCGCCTTCGTTCCATCCTCCCTCGCACTGGTTTGCAGCCAGAGCCCCGCCCCATAAAAAATCTTCTCTAAACATTATGGTGTCGTCCTTTCTATCAAATTCCCGGCCCACGCTGTCGAACGCAACGGACTCGGCAAGTGCCGTGCAACAGCACAGTACCGTTGCGCGGCCAAGGGGTCGGACCGCGCAACGGCTGGGGAGCATATTTGTGCAGTAGCCTCTTATGCCTCGACGGATTCAACAGCCTCAGAATCGCCGCTCTTGGACTTCAACGGCATCTTCTCCTGTCCTTCAAATCCAAAAACCATCGCCAACGCAAACGTCACGGCACCGCCAGCAAGACACCCGATGGTGCCGGGGATGATATCCTGAGCAAACATGAGCACGTTCATCCATGGGAAACCAACGCCAGTGAAGATATAGACGTTGGCATGAAGAAGGCTTACCAGCAGACCACCGACAGCACCACCAATCATGTTCCAGGCAAGAGCTTTCTTGTCGCGAAACAGGATGCCGTAGATGATGGGCTCACTCACGCGACCGAAGGCATAGGTGATGAACAAGTTCCAGCCCGTGGCTCGATTCTCCTTGTCCTTAGCGCGCAGGCCATAGGCGAGCGCGATGGCAAGCGTGGTGTAGGCTACAACCGCGGCGCCGGGGTATAAGATGGCGTCGTAACCGTTCTGGAGCGCGGCGGGCAATATGGCGGTATAGATCGGCACGTGCATGCCGGTGGCGATGATCAGATTCCAGAATGCGCCGATAACCGCGGTCGCAGCGGGACCGGCAACAGAGGCGAGCCAAATGATGAAATCGGCCACAAGGCCCATGACAAATTGGACGGCAGGGCCGCAGAGGCACAGCGCGACCGGCAACATCACGAGCACCGTACCCACGGGTACGATCAGAACGCGCAACATATCAGGCGAGATCTTCTTAAAGAAGCGCTCAACATAGGACTGGGCCCAGGTGATCAAGATGACCGGAAGAACAGCCTGGGTGTAGTTGACGAGCTGCATGGGGATGCCGAAGACGCTGAAAGGCTTTCCGTCCTCAACAATAGCGAGCATGTCGGGATAAATCATCACAACAGCGATGAGCAGTGCCAGCACAGGACTCGTTTTGAACTTCTTAGCCGAGCTATAGGCGGCAAACACCGGGAAGTAGTAATACGCCGCATCGCCCACCAGGGAAAGGATCCGATACAGGTCGCTCGTTTCGGACATAAAACCGGCGCCTTCGGGCCCAAACAGAATAACGAGCATCTTGAAGATACCGGCGACACAAAAGATCGGAAGAATCGGGGTGATAGCGCCGCTCACGGCATCGAGCAGCTGATTGAAGAGGTGCTTGGGCGCCAAGCGCTCCTTCCAGCTAAGCTGAGGGCCATCGAGTTCCTCGTCAATCGATACCGTGACCTCGAATCCGCCCTGCTTACAAACCTCGTCGTAGACCTTGTCGACCGTGGGCCCGATCACCAGCTGCACCTGCCCTCCGGCGTGCACGACGCTGATGATAGACGAGATGTCCTCAAGCTTCTCATCATTCGAGAGGCTTTCATCCTTGAGGCTGAAGCGCAGGCGCGTCATGCAATGCGTAACCGAAGCCACGTTTTCCGCCCCGCCCACAGTGGAGAGAATCTGCTCTGCCACCTTTTTGTAATTTGCCATCATTGGCTCCTTTGCACAATCTTGGCTTACTGTTCGAATCGGCAAAGGTCATGCCCCGAATGGCTACGGGTTACAATCCTTTTTTGGAGATGATCCGGTTGAGATGGATCATCAGATAGAGTTCCTCCTCCTCGGAGAGCGTGGCGTCCCACGTTTCACGACAATAGGAACCGATATGCTTCACGCACTCTGCCAACTGCGGAAACTCCTCACGAAAGTTCTTGTACATCTGCATGTTGGCGCTGTTCAGCGACTCGCCGGCTTGAATGCGCTTGAACAGGTACCGCAGATGCGTGGCGAAGCGGGTGAAATCAAAGGAATCGCGGTCGACAATAATGCGGAAATCGCTTTCGAGAATCTCGATAACGTCCTCGAGCATATCGTCGAACTGCTTTGTGGGCTCGGCCGTGGCTTTGACGGCTTCAACAACCCGTGCGTTCACGAGATTCATCGCAATACTGGCAATCTCATCCTTGGGAAGCCGCTCTCCGAGCTCCTTCTCGAGTCGCATGACGATAAACTGGGCAGCCTTGTATTCCTTCGGATACGTCTCCCGCACTTCATAGGCAAGAGGCATCGCGATGCGGACCCCCTTTTGGGCTCGCGCAACGGCAAACGACAGGTGATCAGCCATGAACAGCGTCGCATTGGTTGAGAGGTCGTAGGGCAGTTCGTTGGCAACGATGTCCATAACTTTCGCCGCAAACATCACGATATCCGAGGGAAGATCCCTCATGACATCTTGTCCTTTAGGATCAATGTCGTAAAACGTATGCTCGATTTTAGAAAGAGGGAGCTCTCGAGGAAAATCTCCGCCGAAACCGACGCCCCTGCCCATGGCGATGACATCTCGCCCCTGTCCGTCACGGCAAAGAACCGCGTTGTTGTTAAGCTTTTTAATTGCAAGCATGGTGAACCTCCTTTCAAGAACACTCACAGAAAAAGGCATGATAGCCAATAGCAGTGCTATTGCGGTCATGCCTTACGTAACAATCCGTGTTGTATTGCTCTTGGGCATGCCTCCACACAGGAGTAACAATCCAAGATGCAAAATGCATTATAGCGCTCTCCCCGCCCCGGGGACCATCGGGCTGGCGAACGGTAGATGTCGGCCCGCCAGCGGCCACATCGAGCAGATGGGCGTGCTTCGATCCCGAGCCTAGCCTAGGATGCGGGCCATGCGCGCCTTGAACTCGGACAGGAAGCGCGGGGCATCCACGGTCAGTGCCACAAGCGCGCTCTTGTCTGGATCGGATAGGCGGCGCTCGTCGCAAATGGTGCGGCCGCGATACTCGCCGAGCAGGTCGACGCGCAGGTTACAGCCGAGCGCACCCACGAGCGTGGGGTCGATCGCCACAGCGACGGCAAGCGGATCGTGCAGCGCGCAGCCACCCAGGTAGGGGGCGTTCATCTCGTACGAGCCAATGTAGTGCTCCACCATGCTCGCAAACGCGCAACCGGTCATGGTGCCCGAACCCGTCCAGCCGGCAATGTCGCGACGCGTGAGCACCACGCGATGCGTCACATCCAGACCCACCATAGTGAGCTTGCGGCCCGAACGTAGCACGGCATCGGCCGCCTCGGGATCGCTTGCCATGTTGGCCTCGGCGCCCGCACTCACGTTTCCGGGCACGGTCAGGGCGCCGCCCATCACGACCACGCGACCGATAGACATCATCGCCGCCGCATCGCGCTCCAAGGCAAGTGCCAGGTTGGAGAGCGGACCGGTCGCCACGTAGATCAGATCGGGGCCATAGGTGCGCGCGGCATCGATCAGATAATCGACCGCCGCGTTGCCATCAGCCGACGTCGCCCCCACCGGCTCGTACGGCGACGCGGGCACGCTCGCCCCGCCAATGCCGTTCTTGCCGTGGATGAGCGTGGTGGACGCCGGCGGTGTATAGGGCTCAGTCGCCTTAATGGGACGATCGGCGCCCAGGTACACCGGAATCTCGGGGCGACCCAGCAGATCGAGCACTGCCAGGCAGTTGTGCGCCGATTGCTCGACGCGCACGTTGCCAAAGCACGTGGTGATGCCCACGAGCTCCACCTCGGGGCTCGCGATGGCATAGGCAAGCGCCATCGCATCGTCCACGCCCATATCCAGATCAAGGATCAGCTTCTTGATTGCCATTGTTCTACTCCGCTTCTCCGTCTTGTACTAAATCGTCTAAATCAAACACGTGCTCAACTTCGGCGCGCGTGGGAATCGACTGTTGCGCGCCCAAGCGCGACACCGTCACCGCCGAGGCGCGTGCACCCGCCGCCATGCACTCAAAGAGCGGCAAGCCCTCCAGACGAGCCGCCGCCAACGCGCCGATAAACGTATCGCCGGCGGCCGTGGTATCGACTACCGTGCTCGAAAGTGCCGGCAGACGCAGCGGCTCGCCGTCATCGCCGAGCGCAACCGAGCCGGCGCCGCCCAGCGTGATGACCGCAGCTCCGGCACCCTTGGCGAGCAGGGCATTGAGCGCCGCGGCGCAGCTCTCATCGTCCTTGGGCAGGATACCCGTCAGAACCTGGCACTCGGTCTCGTTGGGACAGACCAAGTCGACCGCAGGCCACGCTCCCGCCGGCAGATCGCAGGCGGGAGCCGGGTTAAAGACCGTATAGAACCCCAGCTCATGAGCGCAAACAAGCGCCTCGGCAGTCGCTGCAAGGTCACATTCGCCCTGAGCGATAAAGACGCTGCCGGCAGCCGGGGCAATATCGCTGGCGTCGCCGTCGAACTCATCGGCCACCAGACGTCTCAGCGCGCAGGCAACGTCCTCGCCCGCAAGCGCATGGTTGGCACCCGGTGACAGCACGATGCGGTTGTCGCCCTCGCAGCGAATGATGGTCGCCGTGCCCGTCTCCACGTCGTTGCACCGCGCCACAAAGTCACAGTCCACGCCAGCATCTTGGAGCCCCGCCACGAGCGATGCACCAAACGCATCGCGCCCGACCGCGCCGATCATGTTCGTGCGCGCGCCCATGCGCGCGGCAGCGACGGCCTGGTTGGCGCCTTTGCCGCCAGCGTTGGTGATAAAACCGCTGCCGCCGACGGTCTCGCCCGCGCGCGGCATGCGCTCGCACGCCACCGAAAGGTCCATGTTCATGCTGCCGAACACCGCAACAATGCCGTTGTCTGCCATGGAAACCTCCTCGTCTGCGGGCCTTGCACCCACCGTCGACCGTCGATTGCGCGCCTTCGCACCCCTTATAACTTTAGTTCACTTTGATGTGAACGCGCCCTTGAGGTTGCGCCAGCAGCAAGCATTCACAGGAGCAGGCAGCTACAATGAATATGTGCTGAGTATTCTCGTCATTGGATGATGTTTTATGGAGCAATTCCCACAATCGAGCCCACGCGGACCGCGCCGCGCGCCCGATAACCAGG
>ADJT01001633.1_pt1 | contig 23827 bp, 17 predicted proteins | sample 268108 | NCBI WGS metagenome assembly ADJT01 (sample SAMN00007487, study PRJNA43253) | human gut metagenome | isolation source: feces sample TS29
GTCTACTTTCTTTTCCTGCGCTTTTAAAACAGAAGTAGCTGCAACCAGAGCCGTTGCTGTGAAAAAACTGCGGCGGGTTTCGTTTATCTGTTCCGAATCTGCCTTGTCCGCAGCAGGTTTACCGAAAGGATGATACTTGTAGGAAATGGCTCCATGCTTGCACTTCTCAATGCAGTTCATGCAAACCACACACCGGCTTGCATCAATCTGATGCTCCTTAAAGTTGATGCAGGCTGCCTTGCAGTTGCGTGAACAAAGACTGCATTGGTTGCACTTTTCCGAATCTATTGTGATGCGGAAAAGCGAATAACGTGAAAGGAAGCCCAAGACCGTTCCTACCGGGCAAATCGTATTACAATAGGTTCGTCCGTTGCGTCCGGCCAGAACAACAAGCACAGCCAAAGTAGCGGCAGCAATAATAAAAGTCGGCAGGCTCTTCAACCATACATCCGTTTCATAAAAGGCATAACTGTCTGCCCGTTCAGCCAGATAAGCAAGCAGATTGTTGCCCCATTGCCATATAGGTTGAAAAAGATTATTGGCAATACGTCCGTATGCACTATAGGGTGCAAGTAGAGCAGCCAATGAACCAATTCCGGCAATCAAGGCAATGATAAACACACCCAATACGCCATAGCGCAGCCAAGCTAAGGCCGGAGAATAAGAGTAAGGAAGCTTCCTGCGTTTTTTAGGTTGCCGGCCCAGCCATGCCAGTATATCCTGAAATACCCCTAAGGGGCAAATCACAGAACAATAGATACGCCCGCATACCAAAGTGAGAATTACAAGAAACAATATCACTCCCACATTTAGCGCCAATACAGCCGGCAAAAACTGGATTTTGGCCAACCAGCCGAACCACCCATGCAACGTTCCCGTAAAATCAAGGAACAACAAGGTGATGAGTACAAAGCAAATCATTGCAAAAGTCAGTCTAATCTTCCGTAACATGATAATCCTTTATTTTGAGTTCCTAAACTATATCAGCGATATGAGTACAAAACAACTGCCGAAATAGTGAAATTTTATTTATGCAAAAATACATAAAAAAAGAAAGGTATCATCATTCAATGGAATTAAAAACGAAAGAAAGAAGGACAAATACAAAATGCTCCCATTTGCAGTATTAATTAAGTTCCCCTCCTCGTTACGGCCGGATAAAAGCCAATCTCTTATTTTCTTCTGCAAACAGAATAGCCGTATTGACTAATGCCAAATGCGAATAAGCTTGTGGAAAATTCCCCAGTTGTTCCTTCGTATTAAAATCAATATCCTCACTGAATAATCCCAAATGATTGGAATATGTCAGAACATCATCAAACAAACAACGGGCTTCTTCCTTTTCTCCGATAACAAAAAGCGCACGTATCAGCCAAAAAGTGCAAATGGTAAAAGCCGAGGAAGGAAGCCCGAAATCATCTTCGCTGTTATACCGGTACATCAATCCCTTATGCAAAAGAGCTTTTTCACAGCCTTCACTGTCTTATGGTATCGGATATCGTCTGCTGCAATAAAACCGTAAGGTTCCATCAACAGCAAAGAGGAATCCATTGCCATATTATCATAAGTCTGCGAGAAACTTTGAAGTTCTTCCTTCCATCCATATGTCATTACATCCTGCCATACCTTGTCAGCTTCCTTTTGCCAACGTTCACTATAACCGTATTTATTGAGCATGGAAGCTATCTTTGCACCACGGTCCAAAGCCACCCAACACATCACTTTGGATGAAACAAAATGGCGGCTTTCTCCTCTGATTTCCCATATCCCCTTATCTGGTTTCTTCCAATCTTCCATTACCGTGGAAAGAATGCTCTTTACCATTTCCCACATATCCTCTATTTCGTCTAATGTACCGGGCATCAGCCGATAGTACTGGTAAATCAAATCCATCAGATAACCGAACGAGTCATTCTGCTTTTGATGGTAAGCATCATTACCTATCCGTACTGGTTTGGAATTCTTATATCCGGACAAATGCTCCAGAATAATCTCGGTCAGCTGCCTTTCTCCCCGAATGCCGTACATTATCTGATAGGATTCGTGCTTGGATACGAAAGTGGACTGTATGAACTTCATAAAACGTCTTGCTGCTCCTATATGGCCTATCTGGAACAAAGTTTCGATAGACATGGAGGCATCCCTCAACCAACAGAACCGATAATCCCAATTACGTACTTCGCCGACGGATTCGGGCAAACTGGTAGTAAGGGCGGCCAGTACGGCTCCGTTATAGTAAGACATCAGTTTCAAAACCAGCATGCTTCTTTCTATCACATCATTATAGAGAGAATATTTCTTAGTACGGTTGGTCCAATTAAGCCAATAAACCAAAGTACGGCAATATTCAATTTTTTCCCGTTCAATGTCCACCGGAATGACCTTTTCATTGTATGACAAAAGAAAGAACTCATCTTTTTCCAATATAATTTCTTTTTTCTGTTCGATGTTCTGCAAAGGAAGGGAAGAATACAAATATTGTCTATCTTTATTATCAGAAGAACAATAGCTTTCTATAAATTCAGAAGTGACATTATGAATCACTTTACCTTGCGCATAATTGGGAGCAGGGACATAGTTTACTTTGAAACGGGGCTTACCTTTTATCCACCTCACATATCGATACAATTCTGCCGGAAGATAATGGGCATTTTCGCAGGAACGGTAATAAGGCATGTAATCAAGTACGACAAATTCTCCCTCTTTCGAAGAAAAAGAAGTAGACAATATGTTAGTGTGAGGAACGTAAGATTGTGAGATATGATAGTCTTCTGTAACGTCAAATCCAAAACTTCCTCCTCTTTCCCGATCAAGTAGTGATGCAAAGATAGACGGAGAATCAAAATCGGGAAAACACAACCAGTCTATGCTGCCTTTTTCGGATATAAGTGCGGCAGTCCGACAATTGCCTACTACCCCATAATTTAAATTACTCATTTTTACTATTTTGTTTTTAACAAGTCTCTGAAAAAATCGAATACCCCTTTCAAGCTTGTTTTGACATTCTCGCCAATGGGTTGTTTCATGTCTTTCTTGTTCGCCAGAATTTGAAGAAAAGGCAGGACTTCCGTTTGTGATGGCATATTATAGCTTGCTGCCTCCGACACATATCCCACCTTGATTGTCACTGCATTCACCGGCAAAGCTTTGAACATATCTTCATCCGTAGTATCATCTCCCATAGCTATGATAAAGTCATAATGTTTCTTTTCCAACTGGCGTCTCACTTCGGAACCTTTATTATAATCGGGAGACTTAATCTCCACCACTTTATCTCCTTGTATGATTTGCAGCTTTTGCTGTATACAGATGTTAACCAGCACATTGATAAGTTGCTGTGCCCGCAAAGCTCCTAACCATGCATCACTTTCCCGATAATGCCATGCCAAAGCCGTTTCCTTGACTTCAAGGTGGGAACGAGGCGTCTTTTCGACAAAAAGCTTCAAGATGGACACCAATCCGGAACTCCATTCCGCTTTGTTTATGTTTTTGTGCCAGATGCCATTTTCCTTATAGAAAGCACCATGTTCCGCAGCCATTGCAATAGATAAATTTCCCAACCATTTTTCTAAAGTAAAATGGTCGCGACCACTATTCACAACAACATGGTTGGCCGGGTCGGAAACCAGCTTCTGCAATGTGGCAATGAGTTCAGGGGTGGGCTTAGCATTTTCCGGTCGTGTCTTGAGCGACGCCAACGTTCCGTCATAATCCAGCAAGATAAGCCGTTGCTTAGCCTGGTTATATTTCATTTTGATGGCACCAATAATACCGGCAGATATCCTTTTCTTACGAAGCTGTTCATTCTTACGGCACGTATCGCTCCATTCACTTACAAAGTCTGCCGCCCACTTATTAACCGTTTGTACGGAAATAATTTTCTGCATGTGTTGCAAGCGTTTCAGTTGTTCCTGTTCGGGCATCTCCAAAGCCCGACAAATGGCCTGCTTTATCTCCTCAGTGTCATTGGGGTTAATCAACAATGCATCCGTCATCTCAATAGCTGCACCTGCCATTTCACTCAAAATCAAAACACCCGGATTATTATTTTTCGAGGCTACATATTCCTTGGCAACCAAATTCATGCCATCACGAAGTGGAGTTACCAAAGCTACATCAGCTATATAGTACATTGCCACCAGTTCTTCAAATGAAAAACCGTGATAGAAATAGCAAACCGGAGTCCAGTCCATCGTAGAATACTGTCCGTTTATAGAACCTATTTCTTCGTCAATCTTGGTTTTTAGCTCAGCATAACTATCTACATGGTCACGTGATGGAACAATGACCATTGCCAATGTAACTTTTCCACAATATTCAGGATGACATTCTAAAAAAGCAGCAAATCCCCATAAACGGTGCAGAATGCCTTTGCTATAATCCAAGCGGTCTACAGAAAGAATCAACTTATGATTCCCGAAAAATTTCCGTGTACGGTCTATCGCCCGCCGTACTTCCGGTCTGGAAGAAGCATTGTGATACAGTCCGTAGTTGATTCCCATAGGAAGAGCATCGGTCCTAACTACTCTATTCCCGAGTTGTGCTTCGTCCAGTTTAAAGTCAATACGCAATACCCGTTCGACAGCACTGATAAAATGCCGCATATAGTCATGAGTATGGAAAGCTATAAAGTCAGCACCCAATAATCCTTTTAGGATTTCTGCACGCTCCGGTAATATCCGGAAAAGTTCATAGGAAGGAAAAGGGATATGATGGAAATATCCGATATTCAAATCCGGGTAAACCTTTCGAAGCATTCCGGGAAGCAGCATTAGCTGATAGTCTTGAATCCACACCTTGTCACCTGGACGTATCACGCGGCAAATGGCATCGCAGAACAACTGGTTCACTTCCTGATACGATTGCCAGAAAGAGTTCCGATACAGCGTATAAACAAAAAAGTAGTGACATAATGGCCAAATAGTACTATTACTATAGCCTTCATAATAATTCTTTATCTGTATTTCGGACAAGAATACTGGGTGGAAATTTATTCCTTCCAATCTAGAAGTGATTTCCTCTTTACTTTCTTCGTTGTCAACGCATATTCCAGGCCATCCAATCCAATGTTTTTCGTAGGAAATCTGAAGTGAGTCCAAACCGGTAGCCAGTCCACCTTCACTTCGTGAAAACACTAACGTTTCATCCTCTTTGGTAACCTTAACGGGTAATCTGTTTGATATAATATAAAGTTTCATGTATGAGTTAACACAAGAAATATGCCAATTCATACAATATTTTATTTATTGCTTAAAATCAGTATTTTAGAAAAAGATAAAGAGAAAAACAAACATTCAAAAATGAAAAAGAATGTTCCATTTCGATATGGTCCTACTATTACCAATTATCATTGAAAATGTCTTTCTTCACCAATGCTTCAATTCTTTGCTTATAGCAATTTATCCCTTCTGCTATATTTTTACTAGCTTCCGAAGTCCCCATTCCATAGACTACAAGAGGAGTTTGCCATATCATTCCAGCATGTACAGCACTTGCTTGATAAGGTCTTAACAACTCATCCACCGTAAAACGATTTCTTCCTCCGCTTCTATAAGCATCATGTTCAGAGCCGGCAGTAGTGACCACCATCAATGTCTTACCAGCCACAGCAGGAGTTTTTGCCAGATAAGTAAATACTTCATCCAACCATCTCTTCAATAAAGAAGGAGCCGACATCCAATAGAACGGAAACTGAAATACAAGCGCAGATGCATGCGATATGATAGTGCTCCATATCTCTGCATTAAAAGCATCTTCCATACGCATCTCATATAAATTGTATATGGCTACCTCTCCCATGTCACTAATAGCATCCATCAATGCCTTGTTAGCTCGCGACTCTTTTATATTGGGATGTGTCAGAAGAACTACTACTTGCTTTGAATCTTTATCCATATTGTTTTTCTTTTAGTTTAAAATCATTGATGTGTGTACAAATATACAAAATATAGATATACGAGTAGGAGGAAATAAAAGTTTTCTTCCTACTTTCATTTCTGACATATATTTTCGAATGTGACGAAAAATAATGTATCATCCCCATATAGATTTACTAGTGATTCCGTATGAGGAGCTTATACCCATCAAAGCATGTTCTTGTTAAGACAAATTAAAAAAGGAACAACAGTAGTTGTTCCTTTTTTAAGTACACCCTCAGGGATTCGAACCCTGGACCCACTGATTAAGAGTCAGTTGCTCTACCAACTGAGCTAAGAGTGCATTCCTTATTTCTTGTTTGCGGGTGCAAAAGTAGTCCTTTTATTTTATTCGTGCAAACAAAACGGTGTATTTTTTGCGATGAAATGGGATTTTTTATTCAAACTCGTATAAATCAGAAGGAGTAGTACGCTTCAAAGCACACAACTGTACATCCTTTCCTACGATAATTCCTTTTTCCCTTAATTTCCATTCCACTGTTTTATATGCCAATTCAGGATGATTGTTGTCCTTGCTCAAATGACAAAGCCAAATATACTGTAAATGTTCCGTCATATTTTCCGAAAGAAATTCAGCAGTAGCAATATTACTCATGTGTCCGGTGCGGCTGGTAATCCGTTCTTTCAGGTATTGGGGGTAGGTACCCATGCGTAACATTTCCTCATCGTAGTTGGCTTCCAATATCAGATAATTGGCCTTTCTGATATATTCTGCGGCCGTAGGAGTAATTTCACCAAGGTCTGTAAGAAAGGCAAACACTTTTCCGTCTATCTCAATGCAATAGCCCACATTGTCCGTGCCATCATGAGGTACCTCGAAAGATTCGATATGAAAATCTTCCAACTGCATGGGTTGCTGCTTTTCCAGGTAACGGACAGACGAATATAACTTTTCTGTCATGCAATAGCTCCGGTTGATACCCTCATGAATCCGGGCAGTTGTATAAATAGGAATATTCTGTTTCTCACCCAATCCACCTACCGCTTTAATATGATCTGCATGGTCGTGCGTAACAAATACCGCACGTATCATTTCCATGCTGATACCTGCTTCTTTCAGTCCTTTTTTTATCGTCCGTACTGCAATGCCGGCGTCGATGAGTATTCCATATTTTTCTGTGCCTATATAATAACAGTTACCGCTGCTTCCACTGGCAAGGCTTATAAATTTTACTTTCATCCTAATCTCCTTAATTACAAAAAAGCCGTCGCTTTTAAAAAAAGTGACGGCAAATATACAAAAAGTATGCAATATATAAACCTTATGCCTTCTTCTTTTTGTCGATGAATTCGGTAGTTTTGGCAAAAACGAATAATGCTATTGCCGCAACCAATCCTATAACAGCGAAATAATACCAGATATAATGTGCATTGACACTAGCTGCTTCCCACGCTTCGCGGGTTTCAAACAAGACTGGATCAGGACAATATTTTGTCAGAAGCACCCCCGCAATACCGAATCCGAAAATAGAAGAGAGGAATGAATGAAGATGACTGAAACCGAGGTACATACCTTCTTCGCCCTTGGGGGCCTGCAAAGAGAAGTATTCCAGATAACGCGGTGAGATAAAACATTCTGCCAAAGCTTGCACAACAATACCAAACACCATCATCAAAGTAATATTGCTCATGCCGGAAATAATATCGTTGCCCAGCAAATTACCGCATGCCATCAGCAATGCCGATACCGGAATAAGAAACATGCCTATATTCATAGAAGTAATAGCTGTGCGCTTTGCCATCCACCGGGTGATAAAACTTACGCAGCAAACCACTACAAACGGGTTTACATTGGCTATCCACCCCGGTTTGGCTGTTTCACCCGCCATACGGATGACATATTTGGGCATAGTTGCATAGAGCTGTTGCTGCACCATCCAAAAGCCGGTTACGATGAGGATAAGAATCAACAAACGCCAATTAGTGATAATACGCAGAAAACCTTGCCCAATTTCACGCATGCTTTTCCCTTCACCTGCTGTATGTGCCGATTTATACAATAAGATGACAGCCAATAATGCCAGCACCGTCATGGTAGCCGAGAAGTAATTGATATAAATATAAGCTTGCTCACCGATAACATTCCGTAGAGGGTCGACCACCGTTTTCCGGTAAAAGCTCCTATATTCACCATCATATAGAAGATGGAATAGCCGCGAGCACGGGTAGCCTCTGTTGTTTCCTTAGCCACCGATCCCGATATGATAGACTTGATGAACGAACCTCCTACCATGATAACAAACAATACGGGGACAATCATCCAGCGGTCATTACTATCCGGCAATCCTGAAAAACGGGTTGTCTCGCCATACTCCACCAGACCGGCTGCTTCCAGTAGGGTGGGAAGCAATCCCAAGCCCAAATACCCGATGGAAAGCAGTGAGAAAGCAATAATCATCGACTTTCGGAAACCTATCTTATCGGCATATGCGCCCGTAAAGATAGGCAACAAATAGAGCCCTCCCGAAAACAGACCGGAAATCATGCTTGACTCAAAATCATTGAAACCTAAAATATTGGAAAGATAAATGGTAAGAACAATAAATACAGCATAATATGCCATGCGTTCGAACAGTTCTACTGTACTGCTTACCCAAAAAGCTCTGCTGAAGCCTTTGGAAGCGGGTTGGGGTGATGTCATCATCCTTTTGTGCGATTAAAATTTATGTATTAAATGAAAAAATAAGTGCAAAAATAGGAAATTAATATTGTGTTTGCAAGATATTAATTTTCTGCAAACACAATATTAATAAGTTGCAGACAAGATATTAACTTCCCATTTATCACTATTTATCTTTTCATTTATATAGAATACTCCGTATCTTTGGACGCTTTTATAAAACGACCATTCATGAAAGATAAAATCGAATTTATAGCTTTTGACGCTGATGACACACTGTGGGAAAGCGAACTTTATATTCAGGAGTTCGAGCACAAATTCTGTAACCTTTTAAGGCAATATCTGCCTGCTTCATCCATATCACAAAGGTTTTTTGAAACAGAAATGAAGAATCTGCATATGTATGGCTATGGGCTGAAGAGCATAATGCTCAGTATGACTGAAACCATCTGCAAAGTGACAGACGGAAACGGGAATATGCATCTTATAGAAGAAGTAATAGGATGGGGACAAGAGCTTCTGCAGAAACCGGTTACACTACTGGAAGGCGTGAAGGAGACCATATCGTCACTTCATGGGAAATATAAATTGGTGTTGGCCACTAAGGGGGACTTGTTCGACCAGAAAAGAAAAATAGAAGCTTCCGGACTGCGAGAATATTTCCATCATATCGAAATTATGAGTGACAAGAAAATCGATGATTACCAGAGGCTGATTGATACATTGGGCTGTCCGCCTGAAAAACTCCTGATGATAGGTAATTCTGTAAAATCAGACATACTTCCGGTATTGGAACTTGGGGGATACGCTGCCCATGTACCATACCACGTGACTTGGGCATACGAGCAACATGAAGGGGAAATACGACATCCCAATTTTATACGATTGGATAGTATCAAAGGAATATTAGATAAGCTATAAGTTATGGGTGAAACTGCATAACTTATAGCTTACTATTGCTTTTTAGAATTGGAAGAAATTCTTAGCGTTATAATAGCTGATATCTTCAATCATCTGGTTTACGCGTTCCATCTCGGAAATAGGAATTTCACCATTTTCTACATCACGGCCTACAAGATTACACAATGTACGGCGGAAATATTCATGGCGCGGATAGGAGAGGAAGGAACGGGAATCGGTCAGCATACCAACAAATCGGCTCAATAAGCCCAGTACAGAAAGGGCATTCATCTGCTTTTCCATACCATCCTTCTGGTCAAGGAACCACCAACCGGAACCGAATTGAATCTTACCGGCAACCGTACCATCCTGGAAGTTACCCAGCATAGTAGCAATGACTTCGTTGGCGCATGGATTCAAATTATAAAGAATAGTCTTGGTCAGCTTACCATTGGAGTTTAAGCGGTCGAGAAATTTAGCCATAGCTTTTGCTGTAGTAAATTCGCCAATGGAATCAAAACCGGTATCAGGACCTAACAGTTTGAACATCTTACTATTGTTGTTGCGAATAGCACCATAATGGAACTGTTGTGTCCAACCTTTCTCCCAATCCATTTCGCCGAACACAACCAGCATGGCCGACTTGAATTTCAGAATTTCCTCCTTCGTCAATCCAGTACCGCCATATACCTTGTTAAAGATAGCCTTAACTTCCGCTCCTGTATAATCCTCGGCATAGAATTCTTCAATTCCGTGGTCAGACAGTTTACATCCTTGTTCCGCGAAAAAATCGTGACGCTTACGCAAGGCAGCAACCATATCGTCAAAGCAGGAAATAGCCACATCGCTCACTTCGGCCAACTTTTCTACATATGCGCGAAAATCGGCAGGAACTTCCACCGCCATTGCCTTATCCGGACGCCAAGTAGGCAACATCTTGATTTCAAAGCCGCTCTCACGTGTCTTGATATGGTATTCCAAGGAATCAATAGGATCATCTGTAGTACAAACCACTTCCACGTGATAACGGCGCATCATGCCACGGGCGGAATATTCAGGCTGTTTCAGCTTCTCATTACATTCATCATAAATTTCACGGGCCGTATGAGGATTGAGAATTTTATCGATTCCAAAAGCGGTCTTCAATTCAAGGTGGGTCCAGTGATACAACGGATTACGGAAAGTATAAGGTACCGTTTCGGCCCACTTCTCAAACTTTTCCCAATCTGTAGTATCCTTACCGGTACAGAAACGTTCGTCCACACCATTGGTACGCATGGCACGCCACTTGTAGTGGTCACCTCCCAACCAAATCTCAGTCAGTGACTTAAATTGATAGTCTTCCGCCACCATTTGAGGAATCAAGTGACAATGATAGTCGATAATCGGCATTTTAGCCGCATGCTCGTGGTACAACTTCTGTGCTGTTTCCGTTTGCAACAGAAAGTTTCCGTCCATAAAGTTTTTCATCTTCTTGTGTTTTAAGTATCTAAAAATATTACTTTCTATCTATTACATCTATATAGTATTGATTGTAAAGCTAATAGGTCTTATAATTGTTTTTAGTTTTATTAACCGTTATCGAACACAAAAGTAGAAATTTTACTTGGAGAAACAAAATAATTCGTATCTTTGCGGCGAATATTTATAATATTTAAGCTTCAGACGTCTCACCTTTACCGCCTTAGGCAGCATACCTCAAGATGGAAAACAAGAACTATACCATTAAAGACATAGCACGCATGGCCGGCGTCTCTGCCGGCACTGTAGACCGCGTACTGCACAACCGCGGAGACGTATCCGTTTCCAGTAGGGAAAAAGTCCAGAAAGTACTCGATGAGATAGATTATCATCCCAATATGTTTGCCATCGGGCTGGCGGCTAAAAAGCGCTATCATATTGTCTGCATTATACCTTATTATATAGAACATGATTATTGGCATGCTGTAGCAGCGGGAATTGACCGTGCCGCACAAGAATTACGGCCGTTCAATGTTGGAGTTAGCTATCTGTACTATCGGCATGCGGACAAATCCTCCTATAAAGAAGCATGTGCTGTGCTCCGGGAGGAAAATGCCGACGCCGTACTTGTTGCCCCGAATTTCCGAGAGGAGACCATAAAACTCACTGCTTATTTGGAGGAAGCGGATATTCCCTATGCATTCATAGACTTCAATATTGAACAGACGCATGCCTTGTGTTATATCGGACAAGATTCCAAAACCAGCGGATACATCGCTGCCAAGATTCTGATGCGTAGCTATGAAAAAGGGCAGGAGCTTGTGTTATTCCTGAGCAATCAGAAAAACAATCCGGCAGAAATCCAGATGCAACGCCGCCTCGAGGGGTTCATGCAATACCTTTCCGAGGAACATAAGGATTTGATTATCCATGACATTGTGTTGCACAAGGAAGATACTGACGGCAACAGACGGATGTTGGATGCTTTTTTTAAAGAACATCCCCAAGCCGTACTGGGAGCTGTTTTTAATTCCCGTGTTTATCAGGTGGCAAATTATCTGCACGAAAAGGGGCAGAAGCTGGCAGGACTTGTGGGATATGACCTTTTACACAAAAATACAGAGTTCCTGAAAACCGGTGAAGTAACCTTTCTCATCGGTCAACGCCCAGGCCTGCAAGGCTATTGTGGCGTGAAGACTTTATGCAACCACGTGGTATTTAAAAGACCGGTCACTGCAGTGAAATACATGCCCATCGACATATTGATGAAGGAAAACATAGACTTTTACTTTGAGTTTGAATAATCAAAAAATTACATATCAACCATTTAAATCATTTTTTAAATGAAAGCATTAAACAAAGAAACTGCTCCCAAAGCACAACGCCCGGAACGCATTATCCAGTTTGGCGAAGGTAATTTCCTTCGCGCATTTGTGGATTGGATTATTTATAACATGAATCAAAAGACCGATTTCAACAGCAATGTGGTAGTAGTCCAACCCATCGATAAAGGTATGGTTGACATGCTGAATGCCCAGGATGACCTTTATCATGTAAATCTGCAAGGTCTGGATAAAGGAGAAACCATCAACAGTCTGACTATGATAGATGTAATCAGCCGTGCCTTAAACCCCTATACTCAAAACGATGAGTTCATGAAATTGGCCGAACAACCGGAAATGCGTTTTGTCATTTCCAACACGACGGAAGCAGGTATAGCCTTTGACCCTGCTTGTAAGCTGACAGATACACCGGCGTCTTCTTATCCGGGTAAACTGACACAGCTGTTGTATCACCGCTTCAAGACATTCAACGGCGACAAGAGCAAAGGGCTGATTATCTTCCCCTGCGAACTCATCTTCCTGAATGGCCACAAGTTGAAGGAGACAATCTATCAATACATTGAATTATGGCAGTTGGGTGATGAGTTCAGAACTTGGTTTGAGGAAGCCTGCGGTGTATATGCAACACTAGTAGACCGTATCGTTCCAGGATTCCCCCGCAAAGACATTGCCGCTATAAAAGAAAAGATACAGTACGATGACAATTTGGTAGTGCAGGCTGAAATTTTCCATTTATGGGTCATCGAGGCTCCGCAAGAAGTCGCCGAAGAATTCCCTGCCGACAAAGCCGGACTGAATGTATTGTTTGTTCCTTCTGAAGAACCTTACCACGAAAGAAAAGTAACCTTGCTGAATGGACCTCATACCGTATTGTCTCCAGTAGCCTATCTGTCGGAGGTAAATATTGTACGCGATGCCTGCCAGCATCCTATAATCGGACAATACATCCATAAAGTGATGTTTGACGAGCTGATGGAAACGTTGAACCTGCCGAAAAACGAATTGAAAAAGTTTGCAGAAGATGTATTGGAGCGCTTCAACAATCCGTTTGTTGACCATGCCGTAACCAGTATTATGCTGAACTCTTTCCCTAAATACCAAACCCGTGACCTTCCTGGCCTGAAAACCTACTTGAAACGTAAAGGAGAACTGCCGAAAGGTCTGGTATTGGGACTGGCTGCCATCATCACGTACTACAAAGGAGGTACCCGCGCAGACGGCACAGAAATCATCCCGAATGATGCTCCCGAAATCATGCAGTTATTGAAAGACCTTTGGGCAACGGGGGATACCCGCAAAGTGGCAGAAGGCGTATTGGCAGCCAAAGACCTTATCTGGGGGGAACACGGAGACTTGAATACCGTTCCAGGATTGACAGACATGATTACCTGCTTCTTAAAATCCATCCAAGAAAAAGGCATGCAGGAAACAGTAAAAGGTATTCTTTAATTCCTATGATTTTAAACAAGCAGACCGTACAAAAGGAGTTTTTATACGGTCTGCTTTATTTATACCACATTTGATGGGAAATAATTAAGCCACAGTTTTCTTTTTTGTCTAAAGGCTTTCCTGCTCTGCTGCCCGCAATATAAAAGTAGTGGCACCAATAGTTACAATGGCTCCATCCTCAATGCGAATACGGTCTTTGTCACCCAAAATTTCATTATTAAGGAAAGTTCCCGTCAGGCTGGGAGCATCGCGTAAGGTATAAATCAACACTCCCTGCTTATTGCGCTTTACATTAATGATACAGTGACGCCGGTCCATACTCATATCCGAAGTCTCAATCGGCACATCGATAACATTCCCCACGCAACGCCGGCCTATGATATTGTCACCTTCTTGCAATGGAAGTACCTGCTTAAAACCAAACACGTTCTCAATGACCGTGATGCTGCCAAAAGCCTCTTTAAACTCCGCTTCATCCGGACGTTCTTCCTTTTGAGGGGCTTTCATCTTTGATTTACCTAAACGGATACTGAACTGCTTCTTACACTGGTCACATACAAAGACCAGTGATTGGCCTTCGGTATACTTGGTTTCATCGAATGTTAAGTAATTCTCACATTTGGGACAACGGATACGCTTCATGATAGTTAAAAATTAAAGAATTAAAAAATAAAGCAAGGGTAGATTACTTTCTACTTCTTTAATACCCAAGCGTTCTTATACGTTTCATTCTGGCGAACTCTGTTCAATGCCTGATATGCTTCTGTTTCTGTGCCACAAGACTCAATGCTGACACGCATTTTACCATCTCCAACAATTGCTTTTGCATGAGGGTAACCTTTTTCAATCAGTTGCTTTGCCATTGCTTCGGCATCCTTCTCAGTACCTACACTGGCAATGATGACGTGGTATTTCTGTGCAGAGACAAGTGACGGGGCGACAGTCCCTGCTGTGGTCTTTTGAATTTCACTCTTTGTTGTTACAGATGTTGAAGAGGACACTTCTGCCGCCTGCTGCTTAGGCTGAGAAACAACCGGAGCATTCTGCGCGTTAGCTTGGCCCACCTTAACCTCTCTTACGGCAACCGGAACCACCTTTTTCTTTGCCTTCTGCCCCGTGTTTTTTTGAGCCGACGCTTTCGGAGTGTCGGCCTTCCGGCTAACAACAATCGGATTAATGGCAAGGGATTCCTTTTCTATCATCTCAAAAAGTTCATTCGGAAGTAATTGCGCATAATTTCCTTCAACCACTTCCGTATTCTCTATCGGTGTAGACAAAAAGAAAAACAAGGCAACCACTGCAATCATGGCAACCGCATTCGACAAATAGGAACGGTTGAATTTAATCTCAAACCTTCGCTTTTTGTCTTCCGGCACAACTGGAACAGAATAACGGATGGTCTTTTCCATGTACGGTTTCTTCAGTTCCGCCAGTTCCTGCATTTCAAAACTATCCAACCCATATAAGTAAGGAGTGGTTATCTTGTGGTCATAGGGAACAAAGTCATAAATACCATGAATGGAGTAACGCAATTCGCCAATGTTGGGCAAATCCACCTTACCTTCTTCATGGAGAGCAGTGAATATATGCGCCACTTCTTTTTCTACAATCCGCGTAGCATCAGAAAAATCAGTATCATAGACAGCCATATAGGATTGTACAAGTAAGCCGTCATTCATCTTCAGTTGAGGATTGAAACCGATAATACGGGTAGGGGGCAGAAAAACATTCTCTTCTGCTACTCTCATTGCCGGAGTATAATGGGCTACAAATCCTCCCAAACCGGGAACAATGACACAATCGTTCTCCAATAACAATACTTCTATGTGCTGTGCTAATTCAATCATGCTACAAAAGTAGCGGAAATATCGGATATACGCTAGTTTCAGAGCTTTTTTCTTATCAACAAATTATGAACATTGCACATTGAAAATGTATTTGAAAAAGGTTTTTCGGCAAGAGAAGGGATTTTTACCGGAAAAATTTCTACTTTTGTACCGTTTAGCTATGCTTGTCAAGAATAGAAGGACAATTGCCCTCGCAAGAGTATACAAACCTAAACACTTAACAAAAGACTATTATGCGTATTATCTTCTGTTTGATGGTTTTCTTGTTCATAGGAAAAAACACGATGCTGGCACAACAACTGTCCTCATTCGTAGAATATGGAACAACCCTGCATACCGGTGACAACACCCCTCTTTGGCAGGTCAGCAACCAGCAAGGACTCACTTCGCTCGACAACAATACTTACATACGTGGAGGAATATCCTACAAACACCAACTTGGAAAATGGAAGTTTGAAGAAGCACTGGATTTGGTTGCAGCAGCCGGATTCAGCACGACCTCCTTCATTGTACAGCAGGCTTACGTAGACATCCGTTACAAGTGGTTTGGATTCTTTGCCGGAAGCCGGGAACAGAATTCTCCATTGCTGAATCAAGAGCTGAGCAGTGGCGGCATGACCTGGTCGGGTAATGCGCGTCCCATCCCACAAGTACAGATAGGCATACCCGAGTATGTACAGTTGCTACCCCGTTTAGGCCTGAAAGGAGAAATCTCGTACGGATGGTTTACAGATAACAAATACCAGCGGGAGCAAGTCGGAGAAAAATACTGGTACACCAAGAGTATCAAATACCATCATAAAGAAGGGTTCCTGCGTATCGGTATACCCAAAGGAAAATGGCAACTGGAACTCGGAATGACCCTCGACACCCAATTCGGAGGATACAAGATTGGAGGTTCCGAATCGGGAGACTTGGGCAACGGATGGAAGGATTACGTACGCGTATTCTTCCCCGGCCACGGGCGTGAGGACGGACCGGTAGGTGAACATCTGGCTTTCCAAGGCAATTTTCTGGGTAGCGAATATATCAAAATGACTTATCGTCCTAAGGAAGATTTCTCCATCAGCGCCTATCTGGACAATCATTTTGATGACTTCTCCGCCATGGCCAAACTCAACGGTTGGGATGGCTTATGGGGTGTGGAATATAAATCCAACCATAGACAAGCCATCAACGGAATCGTTATCGAATATCTCCAGACTACCAATATGAGCGGTCCACTGCACGGTTTGCAAAATTCTGTAGTAGGTAAGACCGGAGGAGCCGACAACTACTACAACAACGGTTACTACCCAGGATGGGCACATTGGGGTATGGCGATAGCCAATCCGTTGATAGCATCGCCTATCTATAATAAGGATGGCGATATGAGTTTCAAGTACAATCGCGTTAAGGCCCTGCATCTGGGATGGAGCGGCGACATCAGCAGTGAGTGGAGATATGTGGCAAAATTGTCCCACAACAGAACTTGGGGAACTCCTCATCGTCCAATACCCGATATATTAGAAAATTTTTCTACTTTTGCATCGTTTTACTATATTCCCCGTAAATGGAAGGGCTGGTGCTTCAACGCGTCCCTTGCATTGGATATGGGAGAGATATATGGAGACAATTTTGGATTCCAACTGAAAGTACATAAAACATTTTAAGAAAATGAACTACATACAAACAGAGATTGACGGCGTATGGCTGATTGAGCCGAAAGTATTCCATGATGCCCGCGGATACTTTATGGAAGCATTTAAGGAAGAAGAGTTCCGTGCACATGTCGGAAACGTTCACTTCATCCAGGACAATGAGTCCAAATCCTCTTTCGGTGTATTACGTGGTCTTCATTACCAGAAGGGTGATTGCAGCCAGGCCAAACTGGTACGTGTCATTAAGGGAAAAGTGCTGGACGTGGCTGTCGACTTAAGAAAATCTTCTCCCACTTTCGGAAAGTATGTCAGTGTGGAGCTAAGTGAGGGGAACAAAAGACAATTCTTCATTCCGCGTGGTTTTGCCCACGGTTTTCTGGTGCTGAGCGATGAAGCTGTCTTTACATACAAGGTAGACAACGTATACGCACCACAATCCGAGGCATCCATCCGTTTTGACGACGAAACCATCGGTATTGAATGGCCCGTTGCTACGGAACAGCTTCTATTATCAGATAAAGACGGACATGCCGTATCGTTCAAGGATGCGGTCTATTATGAATAAAATATGAAAATAGCCATTGTCGGTACAGGATACGTCGGTTTGGTAACCGGAACCTGCTTTGCGGAAATCGGTGTCAACGTTATTTGCGTAGACACGAACAGTGAAAAGATAGAGTCACTGAAAAAGGGTGTTATTCCTATCTATGAAAATGGACTGGAAGAAATGGTTAGCCGGAATGTGAAAGCAGGACGCCTGCAATTCACCACGTCTCTGGAGAGTTGTCTGAATGAGGTGGAAGTGGTATTCAGTGCCGTAGGTACACCACCCGATGAGGATGGAAGTGCCGACTTGAGCTATGTGCTGGAAGTTGCCCGCACCATTGGACGCAATATGCAGAAATATGTGTTGGTGGTAACCAAAAGTACCGTTCCCGTAGGTACTGCCAGAAAAGTGCGGGCTACCATTCAAGAAGAACTTGATAAGAGAGGGATGAACATTGACTTCGATGTCGCTTCGAATCCCGAGTTTCTGAAAGAAGGTAATGCTATCAACGATTTTATGAGTCCCGACCGTGTAGTGGTGGGAGTAGAGTCCGAACGAGCCAAGAAGATAATGAGCAAGCTCTACAAACCATTCCTGCTGAACAACTTCCGTGTCATCTTTATGGACATCCCTTCTGCAGAAATGACAAAGTATGCAGCTAACTCCATGCTTGCCACCCGCATCAGCTTCATGAACGACATTGCCAATTTGTGCGAATTGGTGGGAGCGGATGTAAACATGGTGCGCAGTGGTATCGGTTCGGATACCCGTATCGGACGCAAGTTCCTCTATCCGGGGATAGGTTACGGCGGTTCATGCTTCCCTAAGGATGTAAAGGCACTGATTAAAACGGCTGAACTGAGCGGCTACAAGATGCGTGTACTCCATGCAGTAGAGGAGGTGAACGAGAAACAGAAGAGTATCTTATTCGAAAAGTTGCAGAAGCATTTCAATAATGATTTGGAGGGAAAGACCATTGCCATTTGGGGGCTGGCCTTTAAACCCGAAACAGATGACATGCGTGAAGCCCCGGCTCTGGTATTGATTGACGAGTTGCTGAAGGCCGGTTGTAAAGTACGTGCCTACGACCCGGCTGCCATGAACGAATGCCGACGCCGCATAGGAGAAAGTATTTATTATGCGACAGATATGTATGATGCTGCGCTGGATGCAGATGCACTGATGCTGGTGACCGAATGGAAAGAATTCCGCCTGCCTTCATGGGCAGTCATCAAGAAAACTATGGAGCAGCCGTTGGTATTGGACGGACGTAACATTTATGACAAGAAAGATATGGAAGAACAAGGTTTCACATATCATTGCATCGGAAAATAAAGTTGCAGAAAAAAGAAAAGAAATAAATAGGGACGTTATGACAATAAAAGGAAGTGCGATTCTCATTGTACTTGTTGTCTCATTGGCCTCATGCAGCAACAGACAAACAGGAGAGGTTTCCGTAAAGGAAGACCTCATTGCAAAACAACTGTTACAAGGCATCTGGGTGAACGATGAAACAGAAATGCCGTTGATGCGCATCGAAGGGGATACGGTATATTATGCCAACCCGCAAAGCGCTCCCGTACCTTTCAAGGTTGTTCACGATACAATCTACATATACAGCAATGAACCGGTGGCCTATAAGATAGACCGTCAAACGGAATACAGCTTCTGGTTCCACTCGCTGGCCGACGAAGTAATTAAACTGCATAAATCAGAGAATGCGGAAGATTCTTTGGTTTTCACCAGTCGAGAAGTGGAGGTCATTTCTACTACTCCGGAAGTGATAAAGAAAGACAGTATCGTAACATACAAGAATACAAGATATAGGGGATATGTATATATCAACCCCTCAAAGATGAAGGTTTTCAAGACTTCCTATTCTGAAAATGGAATCAGTGTGAACAATGTGTATTATGATAATGTAATCCACATCTGTGTATACGAAGGGAAGAAGATGCTTTATGGCCAGGACATCACTAAAAAGATGTTTGCGGATATATTCCCTGCCGAAATGCTGGACCAGGCCATTCTTGCCGATATGAATTTCATGGGTGTGGATAGTAAGGGGTACCATTATCAGGCAACCCTCGGCATACCCGAAAGTTCCGTATACAATTTGGTAAATATGATTATTGGTTTTGACAATACAATGAACATAGAAAAAGCGGAATAAATCCGCTTTTTCTATTTCTTTTCTTCACCACAATGTTTATTTCTTCTCGCCGCCATTCTGTGGACGTTTGGCTCTGGGCTTTCCACCTTTACTGTTGTTACGGCCGTTCTTGTTTCCTCCTGGCTTACGTCCGTTTCCACGGCCGCCCCGTCTTCCTCCGTCAAATGCTCTCGGCTTGTATTCGGGGGCTTCGCCCAGCTCCTCGGGAACCGGTATTTTATAGATGTCCCTATCCAGGAATTTTTCGATATTCTTAAAGTTCCCCTGCTCCTTTTCGGAAACGAAAGTGATGGCTACGCCGTCATTATTGGCACGCGCCGTACGTCCGATGCGGTGCACATAATCTTCACTGTCGTGGGGAACGTCATAGTTTATCACCAGACGGATGTCATCGATATCAATACCTCTCGCAACGATATCTGTAGCTACCAGGATATTGATACGTCCTGCCTTGAATTCGTACATCACTTCTTCGCGCTGTGCCTGCTCTAAATCGGAGTGCATTTCACCAACGTTCAGTTTCATCTGCTTCAAGGCTTTGGTCACTTCCTTCACTTTCAGTTTGGAAGAAGCAAAGATGATGACGCGTTCCGGCGTCTCCTCTGCAAAGAGGCTACGGATGATGCCCAGCTTCTGATTCTCGTAGCAGACATAGGCTGCCTGCACAATCTTTTCCGCTGGTTTGGAAACCGCCAACTTCACTTCGGCGGGATTGTTCAGAATGTTGCCAGCCAACTGTTGTATCTTGGCAGGCATGGTAGCAGAGAACATAATGGTCTGCCGCTCTTTAGGGAGAAACTTGACAATCTGCATAATGTCATCATAGAATCCCATATCCAGCATCCGGTCTGCTTCATCCAAAATAAAATAAGAGACACGGGAAAGATCTACATAACCAAGGCTAAGATGGGCTATCAAACGCCCCGGGGTAGCAATAACGACATCAGCACCCAGTGTCAACCCTCTTTTCTGCTGCTCGAACAGTATTCCGTCATTACCGCCATACACAGCCACGCTGGAAACCGGCATGAAATAAGAGAAACCTTCCATCTGTTGGTCTATCTGTTGCGCCAACTCGCGGGTAGGAGCCATGACAATGCAATTGATGGCATCGGCAGGGTGTCCGCCCTCTGAAAGCTTGTTCAATATAGGCAACAAATATGCGGCTGTTTTTCCCGTTCCGGTTTGTGCCACTGCTATTAAATCTCGACCTTCGAGTATGACGGGAATTGATTTTTCTTGTATGGGGGTGCACTCTTCAAAGCGCATGGCATCCAGTGCCTCCAGCACATCGCCATTTAAATGTAGTTCTGAAAACTTCATGTATCTCTTTTAAATTTGCGTACAAAGATAGGAAAAAGACTTATAAAATAGACTCTTACAGTAAAAAAATAAGCCCTTGGGACAATAATTATCTCAAGGGCTTGCAAATTTGTTTCAAGCATCTGCCTTCAACGGGGAATATCAATGTATGAATCCTTAAATCCCAGAAAGTAAAGTACGCCATCTAAGCCGATGGTGTTGATGGATTGCTTGGCATTGGCAACTACTTTGGGCTTTGCATGGAAAGCGATTCCAAGGCCGGCAATTCCCAGCATGGGCAGGTCGTTGGCACCGTCGCCCACAGCAATAGTCTGCGCAATATCCACTTTCTCCACCTGAGCTATCAAACGCAGCAACTCCGCCTTACGCTTACCGTCGACTACATCACCGAGATAGCGGCCGGTCAGTTTGCCATCCTCTATTTCCAGCTCGTTGGCATACACATAGTCTATACCGTACTTCTTCTGGAGGTACTGCCCGAAGTAGGTAAACCCTCCCGAAAGAATAGCTATCTTGTAACCGTATTTCTTCAAAACATACATCAGGCGATCCACACCTTCCGTAATGGGAAGATTCTCTGCAATCTCCTGCATCACGGACTCATCCAATCCTTTCAACAAAGCCACTCGTTCGCGAAAGCTCTCGATGAAATCTATCTCACCACGCATGGCACGTTCGGTAATGGCCTTCACCTGGTCGCCCACACCTGCACGTATGGCCAATTCATCAATCACTTCCGTTTCAATCAGCGTAGAGTCCATATCGAAGCAAATGAGGCGGCGCATCCGGCGGTACATATTGTCCAACTGGAAAGAGAAATCCATTTCCAGTTCGGTTGCCAGTTTCATTAACTGTTCTTGCATGGCAATACGGTCTTTCGGAGTGCCACGAACGGAAAATTCGATGCAGGCGCGTGTACGCGATTCGCATTCGTCCAGCGGGATACGTCCTGTAAGGCGCTTGATGGCATCGATATTCATGCCTTGCTCTGCAAGAATACGGGTAACGGCAGATATTTGACGGGCAGACAACTTACGCCCCAATAAAGTAAGAATATAGCGGTTCTTTCCCTGCATATTCACCCAATCCTCGTACTCTTTGGTAGTAATGGGGTAGAAACGGACAGTCACTCCCAGGGAGGAAGCCTTGAAAAGCAGTTCCTTCATAATGAACCCCGAGTGTTGTTCTTCCGTCTTGCACAAAATGCCCAACGAAAGAGTATTGTGAATATCTGCCTGGCCAATATCCAGAATGGTAGCATCATATTTCGCCAGAATTTCCGTCACGGAAGCTGTCAGTCCCGGACGGTCTTCACCCGTAATACGTATCAGGATGAGTTCAGTGTTCAATGGTTGCATAAGTCATCTTTTTGATAGAATAATAGGCTACAAAAGTAAGGAAAATTCCCACTATTTATGCTAAATAACATAAAAATATGCCTCTAAAAAGTGAGAAAAATGCTTGTTTATTTGGAAGTTTGTTTAGGAATTACTTACCTTTGCACCCGATTTCACAATTAAAAGCTTTGATTATCAGTGTATTTATCACTATTCAAGGCTTTGACAAGACGATGTTCCGGGAAGAAATCACTGTTGAAGGACAGTCCCGGATAGTATTAACCAAAACCGTGCCGCATGAAATATGCAAAATGGATTTTTGTTGTATTACTAATAAGTTCCTTGACTTCTTTTGTAGAAAAAGACAAACCTACCGGAGGTTTGAATGTGGGTGACATGGCCCCGGATTTCAAAATCCAAACCATGTCGGCAGAGCAATCCCAAACCGAACTTTCAGACTTGAAAGGAAAGTATGTATTGCTCAGTTTTTGGGCAAGTTACGACGCGCAGTCCCGGATGCAAAACGCAAGTTTGAGCAATGCGCTTCGCTCTACTGCCCGCAACAATGTGAAGATGGTTTCAGTTTCATTCGATGAGTATCAGTCAATCTTTGAAGAAACCATCCGTAAGGACCAAATAGTTACGCCCACTTGTTTCGTGGAAACTAAAGGCGAATATTCCGGCCTCTTTAAGAAATATCGCTTAGGCCGCGGATTCACTAACTATTTACTGGATGATAATGGTGTAATTATTGCCAAAAACATCTCTGCTGCAGAACTTTCCGCTTACTTGAATTAAGCTTGCTGATGCCCGGTGCATACAACAGCAACTTAAAAAACCTGTAAGACGAAAGTGAGGGTGTTCCCTAGAAACCGACGTCTCTTTCCGGCAAAAAAGGGAACAGAACAAAAGAGGAAAATGAATACAACAAAAAGCCCCTCCCGCACTTGTACAACGCAAGAGTGGGAGGGGCTTCTTATTTTAATGGGCTTCCAGAGACAAACATCCTAAACCTCTGCTTTAGTACGCCAAACCTCAACTTGAGCAAGCTGAAGTAGAGGTTTAGAATGCTTATTTCGGCGCTTTCCTATATAGATAGAATGCAATGAAGGCATACATTATATTCGGTATCCACACAGCGATGACCGGAGGCATGTTGCCGTTCACGGCAAATGTGGAAGCAATGGTCTGAAACAGAATATAAGAGAAACTCAATGCCAAGCCTATACCTAAATGCAATCCCATTCCACC
>ADJT01013175.1_pt1 | contig 23433 bp, 16 predicted proteins | sample 268108 | NCBI WGS metagenome assembly ADJT01 (sample SAMN00007487, study PRJNA43253) | human gut metagenome | isolation source: feces sample TS29
ATGAGCAAGTAGCGAAGCGGATTGCGAATATCCGCTTGAATGGATTTTGACTCACAACTGTGAAAGTATTGAACAGTTGAAATAAATTTATAAAAAGGAGAATGATAGATTATGGTACATTTCGTAGGAGCAGGTCCGGGAGCATCGGATCTTATCACAGTAAGAGGAAAACAGTATCTGGAGGAAGCAGATGTGGTGATCTATGCAGGATCTCTGGTAAATCCAAAGCTTCTGGAATATACAAAGGACATCTGCACCATCTACAACAGTGCAAAAATGACACTGGAGGAAGTGATCCATGTGATCGAGAAGGCGGAAGCAGAGGGAAAGACAACTGTCCGCCTTCATACCGGAGATCCATGTATTTACGGTGCGATCCGTGAACAGATGGATATTCTGGATGAGAAAAATATCGCTTATGATTACTGTCCGGGTGTCAGTGCATTCTGCGGTGCTGCAAGTGCCCTGAATCTGGAATATACTCTGCCGGATATTTCCCAGAGTGTGATCATTACACGAATGGAAGGCAGAACTCCGGTTCCGTCCAAGGAAAGCATTCAGTCATTTGCTGCTCATCAGGCAACCATGGTTGTATTCTTAAGTACAGGAATGCTGGAAGAGCTGAGCAGACGTCTTATTGAAGGCGGTTATACAGCAGATACACCAGCAGCCATTGTATATAAGGCAACCTGGCCGGAACAGAAGACCTTCGTCTGCACAGTGGGAACACTGGCAAAAACGGCTGCAGAAAATAATATTACAAAAACTGCTCTGATGATCATCGGAGATACAGTTGCAGCAGCACATTATGACCGTTCCAAGCTGTATGATCCGGAGTTTACTACAGAATTTCGTGAAGCTGTGAAATCAAAAACACATCACTCATAGAATCTGGTAACCTTAAGGAATTGCTATCGTTTATGAGATTACTGTAAACAGGAGAAAGAGAAGGAATATAACAGTGAAGGTTGCACTTATATGCTTCAGCCTTACCGGTCAGCAGACCGGGGAGAGATTATACCGGGGGCTGGAAGCTGCCGGTATGACAGCAGAACTGGATAAAAAAAGTAAATATCTTCTGGATTCTATTCAGGTCAGTACCTCTGCATGGGCAGGAGAGAAATTTTCTGATTCAGATGCACTGATCTTTATCGGTGCCACCGGAATTGCCGTCCGCAGCATTGCGCCTTATGTAGCGTCAAAGAAGTCAGACCCTGCGGTGCTGGTCGTAGATGAGTGTGGAAAGTTTGTCATTTCCCTTCTGTCAGGACATTTGGGCGGTGCCAATGAACTGGCGCTAAAAACAGCAGAAATTCTGGAAGCAATACCAGTGGTCACAACAGCCACAGACCTGCATCACCGTTTTGCAGTAGATGTTTTTGCAAAGAAAAATAATTGCAATATCTTTAACATGAAAGCAGCAAAGGAAGTCTCTGCTGCACTTCTGGCAGGAAAGAAAGTTGGATTTTACAGTGAGTTTCCGACGGACGGTGAACTGCCGGAGGGGCTGGCCCGGTGTGATGAATATGGGAATCCTGTCAGCAGTATGGATGACAGATCAGAAGAGGAAACACAGAAAAGCTCTGATTTTAATGGAACAGGGACAGACTGTACGAATATAGACTGCGGAGTTGCGGTTACAGTACATACTTCCTGTAATCCTTTTATTTCTACCACACAGGTAGTTCCGAAATGTCTGACTCTGGGTATGGGCTGCAGGAAAGACAAGGATGCCCGTGGAATCGCAGAGGCAGCGCAGAAGGTGCTGGACAGATCCGGATTTCATAAAGAAGCATTTGAGCAGATCGCAAGCATCGATCTGAAGAAAGAAGAAAAGGGAATCCTGTCATTGTCACAGGACTGGCAGATTCCTTTTGTGACTTATACAGAAGAAGAATTAAAACAGGTGCCTGGAGAATTTACTCCCTCACCTTTTGTAAAAAAGATCACAGGTGTGGATAATGTCTGTGAGAGAAGTGCAGTCCTTGCCAGTGGAAATGGCAGGCTGCGGCAGAGAAAAACAGGAGAAAATGGTGTGACCACAGCAGTGGCTGCCAGGGAATGGAGGATACATTTTGAGTAAAATATATGTAATCGGAATCGGACCGGGAGCTTATGACCAGATGACAGGAAAAGCGATCCGCGCCATGAATGAAAGTGATGCGATCATCGGATATACCGTATATGTAGACCTGGTGAAGGAATATTTTCCGGGAAAAGAATTTATGACTACACCAATGAAAAAGGAAGTGGACCGCTGTGTCCTTGCCTTTGAAGAGGCAAAAAAAGGCAAGACTGTTTCCATGATCTGCAGTGGTGATGCCGGAGTTTACGGTATGGCAGGTCTGATGTATGAGGTTGGTGTCAATTATCCGGAAACAGAACTGGAGATCATCCCGGGTGTGACAGCTGCAACAGGCGGAGCTGCTGTTCTGGGTGCACCTCTGATCCATGACTTCTGTCTAATCAGCTTAAGTGACCTTCTCACACCATGGGAAAAGATAGAGGCAAGACTTCTGGCAGCAGCCCAGGCAGATTTTGTTGTATGCCTTTACAATCCGTCAAGTAAAAAACGTCATGATTACCTGCAGAAAGCCTGTGATCTGATGATGAAATACAAATCACCGGATACCATCTGCGGAACAGTTTCCAATATTGCAAGAGAAGGCCAGGAAGCTCATGTAATGACATTAAAGGAACTGAGAGATACACAGGTGGATATGTTTACCACAGTATTTATCGGTAATTCTCAGACAAAGGAAATCAACAATAAGATGGTAACACCGAGGGGATATAGGAATGTATAAAGTTCTTGTTTTTGCGGGAACAACAGAAGGATACGAAATCTGCCGGTTTCTGGCAGATCATAAGATAGAGACAAAGGGATTTGTTGCCACAGAATATGGCAGCAAATCTCTTACAGAAAATGAATTTCTCACTGTTCAGACTGGAAGACTGGATGCAGCGGACATGGAAGAGGTCTTTTTACAGGAGAAACCGGAAATGGTGCTGGATGCCACCCATCCTTATGCTGCTGAGGTGACTGTAAATATCAGGACAGCCTGTGAAAATACGCAGACAGCATATTACAGGGTGCTGAGAGAGGCCGGGGAACATGAGAACAGGGCAGTATATGTGGACAGTGTTAAGGCTGCTGCAGATTATCTGAATCAGACCCAGGGAAATGTATTGCTGACAACAGGAAGCAAGGAACTGGCCGGCTTCACAGGCATGAAGGATTATCAGAACCGTCTTTATGCAAGAGTCCTTTCTCTGCCCAATGTGATGAAAGCCTGTGCAGAGCTGGGATTTGAGGGAAAACATCTGATAGGAATGCAGGGGCCTTTTTCCAGAGAGCTGAATGCTGCAATGCTCAGACAGTATGACTGCAGATATCTGGTCACAAAGGATACAGGAAAAGTAGGTGGATTTCAGGATAAGATCGATGCTGCCCTGGAATGTGATGCAGTTCCTGTGATCATCGGGCGTCCTCTGAAGGAGGAAGGAATGTCTGTGAGAGAATGTAAGAGATTTCTTACAGAGCATTTCAGCTTAGCCCACAGACCGCATATTACATTGCTGGGAATTGGAATGGGAAGTCAAAAACTTCTCACTGTCCAGGGTAAGAATAGCCTGGATCAGGCGGATCTTCTGATCGGTGCCAGGAGGATGGTGGATTCTGTGAAACGTCCGGGACAGGATGTGTTCGTGGAATACAGAAGCCAGGAGATCAGGGATTATATTGATGCACACCCGGAGTATGACAATATTGTGATCGTCCTTTCCGGAGATGTGGGCTTCTACAGCGGGGCCAGAAAACTTCTGGAAGTACTGTGTCAGGACAGTGCGGATCTGAGAGTACAGAGAAAGAACGGATCAGAGAAGAGTGAGGAAGAACGGGATAGTTCAGCACAAAATAATACAGAGATAGAGATTCAGTGTGGGATTTCCTCAGTTGTATATTTTATGTCCCAAATAGGATTGTCCTGGGATGATGCCAAAATCGTCAGTGCACATGGAAGAGGATGTAATCTTATCTCACATATCTGTTATGCGGAGAAAGTATTTTCCATACTTGGAACCTCAGACGGTGTAGCAGTTCTGGCAGAGAAACTGGTAAAATACGGGATGGGTGATGTGCTCCTTTATGTGGGAGAGAATTTGTCCTATGAAAATGAGAAGATTTTTGTAAAACCAGCCAGTGAACTGACAGAATATAAGGGAGACCCCTTATCTGTCATCTGTGCAGTAAATGAAAATGCAGGAACACGGCTGGAGACGCATGGGATCAGAGATGAGGAATTTATCAGAGGAAAAGCGCCCATGACAAAGGAAGAGGTGCGTACGGTATCTCTTTCCAAATTGCGGCTGACTGCTGATTCTGTCTGCTATGATGTGGGCGCAGGAACAGGCTCACTGTCAATAGAGATGGCACTTCGTGCTCATCAGGGACAGGTCTGGGCAATTGAGAAAAAGGAAGATGCAGTTGAACTGATCCACCGGAATAAGTTGAAATTTGCAGCGGATAATCTGGAGATTGTGGAAGGACTTGCACCGGAGGCTCTGAAAGATCTTCCGGCACCAACCCATGCTTTTATCGGAGGCTCGTCAGGAAATCTGAAAGAGATCGTGAAGCTGCTGGTTGAAAAGAATCCTCAGGTCCGGATCGTGATCAATTGTATCACTCTTGAAACTGTGTCTGAAGCATTGGAAACAGCGAAAGAGTTTGGATTTGAAGAGAATGAGATCGTACAGCTAAGTGCGGCACGTTCAAAGGCAATCGGACGTTATCATATGATGATGGGCGAGAATCCTATTTATATTATTACACTTCAGAATCCCGGGAAATAACAAATGATGCAGATATCAGGGATTACAAATTAACAGTTAAGGAAATACAGATTAACAGTTAATAGATTGGAATGCCCTGAAATTGTTGAAAAAATATAGGACAGAAACAGAGGAGAACAGGGATGGATATTCCAAGAATACTTCTTGCAGCAGGAGCCAGCGGCAGTGGCAAAACACTGATCACCTGCGGACTTCTGCAGGCACTGGTCAATCGAAAAATGAAAGTGGCATCTTTTAAATGCGGACCGGATTATATAGATCCCATGTTTCATTCCAGAGTCATCGGGACGAAATCCCGAAATCTGGACACCTTTTTTACAGATGCCCAGACTACCCGATACCTGCTTGGGAAAAATGCAGCAGACTGTGATATTGCAGTGATGGAAGGTGTTATGGGCTATTATGACGGCGTGGGTGGAATATCCACGAAAGCAAGCGCCTATGACCTGGCAGATACCACAGATACTCCGGTCATCCTTGTGGTAAACAGCAGAGGGATGAGTATTTCCCTGGCAGCTTATATTAAAGGTTTTATGGAGTACAAAGAGAACAGTCATATCAAAGGCGTGATTTTTAACCAGATGTCCCCCATGCTTTATCCCAGAATGAAGAAGCTGGTGGAAGAACAGCTTGAGGTGGAGGTTCTTGGATATGTGCCAAAGGTAGAGGACTGCGTGATCGAGAGCCGTCATCTGGGTCTTGTGCTTCCTGAGGAGATTTCTGATCTGAAGGAACGCTTGCAGAAGCTGGCCGGAATATTGGAAGATACACTGGAAATCGACAGGATCCTTGCACTTGCCAAAAATGCAGAGGAGCTGCAAGTGCCGGAATCTCTGATACAGAAAGACAGGACATATGGATATTGTCTGCCACAGAAGCTGCGTATCGGAGTGGCAAAGGATGAAGCCTTTTGTTTCTTTTATGAAGACAATTTTCGTCTCCTTCAGGAAATGGGGGCAGAGCTGGTTGATTTCTCGCCAGTTCATGATGAACATCTTCCTGCAGATCTGGATGGGATTCTTCTCTATGGCGGCTATCCGGAATTAAATGGAGAAGCACTGGAACGCAATGCATCCATGAAAGAGGAGATTGCACAGGCAGTTAAACAGGGCATGCCATGTATGGCAGAATGCGGAGGCTTTATGTATCTTCATGAACAGATGGAGGACATGAACGGAGTGTTTCGGAAAACCTGCGGAGTGATCCCCGGAAAATGTTTCCGCACTCCCAGACTGACCAGATTTGGATATATCACATTAACCGCCGGGAAACCTGTTTTTGGCAGAAGTGCAGAGGAGATCGGCGAGATTCCGGCCCATGAATTCCACTATTTTGATTCTGAGAATTGCGGAAGTGACTTCCATGCGGCGAAGCCTTTAAGCAAAAGAGGCTGGGACTGTATACACAGCAGCAGTAATCTGCTGGCAGGATATCCTCATATCTATTATTATGGAAATCCCCAGATTCCCAGGGCTTTTCTCATGAAATGTCTGGAATATCATAATTCAAAAGAATAATGAGCCGGATTTAGAGGTGGTAAAATAGTAGTAAATTACCGAATTCCGGGCGTTTCAGAAATATTGAAACATCCGGAAGGCATCAAGGAGTTTTATAATTATGTTATATTACAGTATGCCTGCCCTTGCAGCAGGCTTCATACTTGATCTTATGATAGGAGATCCCAGATGGCTGTATCATCCGGTATGTCTGATCGGAAATCTGATCGCATTTCTGGAAAAAATACTCCGAAAGATTTTTCCGAAAACAGATAAGGGCGAACTGGCTGCAGGTACAGTGGAAGTGATCCTTGTCTGTCTGTTAAGCGGGGGAATCCCTTTTCTGATCCTGCATATTCTCTACGGAATTTCAGTATGGGCGGGATTTGCACTGGAAACCTTCTGGTGTTATCAGCTTCTGGCAACGAAATCTCTGAAAACAGAGAGCATGAAAGTTTATGACAGACTGAAAAACGGAACTTTGGATGAGGCCCGTTATGCAGTATCCATGATCGTAGGTCGTGATACCCAGTCGCTGACAGAGGAGGGGGTTACAAAGGCGGCAGTAGAGACTGTGGCAGAGAATGCTTCTGACGGTGTCATAGCACCGATGCTTTATATGGCAATCGGCGGAGTGTGGCTGATGTTTCTTTACAAGGGAATCAATACCATGGATTCCATGCTGGGATATAAGAATGATAAATATCTGTATTTTGGCCGCTGCGCTGCAAAGCTGGATGATGTGGCCAATTATATTCCAGCCAGACTTTCAGGATGGCTGATGGTGGCAGCCTCTGCATTTGTAAAAATGGATGTGAAAAATGCAGCGAAGATCTACCGCAGAGACAGAAGAAATCACGCCAGCCCCAACTCTGCACAGACAGAGGCAGCAATGGCAGGTGCGCTGGAGGTACAGCTTGCAGGCAATGCTTACTATTTCGGAAAGCTTTATGAGAAACCAACCATAGGAGATGGAATCCGCCCTGTGGAGGTGGAGGATATCAGACGTTCCAATCGCCTGCTTTATGCAACAGCAATCCTGGGGGCTGTGATATTTCTTCTGATCGGAAGCGCGGTGCGCATCTGTTTCTTTTTATAATTCCGGTAACAGTGTGCTGATAAGTTGATTTTTGTAATAATCTTGTAGGATAACAGCTTGTTGGTTCAATAGTGGATTGCTGAATAGTTATTAATATAAAACATGTATAGTAAGACAGGAGACAACTGATGACAAAACATATACATGGCGGTGATGTTTATAAATATGATCACTGTCTGGATTTCTCTGCAAACTGTAATCCGCTGGGAACACCGCAGAGTGTAAAGCAGGCGATCATAGACAGTGTAGAGGACCTGAGTGATTATCCCCGTGTAGGATGCGGACCTCTGAAAGAGGCAATCGCAGATTATGAACATACAAAAAAAGAATATCTGATCTGCGGGAATGGAGCCGCAGACCTTATTTTTTCCCTCAGCAGGGCATTGAATCCAAAGAAGGCCCTTCTTCCTGCTCCTACCTTTGCGGAGTATGAACAGGCACTGGTCAGTGTTGGCTGTGAGATCAGCAGATATTATCTGAAAGAGGAAAATGATTTCTGTATACAGAAAGATTATCCGGATGTTCTGAAAAGAGAAAAGCAGGATATTATTTTCCTGTGTAATCCCAATAATCCTACAGGGATCACCATACCTCAGGACCTTCTGGAAGAAATTCTGGAAACCTGTGCCATGCAGGGAATATTTATGGTAGTAGATGAGTGCTTCCTGGATTTTGTAAAAGATCCGGAGAAACATACGCTGAAGGGAAAACTGGAAAAATATCCGGGACTTTTTATTCTTAAGGCATTTACCAAAAGATATGCGATCCCCGGTGTGCGGCTGGGCTATGGATTCTGTTCGGACAGGGAAGTACTTGACCGGATGGAGGCAGTCACCCAGCCCTGGAATGTGTCTACCATGGCACAGCAGGCAGGAATGGCAGCACTGAAGGAATCAGAATATGTGGAAGCAGGACGGCAGATCATTTTCAGGGAATCTGCATGGATGAAGGAAAAGATGAGACAGCTTGGGCTGACGGTATATCCTTCTGAGGCAAATTATATATTCTTTTACGGATCTGAGGATCTCTTTGAAAGATGTGTTGCAAAGGGAATCCTGATCCGGGACTGCAGTAACTATCCGGGGCTGAAAAAAGGATATTATCGTGTGGCAGTGAAGCTGCATGAACAGAATGAAAAGCTGATAGAGGTACTGGAAGAAGTGCTTTCATAAGTATTTATACAGGAGAAAAGGGGAAACAAAAAATGGCAAAAGCGATTATGGTGCAGGGGACAATGTCCAATGCAGGAAAAAGCCTTCTGGCAGCAGGGCTTTGCAGGATTTTTAGACAGGATGGATACAGGGTGGCACCCTTTAAATCCCAGAATATGGCACTGAACTCTTTTATTACAGAAGAGGGGCTGGAGATGGGCAGAGCTCAGGTGATGCAGGCGGAGGCAGCCGGAATTAAGCCTTCTGTGCTGATGAACCCCATTCTTCTGAAGCCTACCAATGATGTAGGCTCCCAGGTGATCGTAAACGGAGAAGTCCTGGGAACCATGAGTGCCAGAGACTATTTTAAATATAAGAAAAAGCTGGTGCCGGATATTATGAAAGCCTATGATAAACTGGCATCAGAAAATGATATCATTGTGATCGAGGGAGCAGGAAGCCCGGCAGAGATCAATCTGAAAACAGAAGATATCGTAAATATGGGAATGGCAAAGATGGCAAAGGCACCGGTACTTCTGGTGGGAGATATTGACAGAGGCGGTGTTTTCGCACAGCTGATCGGTACAGTGGAGCTTCTGGAAGAGGATGAAAGAGAGATGGTAAAGGGTCTGATCATCAACAAATTCCGCGGCGACAAGACCATCCTTGATCCGGGAGTGCAGATGCTAGAGGAGAGAAGCCATATCCCTGTAGTGGGAGTGGCTCCGTATCTGGATATTCAGGTGGAGGATGAGGACAGCCTCACAGAAAGATTTGACAGAAAACAGGAAGTGGATCTTATTGATATTGCGGTGATCCGGGTGCCAAGGATCTCCAATTTCACAGATTTTAATCCACTGGAAAGTATCCCGGGAGTTTCCCTGAGATATGTACAGCATGTCAGTGAATTGAAAAATCCGGATATGATCATCCTTCCAGGAACAAAAAATACAATGGAAGATCTGCTGTGGATGCGGGCTAATGGTCTGGAAGCTGCAGTTTTGAAGGAAGCTGCAAAGGGTAAGATCATCTTTGGAATCTGTGGCGGTTATCAGATGCTGGGTGAGACCTTAAGTGACCCTCATCATGTGGAAGCCGGAGGAACCATCAAGGGAATGGGACTGCTTCCTATGGATACTGTTTTTGCGGAAAAGAAAACCAGAACCAGAGTTTCCGGCAGATTCCTGGAACTCGAGGGAGAGCTTCAGGCACTGTCCGGTGCAGAACTGGAGGGTTACGAGATCCATATGGGAGAAACTGTGTTAAAAGGCGAGGCCGGACACAGTGTATCCATTGAAGATCAGGTGTCAGGAGAGTGTAAGGAAGACGGTGCATACCGTAAAAATGTCTGTGGAACCTATGTCCATGGAGTTTTTGACAGGGAAGATGTGGCAGAGGCTGTTGTACGTGTTCTGGGTGAAAAAAAGGGAATTGATGTATCTCAGATGACAGGAATCGATTTTGCAGCATTTAAAGAAACCCAGTATGATATCCTGGCAGCAGAACTGAGGAAGCATCTGGATATGAAGAAAATCTATGAAATTCTGGAGCAGGGAATCTGATCCGGAACAGTATGGTGAAAATCCAGATAGATCAATGAGTGATAGATGTAACTATTGTATACGGGAATTTATGGAATTTGGGAGATAAGGAATGAAAGTAGAACTGGAAAATGTAAAACCAATGGATATAGAGAAGCGCAGCTTTGAGATCATTACAGAGGAACTTGGAGATACAAAGCTGGTTCCCGGAACAGAGCTGATCGTAAAGAGATGTATTCACACAAGCGCAGACTTTGATTATGCAGAGAATCTCTGTTTCTCTGAGAATGCAGTTGAGAAAGCAATTGCTGCTATCAAAGACGGTGCCTGCATTGTGACAGATACACACATGGCAGAGTCCGGGATCAACAAGAGAGTCCTTTCCCGTTACGGCGGAGAAGTATTCTGCTTTATCTCTGACGAGGACGTAGCTGCCACAGCCAAAGCCAACGGAACCACAAGAGCTACAGCCAGCATGGATAAGGCTGCTGCCATGGGAAAGAAGCTGATCTTTGCCATCGGAAATGCCCCCACTGCGCTGGTACGTCTCTATGAACTGATTGAGGATGGCAAGCTGGATCCTGAGCTGATCATCGGTGTGCCGGTAGGCTTTGTAAATGTGGTCCAGTCCAAGGAACTGATCATGCAGGCAGACGTACCTTATATTGTAGCCAGAGGAAGAAAGGGCGGAAGCAATGTTGCCGCATGTATCTGTAATGCATTGCTTTATATGATTGATAATAACAGAGGGTATTGAGATACCAGAAAACAAAAGAAGAAGGTAAACTCCGTATTATTGTTAAGTAAGAAATGAATTGTGAAATTGTGCAGCAACTTGTTGCACAATTCAAAAATCGAAAGTGAGGAAACAAAGCCGTTTGAACGGCTTTGGATTTCCTCTATGGAAGATGCGACAATCAAGGAAGGCTTTGAAAATCTTAGCTGGAAAAGCTGAGTTAAATAATATTTTTTAACAGTTCACATGCCGGGACGAAATCTGCCACAGGCATGGAGGAGCAGGAGAGGATCAGGGTAATCTTACCGGGAGCCTCTCTCAGAAGCTGCAGGCGCAGACCATTGGTCTGTGCCTTTTTTTGAAGCTCCTGCCAGGTAAGAGTTGTGGACAGAGTCAGGGCCAGGCTGGTACCTGCGGCTCCGGTCTGGATCTGGGAATCTTTTCCAAATACTTCCCGCACAGCACTGCGGAGTGCTTTCAGCTTTACAGAATACAGACGTTTCAGCTTACGGGTCTGTGCTGCCAGGTGACCATCCCGGATAAACTGGCACAGAGCAATCTGCTCTGCCTTTGATGCCGTCTGATTATATTGGTCTGCTTTTTTTCTGTACAGTGCAGACAGCTCCGGAGGCAGGACCATAAAACTGATACGGATGGAGGGCAGCAGAAGTCTGGAAAAGGTTCCCAGATACACCACATTCTGACCGCCTGCCAAACCAAAAAGAGAAGGGGTCGGCTTCTGCAGATACACAAATTCATTTTCAAAATCATCCTCAATGACCAGACTGCCATGTGCAGCAGAGTAATTCACCAGCTCCAGGCGTCTGGAAACAGGCATAATATCACCCCATTTTGTCATATGTGCAGGAGAAACATAAATAATATCACAGTCCTTATTCCTGTAATCTACCTGAAATCCATAGTCATGAAACACAGTGCTTCCCTGTACAAAGGAAGGATTGGGAAAAGAAACAGTCTGGCGTTGCTCAAGGAGCGGGCAGAGGATGTGCAAAAGACTCTGAATACCTGCACCGATCACAATATCCTCCCCACTGCACAGCACGTTTCTGCGTTCTCTCACATAATCAGCAAGTGTATCTCTCAGATCTGCCTCACCCTGAGGCTCTCCGTAAGACAGTAATCGTTCATCCTGACGAAGAGCACTTTTGATATAACGTCTCCACAGGTCAAAACGGAAACTCTCCCGATCTACTCCTGAAGAAGCAAAATCAAACCTGCAGGGTGTCTGAGTCTGTTTCTCAGCTTTTTTGACAGATGTATGTTGTCTGTCAGCAATGTCTGTCACATAATATCCGCTCTGGGCTTTGGAAATAATATATCCCTCCGCTGCCAGCTGCAGATAGGCATTTTCAATGGTAGTGCGGCTCAGCTTCAGTTCCTGTGAACATTTTCGAAGGGAGGGCATCCTGCTTCCGGGCGGGAGCTTTTTTTCCATGATCAGCTCCCTGTAATAGTGGAATACCTCCAGATACAGGTGCTCCTTTTTTTATTCTTATCTAAAATTAATTCCATATGTAAAACTCCGATCCTTCAAACATGCTGATGGTATTCTTGAATTGCTATAGGGTTAAAAATAAACTGACCCTTAAAAAAACATTAAATCTGGCTATATTCATATATCCACTGTGATGCTATATTAATACAAAGCATAAAAGAAAGCAAGAGGAATAAAAAATTGAAAAAAATTGCAGTAATTCATGATCTGTCCGGTCTGGGGAAATGCTCTCTTACAGCAGCGATTCCTGTAATTTCTGCCATGGGAGTCCAGGCTTGTCCGCTGCCTACCGCAATATTGAGTAATCAGACAGGATACGGATCTTATTTCTGGGATGATTATACAGACCGGATGGAGCTGATCATGGATGAGTGGAAAAAAACGGGATTTACACCGGATGGTGTTTATACAGGATTTCTGGGAGATGCCAGACAGGTGGATCTGATCCTGAAATTTGTAGATATGTTCTGCACAGAGGGAACACATATCCTGGTTGATCCGGTTATGGGAGACAGAGGGGAAACATACAAAACCTATTCAGAGACTCTCTGTGAAAAAATGCGGGCTCTGGTCAGAGAAGCTACAGTGATTACGCCGAACCTGACAGAGGCACTTCTTCTTTTATATGGAGAAGAGGGGATGAAAGAAAGAATGAAAGCACTTTCTGATATGGAAGAAACACAGTTGCTTAAGAAAATAGAAACATCCGGCAGAGAACTGACTCAGCGTTTTGGGCTGGAAGCAATTGTGATCACAGGAGTAGAGGTATCCGGCAGTGACGGCAGAGCACGAATGGGAAATCTGGTTCTGGAAAAAGAAAAAGCAGACTGGTGTTTTTCTGTAAAAGAGGGCGGCAGTTATTCCGGAACAGGAGATCTTCTGGCATCTGTTCTGAGTGCGGGAATGGTGAGAGGGATTCCCATGAAAGCATGTGTGGAGAAGGCTGTTGAATTTCTGGGTGGAGCTATTCACGATGCAGTGGAAGAAGGAACTGACAGAAATGATGGAGTCTGCTTTGAAAAATATCTGGGGATACTGACACAGATATAAGACAGGAAATCATAGATACCAAATGCCGGACAGTTAAGTAAAATATATAACAGGAGGGATCATATTATGTCTGAATTAACAGCAAAAGAAAACATCAAAACAGCCGATACAGTGAAAAGGATCACAGCCACAGCGGTAATGGCAGCACTGACTACTTTAATGACAGCTTATATCTTCCACATTCCGGTAGGAGTGAACGGAGGATATGTACATCTGGGTGACACTATGATCTATCTGGCAGCAGCGTTTCTGCCACTGCCTTACGCATGTGCGGCAGGAGCGATCGGAGGTGGCCTGGCAGATCTTCTGACAGCACCTGTATGGGCGCCTGCAACCATAATTATCAAAATGCTGATCTGTCTTCCATTTTCTTCTAAGGGAACAAAGCTGGTCACAAAGAGAAATGTAGTTGCATTATTCCTTGCATTCGCCATCTCAGCAACAGGATACTATATTGCAGAAGGAATTATGTTTGGATTTACAGCATCCTTCTTTACTTCTGTCAGCGGAAGTATTGTACAGTCAGGTGGAAGTGCTATTATGTTTGTGATCATCGGTACTGCACTTGATAAAATCGGATTTAAGACGAATATTGCGAAATAATACGAAAAATAAAATAACTGAGTTTAAAATGAGGAAAATATAAAATGACAACAGATATCATATACAGATATAAAAACCAGGTATATTTTAACATCACCAATAAATGTCCATGCAGATGCACTTTCTGCATCCGAAATACAGAGGATGCCATCGGTGAGGCATCCAATCTCTGGTTTGAACATGAACCTGCATTGGAAGAGATTTACAAAGCCATTGATGAGTTTGATTTTTCAGACTGTAATGAAGTGGTTTTCTGCGGATACGGAGAACCGACCATGGCTCTTGAGAACCTTATAGCAGTAAGCAAATATATCAGGGAAAGATACTCATTCCGGATCAGGCTGAATACCAACGGATTATCTGATCTGATCCACAAACGTTCTACTGCAGAAGAAATCTGTCAGGCTGTAGACAGTATATCCATCAGCCTGAATATGCCGGATGCAGCTTCCTACAATGAAGTAGTCCGTCCTGCATACGGCGAGAAATCCTTTGATGCTATGCTGAAATTTGCAAGAGACTGTAAGCAGTATCTTGATGATGTACGCTTCACAGTTGTAGATGTGATTGGCGAGGAAAAAGTAGAGCAGAGTAAAATCCTGGCTGCTCAGAATGGGATTCCGTTAAGAGTAAGAAAATATTCACCGTGATACAGAATAGAAAATTTCTGTTTTTGCTTTTAAATTTGCCTGAAAACTACAGCAGTCATGCACCTTACCGTGCGTGGCTGCTTATTTTTTATGTTATAGGAAATTACTCCGTAATGTTTCTATAAACATAAAAAGCCTTCCGGGCAGGATGAAGTCCCCTTCTTCGAAAATTGCAAAAAGTAATAGGTAATAAGTAATAAGCAATAAGAGAGTACACTTGACATATGATATTCTTTATACTACATTATATTTAACAATTAGGTTAAATGTTAAATGAAAGGCTGTGATGAACTATTGGGATTACAGGATACATTGAAAGCACTGGCAGATCCAATACGACGTGAGATTCTAAATTTGTTAAAGGGCGGACGGCTTTCAGCAGGAGAGATATGTGAACATTTTTCAGTGACGGGGGCGTCTATATCCAGACATCTGGCAATATTAAAGGATGCTGATCTGATCAGGAGCAAAAGGGAAGGAAAATTTATTTATTACGAACTAAATACTTCTGTATTGGAGGATGTTATGTTGTGGATCACAGACTTAAAGGGGGTATCGGATTATGAAGGAAATGATTAAAAAATATAAAGGTACATTGATCTGTTCTGTACTGGTAATGCTTGCAGGAATTTTGGTGGGTTTTACGATGGCGCAGAGCATATGGATAAACGTGTTTTTTGTAGTGACAGATTGTATACTGGTGACAATCATCTTTTATGACAACAGGAACAGACAGCAGAGCAGCAAGGTTATAGGGATGGTCATATGGATGATACCTGTTACCGCGTTAATCTATAATGGCATGGCAAGACTGATCAGTATGGATGTGGATAGTGAGAATCTGTTTATGGCAGTAATTTACTTTGGAACAGGATTACTGTTTATGATCATAGGAAATTATTTGCCAAAGGTGAAACAGAATAACACCATAGGAATCAGAGTTGTATGGACATTGCAGGATGAAGAAAACTGGAGTGCAACTCATAGATTCAGTGGAAAATTATGGGTGGCATCAGGTGTCTTATGTATGCTTTGCGGCCTTTTTGGAGAAAGCATTGCTGCTTTGATTTTGTATAGTGTAAGCATTATGGCTGCTGCAATTGTCAGCATTCTTTATTCTTATCTTTTTTATAAGAAAAAAATGGCAGCCGGAGAAAAATTAAAAATCCAGTATAACAAGAAGACAATCGTGATATATGTAATCGTATCAGTTTTTGTCATAATATTTACTATATGGACTTTGTTCTGGGGTGGTATTGATATCAGTTTCCATGATAATGATTTTACTGTTGAGGCACAGGGATGGAGTGATTATACAGTAGATTATGAGCAGATTGACAGTATCTCATACAAAGAAAATTTATTTCAAAATGGGAATGATCGCAGAACAAATGGTATGGGAAACCTGAAGTATGGTATGGGAAATTTCAGAAATGATATTTATGGAGATTATATCCGCTACACCCATGCATCCTGCCACTCATATGTAGTTATGGATATAGGCGGAAAAATATTGGTGGTAAATGGCGCAGATGAATCAGAAACAAAGAGAATTTATGATACGCTCGTAGAGAAATGTCAGATGAATTAGTGTGTGTTTAATTATAAAAAAGACCTTTTTGTATGTATGGCTGGTGCTGTAAGAGTACAGTTACGATGCGTGACAGGGCTGCGCGGTCGCGGGAGCGTCCAGCTCTGTCATGGCGCGGCGCACTGCAAGCTGCTCCAGCGTCCTGCCAAGGTCCTTTTCGCCGGAAAACACGCTTGTCACGCGATAGAGGGTCTTGCCAATCCTGACCTCCTTATAAGAGGCGACCGGCTCTTTGGATGTTTTTGTTCGGTGTTGCGGTCGAATCCAAACGGAGAGCGGCGGGGAGCGGCAGCCCACGGCGAAGAAGTGCGGCGGCAAGCCGCATCAGCGACACCTCCCGTACTCTTTTGTCATAGACTGATTTCCTTTCTGCTCAAATCGGATAGAAATGGCGAAAGGCGGTTGTTCAAAAGAGCAACCGCCTTTCCTGACGAATGAAACCGAAAAGGGGCGCGGGGCTATTTGCCCGCACCCCTAAAGGTGAGCCTGCTTACTTTTCGATGATTTGCAGCGCTTCTTCCTCACGCCGCCTGATCTGCCATGTGGTCAGCGCAAGGCATCCGGCAAGAGATGTACAGAGGGAGATCCCCCACAAGCCTCACACGCTGCTGTCGCCGGTCTTTGGGATTTGCAGCCGCTTCGGGTCGATCCAGCCCATCAGACCGCCGGGAGCCTTGCCCTGCACCAGCTCATACTTCTCAATGAAGCGGTGGAGCATGGCGGCGATCTCAGCGCGGGTCGCCGTGCCCTGCGGGTCAAGCAGATTGCCGGATTTTCCCTTCACAAGGCCGCTGCCGACCGCCCATTGCATCGCCGTCTTTGCGTAATCCGTGATCTTGTCCGCGTCCTTGAACTTGTCCAGATCTCCCTTGACGGTCAGATCGTAGCCCTTGTAGTCTGCGTAGCGGTAGAAGATGGCTGCAAGCTGTTCACGGGTGATGGGATCGTCCGGGCCAAACTTGTCTTTGCTGTAGCCCGCGAAAATGCCGTTCTCCGCCGTCCATGTGATCGCGTCAGCGTACCACTTTCCGGCCTCCACATCGGTAAAGCTGTTTTTGCCCTTCGGTACGGGGCTGCCCTCCATGCGCCAGAGAATGGTCGCCATCATGCCGCGCATCGCCGTCCCATGCGGACTGAACAGGGTCTTGCTCGTACCGAGCATCAATCCGTTTTCGTAGACGAACATCACATCGCCGTAGAACCAGTCCTTTTCAGAAATATCGGTAAAGGGATTCACGCCTGTGCCCGGATTTTCGTCCACGCGCCAGCCTGCATACACGGTCATATCCTTCGTCAGACAAACACCGGAAACCTTGTTCGTCAGGCTGCGTTCGCTGTACCAGCCGATAAAGGCATGTCCACGCCAGGTCGGGACGTACTTTGTCAGGTCAATGTAGGTATTGTACGTTCCCTGCACGCTGGGAATATCACTGCCGCCGCCTGTTTCAAAGCGCAGCGTGTAGTAGGTGACGGGTGGATTGTAGTCACCGCCACCGCCGCCGGTGTAGGTCCAGTGGGCGTAGACGGTGGCATTTGCATGGAATACGGTATCCGTCGTGATCTTTGTTCCGCCGCTCTTTTCGGTGTACCAGCCGTAGAAGCTGTAACTGCCGCTTCGGGAGGCGCTGGGCAGAGCGGTCAGCTTCCGATCGGTGGTGGTCATGCTGCCGACAGAGGGCGTACCACCGTTGCCGTCAAAGGTGACGATGAACTCGGTGGGCGCAGGAGGTGCGTCCTTCTCGAAGATGGCCTTGACATCAACATTGCCGTCCGGCATGGTGAACTTGTTGTTGGTGATTACAAGTCCTGCTGGAGATTCGACCTGCCACCCCTTGAAGTGGTAGCCGATTTGGGGTGTAGCGGTCAGGGTGATCTCCGTGCCGGCCGCAGCCTTTGCATGAGAGGCGGAAGCCGTGCCGTTTCCGTCATTACTGACGGTGACGGTGTAGGTGGTGGGGGTAATAACGCTGTTTTCCCACAGCGCCTTGATTTCGGTATCCACGAGCACGGTGTAGGAATCTCCCACCTTGTACTCCGTGCCGCCGATCTCCCAAGCCTTGAACTCCTGATCGGCGGGAGCAGTGAAGCCGCAGGCGGGCAGGATGTAAATTGTCCCTGCATTGACGGTCACGGAATCCATGCTGCCGCTGCCGCCGCTTGCGTTGAAGGTGATCGTACAATCCGCAAGCGGCGTACCCTCACCCACTGTGACCTCCGCATCGGGGCTGGCAAAGTGGTTGTGATCCTCCGCATAGCGGACGAAATAATTGCCGGCAGGCAGGTTTTCAATCTCGATACCGGTGCAGGTGGTGTAGATAGTCTCGCTCTCCGCACGGTATTCCATCGTTGCATCCACGCCGGTGATCTTGACGTCGCTGCCGCCCTCGGTAGTGGGCGCGACACCGATCAAGCCGTTAGGCGCTTCCTGCGTGGCTTTGCCGATGCTCCACGCTGCGGTCACGGCCCCAGTGCTGCCGTCCGCCCATCTGCCGGTCTTGGATGTGACGCGAACGGTGTAATCGCCTGCGTCTGTGGCGGTGTTGCCTGCGATGTCCATTGTGGCGGGATTATAACCGCTCACGGTTGCGGTATGCTCGGAGCCATTGTAGGTGTAGGCTCCGGTGACGCTGATGCTGGGCTTGCCGGGATCGGTGGGTGCAGGCGGCGCGTCCTTTTCGAAGACAGCATTGACCTCCACATTGCTGTCCGGCATGAGGAACTTATTGTTCTCGATGGCCACGCCGCCGCTGATGACTTGCCACTCCTTGAAGTGGTAGCCCTTTTTGGGCATGGCGGTCAGGGTAATCTCCGTACCAGCCACGGCCAATAAGGGAGATGCGAAAGCTATTCCGTTGCCGTCTGTTTTCACGGTGACGGTATGCTTGGTGGGTGCAAAAGGTGAATCCTCCTCGAAGATAGCTTTGATCGCCACATTGCTGTCCGGCATGGTGAACTTGTTGTTGGTGATTACAAGTCCTGCCGGAGATTCGACCTGCCACTCCTTGAAGTGATAGCCGGTGTTTGGCGTGGCAGTCAGGGTGATTTCTGTGCCGGCCGCAGTCTTTGCAGGAGATGCGGAAGCCGTTCCGCCACCCTCTGTGGTCACGGTGACGGTATACTTGGTGGGTGCAGGAGGCGCGCCCTCCTCGAAGAATGCCTTGACCTCCACATTGGTGTCCGGCATGAGAAACTTATTGTTCTCGATGGCCACGCCGCCACTGATGACTTGCCACTCCTTGAAGTGGTAGCCCTCTTTGGGCATGGCGGTCAGGGTGATCTCCGTACCAGCCACGGCCAATAAGGGAGATGCGAAAGCTATTCCGTTGCCGTCCGTTTTCACGGTGACGGTATGCTTGGTGGGTGCAAAAGGTGAATCCTCCTCGAAGATAGCTTTGATCGCCACATTGCTGTCCGGCATGGTGAACTTGTTGTTGGTGATTACAAGTCCTGCCAGAGATTCGACCTGCCACTCCTTGAAGTGATAGCCGGTGTTTGGCGTGGCAGTCAGGGTGATTTCTGTTCCGGCTGTCGCCGAGGTGGAGCTTGCAGAAGCCGTTCCGCCGCCCGCTGTGGTGACGGTGATGGTGTGCTCGGCGGCGGGGGCGTTGGTTATCGTAATAGACAGTTCCTTCTTATCGTTGCCCACGCTGTTGAGAGCTCGAACGGTAAATTGGGCGGTCTGTTCCGCAGTGGGCGTGCCGTTGATCTCGCCGGTGGTTTGTTTCAGCGTCAAGCCATCGGGTAGCTCGCCACTGAAAAGCTCCCACAGAATGAAGCCTCCCCCGGTTGCCTGAAGCTGATGGTGGTACGGCGAGCCGACCGTGCCGCCGGGCAGCGTCGTGGTAGTAATCGCCGGCGCATCCTCCGGACCTAGGAGCTTCACCCGGATCGCGGCTGTTACTGCAGGCTCCGGCTGCTGATACTTGTGCTCGTCGTTAGCGTCGAATACCAGCGTACCGGGGATGGTCTGCCAAGCCGTGGACTGCGCGTCATAGGACGATTCCTCCCACGAAACCTCCATGCCAACCCTGAGCCCGTCGATAGCCTCGACGACCACAATTTCTGGCAGGTTAAGCCCTGCAAAGGTCGTGCCGAGTTTTTTCTCCGTAATGGGATCCGGCTCCTCGCAACGCTTGAAGGTATTTTTGATGACGTTGACCTTGATCGTGGTCTCCGCCGTCCTGTAGCCGTGCTGGTCAGTCGGCGTGAATACCACCGTCACAACGTTCTCGCCCAGCTCGTCAAACCATCTGGGCGTACCCTCCTTGAAGGAGAACGTGCCGGGGACGACGGTATCCGTTCCCTTGACCTTTGCCATGCCGTCCACAAGATCGGCGGTTTCCCCGCCTGTGGCTCCCATCTGGAAGCTCCTGTCGACGAACATGGTATTGTCGGGCTGCGCAAAATCGCCGTTCCTCCACCGGAATACGGGCGGCTGCGTTATCTCCGTCTCGGCCGGGTCTGCCTGCAGCGTGACCTTGATTACTCCTCTGAGGTCGGCGCCCTCGGGTACGATGTAATACTTCTCAAATTCGGCGCGGTTGACCTCGCCGTAGATGGTCTGCTCCTCATAAGAATTGGGGTCGTAGTTTGAATCGTCCCACTTGATGATGCCGGGCACATTGCCGTTCAGCCCGCTTCCCTCGTGGTTTGGTTCATCGGCCTCCGCGAAGAAATAGAACGCGTTCGGCAGACCGAGATCCTCAAAGGCTGTTCCAATCTTTTTATTGTCAATATACGATGTATTGGCTTGCCTGAATTTGCGGGGAATGACGTCCACGTTGACGGTACATTCCGCCGTGGTGTACTTCTGCAGGTCATCGGGTGTGAAGGTGACCTTGAGCGCTAGCGGTCCCACCTGAACAAGCCCGCCATCTCTCCGCCAGTAGCCGTATAATTCCTGCTCCTCGTTCAGAGTGAACACGCCGGGAACCGTTTCGCCATCTGCCGTGGCTTTTCCGCCGGAAAGATACTCGTCGGAAAAGGCGAGCTGGCAAAAATCGCCGCTGTATATCTGCCTGGAGTAGGTGGGCGGATCCAGCGTTGGCACAATGGGCTCGTCGCCAATGAGCGTGATTCTGGCAATGGCCTTGACCGTGCTTGTCGGCTCCAGCTCATCCTCGTAGAAGCTCCCTTCAACATCCAGCTGGCCGGTAATGATTTGCTCGCCATATTTGTTCGGGTCATAGGAGGAGCCGTCCCATGTCACGGGGATGGAATAGAAGATATCGCCGGTGTTGGTTTTTACATCGACGTAGAAAGGAAGCCACAGATCCTCAAACGTCGTACCCAACGGCATGTTGTTGATGACTTTCTCTATGACACTTGTGATCGTGTACTTAAGCCCCGTCACGGTGACGATACATTCCGCCGTGGCGTATGTCTCCGTATCGTCGGGGGTAAAGAGGATTTCCATGCGGTTTTCGCCCGGGTCTACTACGCCGCCCCAATTGTGCTTGAAGCGGAACGAGCCGGGAACAACGATGTCCGTCCCCTCGACCTTTGCTTCGCCGCCTTTGAGATCTCCATCAAGGTACTGATCGCCGACATACCCCTCAGAGGGCAGCGTGGGCGGGGTGGTGATGACCGTTTTGGTGAGCTGCAAAAGTTCTCCGTAGGCCGTATGACAGGTTTCGCAAATGGCCTTCTCCGTGCTGGTGGCCTTGCCGCCGGAGCAGTTGCCTGTTTCGGTATGGCTGCTGTCCGTGATGCAGGTGCGTGTGTGCGTTCCGTTGCCGTTGGAGGTCCATTCGCCCCAGCTATGATTGTGCACCTCCCATATGGCATAGATGGTTGTGCTCATATCATACCCATGTACTACCAGGCAACTGGTATAACCGCCGTTTCCGCCATATATCGGCTTACCAGTCCGAGAATTCGCCCAACCCATGAAGGTATATCCGTCACGGGTTGGAATTATTTCTGATATGGGAACCCATACATGAAATTCCGAACTGTCCACGCTCTGACTTGGCGGCGCGCCGCTGCCGCCGTTGGCATCGTAATGCAGCGTATAGGTGTATTGGGTGGCAGCGGGACGGGCTGCCCCGAGCAGAGGCATTGGCGTTTTTCCGTCCTTGGAATCGCAAATCTCACATAAATAGGTGCAGGGCTTCCCCATGGAAGCCGGTGCATAGCCGCAATCCTTGTCATGCGCGTGCTTGCAGTCTGATGTTTGAAGGATACAGCCGCTTTCCTCGGTGCACGCGTGAACGCATTCCGTCGGTGCTGCGTTCTCTGCCTCCGATAAGCCGTCGGCATTCTCCGACACGCTTTCCGCCGTGTAGCATTCCGCCGTATGCGCATGGACGCACCGGGTTATTAGACTATGACATTCCTCCGTGTGTTCATGGGAACAGGGAATTTCCGCTGTCCCTTCGGTATAGCCGCAGGCCTCGTCATGCTCCGGGTGGTGTTCGCACAGACCGCCCGGGTTCGATGCACGTGCGCCGGTCTCTACCTCCGCCGCAAACGCGGTCGCCGGCAGCAGCGTCAGCACCATGCAGCAGACGAGCAGTATGCTGAGTATTCGTTTCTTCATTGGCTTTTCTCCTCCTGTTCGTATCGGGCGGGCTTGTTTGTCCCGCCTTTTTTCTGATTTTTCCTGTTTCTGAGCCGAATGCACAGCGCGGTGATCGCCGCCGCCCCGGCAAGTGCCGTGAATAACATCAGGCAGAAAGCGGAGAGGCTTATTGCCTCGCGCCGCTGCCTCCGGCGGGTGTTTTCCCGCACCCGCTGCTTGACGAGTGCGACCCGTCTTGCAGGTATCGTACATATCGTTTGCCCCCCTTTCCGGTTTGTCTGGAATTGTGATAAAAACCCTTTCACTTATATAGGTACAAAAAATCGAAAAAACTCTCACCCAAAACGAAAAATTTTTCAAAAAATTTGAGAGCCGCCAAAAAGCAGCTCTCAGGGAGTAGATATTCGGTTATTTCCTCTGCGATAAGCGGAAAGCAGACAACCTTTCCACCGCCACCGGCAGGGCATAGGCGATATATTGCGCCGCGCCGCCATAGGCGATGAGCAGATTATAGATGGCGTGGAGGGTGATGGCCGCGCCCAGCAGACCTTTGACCTTGTGCAGAAAATCCGTGGGAATGTCAGACGCTACCCGGACGGCTGGGGCGAAGCAGCTCCCCTCACGGG
>ADJT01009065.1_pt1 | contig 22080 bp, 17 predicted proteins | sample 268108 | NCBI WGS metagenome assembly ADJT01 (sample SAMN00007487, study PRJNA43253) | human gut metagenome | isolation source: feces sample TS29
GAGCAGTATAACTCATAAAACTCTCCTTCTCTTCGCCACAGTCGCCGCGGAAAGACTCCCGCGGCGGCCAGATGACTCATAATTCATTAATCGCCAAAACTGATTCCGATCTGTTTGGCTGCTTTTACAAGCTGATCCTTTGGAGATACCATCTTCAGCTTGCCTGCGCATTCAGCAAGAGGAACCCTCTTGATCTTGCCGTTGATGACACCGATCATAACACCGTATTCCTCATCCATGATCGCCTGCGCTGCACCGGCACCGATCCTTGTGGAAAGAACGCGGTCATATGCACATGGCTCTCCACCTCGCTGCATATGTCCCGGAACTGTGATACGTACCTCACTTCCGGTCACCTGCTGGATCTGGTCTGCGATCTCATAGGATACAGACGGATATTTCTTCGCTCTTTCCGCAAGCTTTTCTTTGTATTTTTTCTTCGGAAGCTCTGCATCTTCTTTTGAGATAGCTCCCTCAGCTACTGCAAGAATGGTAAAACGCTTGCCTGCCTTGTTACGCTTCTGGATGGCTTCTACAACCTTATTGATATCGTATGGGATCTCCGGGATCAGGATCACATCTGCTCCGCCTGCAACACCGGCATTCAGTGTAAGGCTTCCGACCTTATGTCCCATGATTTCAACAATAAATACACGTCCATGAGATGCAGCTGTTGTATGGATGCAGTCAATGGCATTTGTTGCGATCTCCAGAGCGCTCTGGAAGCCAAAGGTCATATCTGTACCCCAGATATCATTATCAATGGTCTTCGGAAGATGGATGATATTCAGGCCTTCCTCGCGGAGAAGATTGGCGGTTTTCTGTGTTCCGTTTCCGCCGAGGATCACAAGACAGTCAAGACAGAGCTTATAGTAAGTCTGTTTCATGGCCTCAACCTTGTCCAGTCCCTTCTCATCCGGAACCCGCATCAGTTTGAATGGCTGTCTGGATGTTCCGAGAATAGTTCCGCCCTGAGTCAGGATTCCGGAAAAGTCCCTGGCTGTAAGCATACGGTATTTCCCGTAGATCAGTCCCTTATATCCGTCATCAAATCCATAAACCTCAAGGTTCTCAACGCTGTTGCTCAGACCCTTTACAACGCCTCTCATGGTTGCGTTCAGTGCCTGACAGTCACCACCGCTTGTCAGCAGACCGATTCTTTTAATCATAGCGTCCTCCATTCTGTGCCCTCTTATGTGCACATTTTATTTGTTGCTGTCTGCATATAAGACAGATATTCCACCTGACGTATTTCTGCAGAACAACTACTGTATCCTCTCTTTTCACAGAGTTTTACACAATATAATATTATAAAGCATTTTCAGGCAGTGTACAATAGCCAAAAAAGCACGAAAACAGCGAGTGTATTGATTGACTTTACCTGTATCTCATCGTAAAATAAAATTATCAGTAACTTTCGTATGTTTACAGAAAATTTTCGTCAGGAAAGGAGCGTCCTATGAAAAAAATCCTCAAAAAACTATCCTGCGCTTTATTAGCCGCAGCCATGGTATGCGCCATGACTCCTCTCGCCGCCAGTGCAGCGATCAATTATTCCAAAACCCGGATCGTTTATATGCCCACATCCGGAAAGGACCTGGGATACGATGAGATCTCGATCAGCAATATTCCTGCTAAACAGAACATTCTCAAATCCAATGTTAAAGTAGTCAGCGGAGGATCTGTGATCGCACTGGATTCCTTCGGTTCCAGCAGCTTCAAAAGTACCACGGAGGCTTTCCGCAAGGGTGCAAAACCGTACACTCACTCCGATCATTTCTACAATATCGGTTTTGCCGTTAAAAAGCCCGGAACAGGAAAGATTTCCTTCAAGGTCGGAAACAAAACCTACACTTCCACCATTAAGGTGCTTCGTTATGTCAACCCACTGAAATCCCTCTCCATCACAGGCGTAAAAGGCAACCTTGCCGGAAAATTCAAAAGCTCCGGCCATAACGCCTTTCGTTACGCCAACAAGACACAGAAGAATGCTGTCATGAAATGCACCGCTGCAAATGGCTGGAAGATCACAGGCGTTTCTTTCAACAACAACCGGACCCATACACAGTATAGTACCAATTACAACGCCCCTAACAGCGGGGCTTCTTCTTCCACGCTCCGTATCGGAAACCTTTCCGCGAAGCAGTCCGCCTATATCAGCTTCACCCTTCGCAACACCAAAAACGGGGCGGTACAGTACTGTACACTTAATATGAACTGATTTATTTCGGTCTGTACCTTGACAAATCTGGCTTCAGAGTCTATAATTAAATTCCGCGCAGCCGGGGAGATAGCGGTGCCCTGTACCTGCAATCCGCTACAGCAGGGGTGATGCCAATCTGAGGCTTGTATCTTGCAGAGCAGCCCTTTATAAGTGGCGTTGACGTCTGGGTCTTACGCAACAGGAATCTGTGAACCGTGTCAGGGCAGGAATGCAGCAGCACTAAGCAGAAGCTCTTGTGTGCCGTGAGGGTGCCTGGGCTGAGTTAACTGTAAAGGTAACGTCTGTGAGACCATTCCGAGGTGCGGCGCGCGTAAAAAAGGTTATAATATATGATTTCTATATAAACAGCATTCCCGCCGGGTCCGTCATTTATGACTGATCCGGCGGGATTTTTTGTACTATTATTTTATTTACAATATCCGGCAACTACCTGATTGATCAGCTTGCCGTCTGCCTTTCCCTTCAGATCTCCCATAACTGCCTTCATGATCTGGCCTTTATTTCCTGTTGCCAGAACATCTGCAAATTTCTCCTCGATATAAGCCTTGATCTCTGCTTCATCCATCTGCTTCGGAGCATATTTCGCAATGATATCATATCTTGCCTGATACTCCTCTTTCAGATCTGTACGTTCTGCAGGGCAGGTGTCGATCTGCTCTTTTGCTGTTTTCAGCTCTTTCAGGATAACTTTGTCTACAAGCTCTCCTTTGATGTCATCACGGCATCCCTCATCAATGGCAGCTTTTTTTACTGCTGCGATCAGTGCGGAAACTGCTTCCTTTGTTACCTTATCTTTGGCCTTCATTGCTGCTACCATGTCTTTTCTTAAAGCTTCAAGTTCCATTTTTTGTTCCTCCATTTTCTGTCGTTCCTGTATCAACGACTTTCGCTTGGTCTGAATGGATTTTCTGTCTGTAATAGTGAAATCCATTTATGATTTTATTTTGATATTTTCACAGGATTCTGTCAAGAGTAAATCTCCCGGGACTTTTCTTTCTGTTCCGCTCTCTCTGACTGTGTCTGCCCGGCAAGGCGCTCTGCTTCCTGCTTCTTCAGGATTTTTGCCTGCTTCTTTTTCTCCCGCAGTTCCCTGAAAAATGTGGAAAGCATTTCGGAGCATTCCTCTTCCAATACCCCTTCTGTGATCTTTACCTGATGATTAAAGCCTTCGATCTGAAGAAGATTCATCACAGATCCGGCACAGCCTGCTTTCGGGTTCATACAGCCGATCACCACCTCATCGATCCTGGACTGTACCAGTGCACCGGAACACATCTGACAAGGCTCCAGCGTTACATACATGGTGCATCCCTCCAGACGCCAGTCTCCCAGCTTTTTACTGGCCTTTCGGATAGCATTAAGCTCTGCATGAGATAAGGTATTTTTATCTGTATTGCGGCGATTGTAGCCTCTGGCTATGATCTTTCCCTCATGCACGATCACGCAGCCGATCGGCACTTCCTCCAATGCACGGGCCTTTTTTGCCTGGCGGATTGCCTCTTTCATAAAACGTTCCTGATCTGTCACGTTTTTACTCCTCCTGTAACTTCACATTCCGGAAAAAGCTCCGGGATTCTATCTGTTCATACTAAGACTGCTCTCAGCCTTCTGTCCGTTCGATTATAGCTTTTCCGGTATTTCATGTCAATCTGCTGCAAAACAGATATTCGCACACAGCCAAAAACGCCACAGAAATTTCCACACTAATTTCTGCAGCGTTTTCTTATTGTATGACAGAAAAACGCAGACAACGGAAGCTCTCGCGAACTCCATTGTCTGCGTCAATGAATGCATTATATCTGCTTTTTTCCGGAAAGTCAAGCAGCAAGATTATTTGTGAAGTGACTCACCATTGGTAGCGATCACATCTTTATACCAATAGAAGGATTTTTTCTTACAACGGTTCAGTGTACCTGTTCCATCGTCGTTGCGGTCCACGTAGATGTAGCCGTAGCGTTTTTTCAGCTCTGCTGTAGATGCACTGACAAGGTCAATGCAGCCCCAGGAGGTGTAGCCCATAAATTATATGTTTTTTTTCTTCCATGAGCAAGTCCCCATCTCTGCTTACTGCTTTTCGCAACTCCGCAGGAAACTTACTTGCTTCGGTTAAAAAGGCTTGCAGCTTTTTTCGGGGGAGAGTATGCTTGTAGTATCATAAATAAGAGAAACAAGGGGATTTTCCTATGAAAATATGTGGATTTAACAAAACAACCCTGCTGGATTATCCGGGAAGGGTAGCCTGTACCATATTCTTAGGCGGCTGCAACTTCCGCTGCCCATTCTGCCAGAATGGAGCTCTTGTCGTGGAGCCTGACACCCAGCCTGAATATTCCCAGGAGGAAATCCTGGCTTTTCTAAAAAAAAGAAAGGGGATTCTCGATGGCGTCTGTATTTCCGGCGGTGAACCCACACTTGCACCGGAGCTACCGGAATTTCTCAGCAGGATCAGGGAGCTGGGCTATGATGTGAAGCTCGATACCAACGGTTCCCGCCCCTCCGTGGTAAAAAATCTCGCAGCAGCTGACCTGATCAACAAGGTTGCCATGGATATCAAGGCCTGTCCTTCCAACTATCATGTGCTTACCGGTGTACATGCTGATCTGGATGGGATCCGGGAAACTGCCGGATGGCTGCTGGACGGACACCTTGATTATGAATTTCGTACAACAGTTGTGAGGGAACTTCATTCCGAAAAAGATTTTCAGGAGATCAGCCGATGGTTAAGCGGTGCAAAAGCTTATTATCTCCAGGCTTACCGGGATTCCGACGGAGTTCTGATACCGGGATTCTCTGCCTGCTCCGAGGAAGAAATGAAAAACTACCGGGATATCCTGTCTCAGACGATCCCGGTAGTAGAAATTCGTGGTATGGAGCTGTGATCTGCGGATTTGCAAAACTGTTTGCTTATCTGCATGGATGCCGAAATTTTTCTGATCAGATGTTAATAAAACAGTACCAGTATCCTCCCTTTCCGCCTGGGATATGAATATCCGGACATTCCTTAAAGTAGGGAAAGCCAAACATATTGGCCATAAACCGTTCCTGCTGGCTGTATCCACCGGGTACTCCCAGTATGTACTGTCCCCGGGGATTTCTGCACAGCAGAAGATGGCCGAAATTTTGATATCCGTACATGACAAAACGGTTGCTGCAGAAACAGCCGTTTTTTCTGCATAAGGCACTGCAGTCCGATGGTCTGATCTTGCGGCAGTCTGTGAAATAGCCGTCGTTAAAGGGATCATCACAGGGTATTCCCGGAAGTGGACGAGATGGCTCCGGTCGCGGTGGTTTCGGCGGATGCGGTGACGGCTGGCCTGGCCGTGGTAGTTCCGGCGGATGCGGTGACGGCTGGCCTGGTCGTGGTGGTTCCGGCGGATGCGGTGATGGCTGGCCTGGTCGCGGTGGCTCCGGCGGATGCGGACCGGGAGCCTGATATGAATTTCCGGTTTCCGATGTCTTTAATACATCCTCCTGAATCTCCTCCACCGTCATGATCCTATCTGACTCCTTCTGATCTTCCTGCACTTCTGGCAAGGTTCCATCTTTTTGATTTTCTTCTTCCTTTTCTTCCCGCTCTCTGCCTTTTTTCCCCGCCGCCTTCTGATATTCCGTTCCTGTTTTCTCCGTTTCCTTCCGAGATTCCGTTTCTTTTTTCTTCCACTCGCGGAAATTCTCCGGCCGGATCGGCTGATCATCCCATTCCGTTCCCCAGAATCCGCCGGCATCGGAGATCAGAAGCAGTCCTCCAAGCTCCTGAAGACTTTTTCCCATGCCTCCAATATCCCCTGTATCCGTCTCCAGTGCGCACTCGATCCGCTCCCGCCCTGTAACACAGCTTCCAATCAAAATACCATCCATCAGCCCTTCCTGCCGCACAAACCCATACACTCTGCACCGACTTCCAGGCTCCAGTCCAACGCAGCGCAGATGAACCTCCACACGGCATTTCCTATCTCTGGCCTCCACCCTCACATAACCACTGCTGCCATCTTTTTTTCCTTTCCGATACTCGTACACATACGCAACAAAACGCTGATATCCAGCCAACGCACGTCCCTCCGGTATTTCGGTTTCGTTAATATATATGAAGATCGAGAGAAATCATTCCATCAACTGAAAAAAGCTCCAGGATGTACAAACATAAAAAAGAACCCCTCAACCAAGGGATTCTCAAGCTGTTAGTCGAAGCGACAGGATTTGAACCTGCGACCTCTGCGTCCCGAACGCAGCGCTCTACCAAACTGAGCCACGCTTCGTTATTCTGTTTCAGTTGTTTGTGTGTTGCTCAACTGCAAGAGCTATTATATTAGAGTTTCTGTACTTTGTCAATAGAAAAATTAAAATTTTTCAAAAAAATCGAATTTTTTCTTTTTTCCTGCTTCGGGCATGCATTTTCGCAGACCCGAAGCAGTTTTGGGAAAGGTTCTTTATAACATATCAAGTATATTCAAGTGAAATATATGCTTATTTCACTGTAACTGTTACCTTTTTTGTGATTCCGTTGCTGCTTACATAGATAACAGCTTTTCCTTTTTTCACACCTTTAACAACACCTTTGCTGCTTACAGTAGCAACTTTTGTATTGCTGCTTCTGTAGGTGATCTTTGCCTTTGAAGTAGCAACTGCCTTGATGGCTGTTGTTTTCTTTGCTTTTACACTTACAGCTGTTTTGGATGTGATCTTCAGGCTACCTTTTTTTACTGTGATCCTGCAGGTTGCTTTGTAGCTTCCGCATTTTACTGTAATTGTAGCTGTTCCTGCTTTTTTTGCTGTTACTTTTCCGCCTGCGCTTACCACTGCAACGGATTTATTACTGCTTGTATAAGTAACTTTTCCGCTAACGCCTGTTTTTTTCACTTTGATCTGGCTTGTTCCACCCACAAATACAGTCTTCGCTGAAGCCGAAGCTTTTACAGACGGCTTCTTAACTGTGATCTTGCAGGTTGCTTTATAATTTCCGCATTTCGCTGTGATCACAGCTGTACCTGCCGCCTTTGCAGTTACCTTTCCATTTGCGGCTACAGCTACAACAGATGGTTTACTGCTTGTATAGGTTACTTTTCCGGTAACACCTGCGGTCGTTGCTTTCAGCGTCACTGTAGCTGGAGATCCTTTTACATAAAGCGTCTTCGCTGATGCATTCAGTTTTACAGATGGCGTTTTTACAGTAAGCTTGTACTGTGCAGTTTTTCCTGCTGCAGATGTTGCTGTGATCACGGCTGTTCCTGCTGCTTTCGCAGTTACTTTTCCGTTCTCGTCCACAGATGCAACCGTTTCATTATCGGAAGCGTATGTTACATCCTTGCAATTCTCGCCTGTTGCTTCAAGCTGTCTGGAGCTTCCGATATAAAGAACTCCTGAATTTTCTTTAAAAGCAATCGTTCCATACACCAGCTGAACAGAAACATCTGCATGACCATCACTGGAAACTCTTACTGTATAGGTTTCATTTTCCGGTCTCGCTACAGTGGAATCCAGAGCAACCACTCCATCTGTAGTTACTGCATCCTGTACAAGATATGTTGTCATTGAAGCATGTCCGACACCTGTTGTATAGAAAACAGATACCTTCGGATTTTTGTATTTATCAAGATTTGCAAGCTTAACATGGGTGCTGTCCGTAAATTCCGGAGAAACAGCCATCTCTTCTGTTGCCTGCGGTTTAACATAAATACCATCTGCAAATTCATATACATACGCGCCGTCTGCCATAATGTACGTGATCTTGTTTACGGTTTTTCCCTCAAGACCTGTATCTTTTGCAAAGGCAACCTTATACACCTTCAGCCACATCTCGTTCATATGACGCATGCCATATTTTCCGCCGTCTGTTGTTTCCAGGATCATTCCCTGAATCCCGGAGTTAACTGCAAAATCGGAATCACTCTTTGTATTGCGGAGATATTTTGTGCTGGTTTCTTTTACATCAATCTCATAATCTCCCCAGCGAGAAGATGTTTTGAGTGTTGCCTCCGCATCTGTCACAGTTGCTTTTACATTAAATTTTGTAGCACTGTATGTTCCATCTGTATTCAGTGTTTTATACTGCCCAGGCTCTACCGTCGGAGTACGTCCCAGGGTGATCCCTGCTGCTTCTGTATATACTCCGCTTTCCGGAAGTTCTCCCGCTTCTGAAAGGATCTGCGCCTCTACATACGTTTTTGCATCTGTAGCTACATTAACCTTTTTTACTCCTGCGATCTCATAGCCATTTTCTGTCAGATTCTGAACATCTGCATTTCCGAAAACAGTACTTTTTCTGGTTGTGGCAGATGTAACGGAATCATACTTGCGGCTCGTTGCATCTCCCGCATAAAATTCCTCGTATGACAGAGATGCCGTACCGTAAAGTGTTCCTGTCAGTGCCTGATGTCCATTTGCCACCTTATAATAAATATCTGTTCCCGGAATCTGTGTATATCCATCCACCGCTCCCTTTACCCAGTAATAGGAAACATTGGAAACCGTGATCGGCTGGCCTGTCAGTGTGATATTTTTTGTCATATCCACATAATTGTCGCTTGAGATCATAACCGTGTAGATCTCATCCCCGGCCCTGGCTACACTGCTGTCAAAGGTTACCACCCCATTCTCTGCCACTGCATGATCTACAACATACGTTGTCTTTTTACCATGGCCACTTCCTGTTGTGTAGTATACGGAAACCTTAGGGTTTTCATATTTGTCAAGATCATCAACTTTAACCTGGGTTGTATTTTCTTTTACAAAAGCTGCCTGTACCTTCATTCCTGCTTCAGGCTGTTTTTTTACAAGAGGAGCTTTGTCTCCGAACTCATATACATAGGAGCCGTCCGGAGTAATATAAGTCACCTTTGAAATTTTTTCCCCGATAAGCCCGGATCCTGCTGAAAACGCAAGTTCGTAGGGCTGTACCCAGATTTCATAGGTATGACGAAGTCCTACCTTCTTACCACTGGCAGTTTCAAGGATCACTCCCAGTGTATTTCCGCCTACAGCAAAATCACCCTGTCTGGAATTGCGGAGATATTTTGTGCCGGCTTCTTTTACCACCAGCATGTAATCACCCCAGATCGACGGTGCCTGGATCTGGGCGGATGCATCTGTGACCGTTGCTTTTACATCGAATTTTGTTGCACTGTATGTTCCGTCTGTATTCAGAGTTTTATACTGTCCTGTTTCCTGTGACGGTGCTTCATTCAGCGTAATATCTGCTGCCTCTGTATAGACACCCTCTCTCGGAAGCTTGGAAGCAGCTTTCAGCGCCTGTGCATCTACATAGGTTTCCGCGTCCACTGCAACACTTACATTCTTCACACCCTGGATCTGATATCCGGAAGAGGTCACCTCTGTGCTGTCCTCATTCGCAAAAATCTGATTTTTACTCGTTGTTGCCGAAGTGATAGCGTCATAACTCTCCTGAGTGGTATCCCCGGCATAAAATTCCGAATAACTTAAGGTTGTCGTTCCGTACAGCTTTCCGCTCAGAGCTGTCTGCCCGTCTGCTACTTTTACATAAACGCCTGTTGTTCCTATCTGTGTATATCCCTCTGCCGGCTGCATGGACCAGAGATATTTCACTCCTGCAACAGTGATCTCAGAAGCATCCTGAAGAACCTCGCCTGCTTCTGCCATAAATGCTTCTCCATCACCGAATACCTCTTCTGTATCATCCTGGATCTGCGGCTCCTCTTCCTGTTGAATCTCTTCTGCTGAAATTTCTGCTACTTCTTCCTGAATAGCTTCTGCATCACTTTCTTCCGGCTCTTCCGACTGGATATCAGCTTCACCAACTTCCGGCTGGCCCTGGGAAACAGACTCCTGATTCTCGTTCTCTCCTTCTTCCTGTGCTGTCTCTCCTTGTGTTTCTTCCGACACGTCACTAAAAACTTCCGCCTCAGACGCCATTGCCGTTACCGGCACTCCTGACGCGATCACCGCTGAGCTCAGAACGAGTGCAGCTGACTTCTTAAAAAGCTTCCACTTATGCATACCTGTCCTCCTCTTTGTCTTTTATATTACACGACTTTATACCAGATCATGACCTTACAGCTGCTCTGGTTAATTGAAATTTCTTCTGCAGAATATTCAACATATGTCAGTTTCCGCAGAAGTGCTCTGTCAAGCACGCTTTAGTTTGTCTAAACTAACATATCGTCATTTTATCAATGCTTAAATTATTTGTCTATACATATCTGGCAAAAAAGCCTCGCGGTTATTGTTGTTTTTTTCTCAACTAAAAATTGTTTTCAAAATATTTATATTATTATCTAATATTTCAAACAAAAAAAGTATATATTCCAAGACATCATTTCAGGAAATGCAACAGCCATTGCCATTTCCTCCGGCATTCTCAGATCATATACTTTTTTATATTTCTATATTTTTGCTTTCTTTTATGCCCAGCGGCTCTTCTGTTCTTCGCAGATACTGTTCCACTGGCAGTTTCCACAGATTTCCTTACGTTTATCCATCGCAAGGATTTTTTCCTGGACTTTTTTTGTAAATTCGCTGAAGTGCAATGTCTGTCCGGCCTTCAGTCCACATTTTTCCAGCACGGCATTGTCATACTCTGCCACTTTATCTCCGGCTTCGCAATGTCCGCCCAGATTATTCGGACAGGCAGAGCAGATCTCATCCGTATCCACATGAAGCCTTATTTTCTTTCCCTCCAGAAAAATCTTCAGCATCTCGGCCATATGTGCAGTAAAACCGTTACTGTAGCCTTCCCCCTTAAAATACGCCAGGCACATACCATGATGAGGGCGCAGAGGAATGACTATTTCCTCTGTGCCCTCATCAGAAGCATATGCCGTAGCACTGCTTTTATCTTGCATATTTACGTACCTTTCCTGATAAAACATAAGCCAGTGCGATCTTGATAAGATCCGGAATGATAAACGGGAACACACACCAGCCAAGAACTGCCATAAGGCCTACCGGACCTGTGCTTCTTGTGTAGGCAAACATAAACCATGCGGTTCCAAAGGCATAGCATACGATCAGTCCAACGATCATGGAAATGATCTGAACAACCGGCTTTCTGCCAAAAACGTGCTCAATTGCCCACATAACAAGTGCGGAAAAGATAAATCCAATGATATATCCACCTGCATTTCCGAGAAGAGCTCCAATGCCTCCGGAAAATCCTGCAAAAACCGGAACTCCTACTGCTCCAAGAAGAACGTAAACCAGAACTGCCAGAGTTCCTCTTTTTCCTCCAAGCACACCAACTGCCATAAATACTCCAAATGTCTGCAGAGTAAACGGTACCTGTGCCGGAATGGAAATCCATGAGCAAACTGCCATCACTACTGCAAAACTGCAATGTAAACAAGATCATACGTCTTGCTTCTGCCTGCTGCCACTGTTGTCATAATAATCTGTATCCTTTCTTTCCTTTTCTGCTTTTCCTGTCGGAAGATCATTCCTGTCCTTTATAAATGATATCCGCTCTTTCGCTGTTAACAATTTAACACAGCAGGATTTGAATGTCAACTTAATTTTATTTTTTAAGTTTACATTTTACAATGCCGTTTACTACTATGTAAACCTGCCATTTACAAATGATATTGTCAATTTTCACTTTCAAATTCCCCTCTCTGATGCTATACTGAAACCAATGAGTTTTCAGCAAAAAGGGGGATTTTTCCACATGGATATACACGATATTCATAACATCAGCACCAACTGCACACGTACTGAATTTGTAGGGACCGCAGTCCTTGACACAATCGGACTCGTGATCTCCGGAGTTGATGATTCTCTGCTTAAAAAGATGAACGTAGGTACCCAATACCACTGTCTGGGGCTTTTCAGTTCCCGAACAGGCGCTGCCGGCCAGATCACAGCTATTGACGATGCAGTAAAAGCCACAAATACAGAAGTCCTTTCCATTGAACTTCCAAGAGACACCAAGGGCTGGGGTGGTCACGGAAACTATATCGTCCTTGGCGGAAATGATGTATCCGACGTGCGTCACGCCATTTCTCTGGCTCTGGAACTGACTAACAAATATGCAGGTGAGGTCTACATCAGCGAATCCGGCCACCTGGAGTTTGCTTTTTCCGCAAGTGCAGGTCCTGCTATCCATAAAGCCTTCGGCACACCTCTGGGTGAAGCATTTGGTTTCATGGCAGGTTCTCCGGCTGCTATCGGTCTTGTGATGGCAGATAATGCCGTGAAATCCGCAGCAGTATCCATTACACAATATATGACTCCGAATATCGGTACCAGTCATTCCAATGAAGTGATCATCGCCATCTCCGGTGATGCCAGTGCTGTAAAAGCTGCTGTACTGGAAGGCCGTCAGACAGGCCTTGAGCTTCTCATCGGTATGGGAACCTATCCGGAGATCCCGGGTACGCCGTATCTGTAAAATCTCCGGATTGCAGGAAATTTGTGAATTTCCACACACTACACTTCACGAAACACATATCTGCGTCATGCATACAAAAGCAGCGCTGCAAGGATCAGCATACGATCCTGCAGCGCTGTATTTCTCTTAAATATTCTCCTCTGGATTTTCCCGGATCAGCCCACCTGATATACATCTGCAGACTGAAGTCCGAAGCTTAATGCCTCAGAATGGCTTCCACAATAGATATCCACATGTCCGTAAGGAGTTCCCAGATCCTCTACCGTATAAACAGTGCCGTTGATCAGAAGCTTGGTCCCAAACGGAACACCTGCCATAGCAACGGTACGTCCTGCTGTCGGAACTGTTCCGCTGGCTGTAAGATTGCCGGCTGTACCGCAGCACTGTGCACAGTTGCAGTATGCGGTCAGTGTAAAGTTTCCAAGATATGTTCCCTGACTGGAAGAACCGGAATCGGACGTATCCGCAGAGGCATCTTCCGTCTCCTCGGAAGCTGTCTCATCATTGGAAACCTCCTCAGAAACCTCCTCCTGGGAGCTGTCCTCGGAAACATCTTCGGAACTTCCGGACTGTACATCATCCGCTTCCTCTTCCTCCTCTACAACAATGTCTGTACTTGTAGAGCTACTGGAAGACTCGGTTGTATCCTCCTCCGGATCATAGCCATAATCATCGTCAGAATCCGCCTCTTCACTGTCCTCGTTATCCTGATCGGCTTCTTCCTGGGCTGCCGCTTCTGCTGCCTGTCTCTCAGCCTCTGCTGCCGCTTCAGCCTTAGCTTTCTCTTCTGCAGCCTTCTCCGCCTCTGCCTGCTGTACCAGAGCGGTAATACTGCTGTCTGCATTACTGATATCTGCCATCAGCTGCTGAGCCTCTTCCTGGCTGGCGCTGATCTGGTTTACATAAGAGTTAATATCATCGCTTGTGCTGGAAGCCATGGACTGCACTTCCTGCTGTTTAGCTGCACGCTCCGTCATCAGATCATCGATCTCTGCGGACTCCGTCTCAACCTTTTTCTCATTCTCCTGGATATTCTTCTGAAGACTCACATATTTATCCAGCATGTCTCTGTCGTATGTAGAAATCTGTATCGCATTCTCCGCGCGATTGAGGAATTCTGCAAGGCTTTCGGAAGAAAGCAGTGTCTCCAGTGCGGAAGTTCCGGCATTTTCATACATATATGCGATTCGAAGCTTCATGGATTCATACTGATCTGCAGAAGCTTTCTTTGCTTTTTTCAGTTCTTTTTTTACTTTATTTAATTCATCTTCCTTCTCAGCAGCCTGGATACTAAGCTCAGAAATGCTGTTGGTAAGATCCTCATACTGTGCGTTTAAATCAGCCAGATAGCTCTCCAGCTCCTGCTTCTTGCTCTCCAGTGTGCCGATGCTGCTCTGTACCTGCGCAAGACCCTCCTCAGCGGCCTGTTTCTCCGCCTGTGCCTCTGCGATCGCAGCGTCTGTACCTGATGCATATACGGTGCTTCCCATGGAAAGGGTCAGCATACCTGTAAGCAGTAATGTGAAAACTTTTCTATTCTTCATATAAACACCTTTCGTCCTTTCATGGATTCTAGTATAACACATTTTTCATAAAAAGCAATAATTTTATTTTATTTCTGTAACAAATACGTAATAATTTAAATTTTTATGAACTGAAAAGCGTTTTTTTGTTTTCCGGAGCATAAAAAAACTGCCCTCTCACAGATTTATCTGTAAAACGGCAGTTTTTATTCTATGCTGTTTCAATCCAAAGATCATCAGCTACGAGAATACTTCTCTGATGTAATCCCCCCTGAAGCTACTTCTCTTACTCCGCAGCCTCCATAAGAACCTCATTCTCAGCTTCCTCAGCCATTACTTCCTGATACTTGTCCAGGATGATCGTCTGGATCTGCTCTCTTGTTGCTGAATTGATCGGATGTGCGATGTCACGATATTCACCGTCGCTTGCCTTACGGCTTGGCATTGCGATGAACAGCCCCTTCTCACCTTCGATCACCTTGATGTCATGTACCACAAACTCATCATCTATTGTGACAGACACAACGGCCTTCATTTTCCCTTCTTTTGCTACCTTCCTCACACGTACATCTGTAATATTCATTGCTACTTGCCCCTTTCATTTCGCTAACCGTATCTGCGGAAAACTGATCTTCCGCATTTATAATACGTAGCGTTCGTTTTTCTCTACGACGATCTTCACTTCTCCTTCTTCGCCGCAGTAATATGAATTCGCCCGGATGGTATCCCGGCTCTCAACAATGCAATTCTCAATATGCGTATTATCTCCAAGATATACGTCATTAAGGATCACAGAGTTTTTGATCACACAGTTATTTCCTACAAATACATCACGGAACAGAACAGAATTCTCCACGGTTCCGTTGATGATACATCCGCTGGACACCAGACTGTTCTTCACAGTTGCACCCGGATTGTACTTAGCAGGAGGTACATCTGCGATCTTGGTTTTGATCGCCGGCTCCTGTTTGAAGAAATAGTTCCGGATCTCCGGTTTCAGGAAATCCATATTTGTCTGATAATAAGCCTCTGCAGTAGAGATATTATTCCAGTAGTTATCGATCTTATATCCGTAAATCCTCTTCAGATTTTTGTAACGGATAAGAATATCATTTACAAAATCATGCCTTCCTTCCTGGGCAGCACGCTCGATCAGTTCGATCAGCTGCCTTCTTCGGATGACATAGATACCAGTAGATACCGTATTATAGGAGGAAACGATCGGTTTCTCCTCAAATTCCTCGATCCGACAGTCCTCATTCATGCGAAGAACACCAAATCTCTCAACCTGGCTCTGATCCTTGCATGTAGTACATACAACGGTAACATCTGCCCGCTTTGCGATATGATACTCCAGGATTTTATTGTAATCCAGCTTGTAGATTCCATCGCCGGAAGCGATCACCGCATAGGGTTCATGACTGTTCTTTAAAAAGCTCAGGTTCTGATAGATCGCATCTGCAGTACCCTGATACCATAAGCTGTTATCTCTGGTAATGGTTGGAGTAAAAACATAAAGTCCTCCCTGTTTTCTTCCGAAATCCCACCATTTGGATGAACTTAAATGCTCATTAAGGGAACGGGCATTATACTGTGTCAGCACAGCAACCTTCTGGATATGTGAATTTGCCATGTTGCTGAGGGCAAAGTCGATCGCGCGGTAACTTCCTGCAATAGGCATTGCCGCGATTGCTCTTTTGTTTGATAATTCTCTCATGCGGTTATTATTACCGCCTGCCAAAATAATACCTATCGCTCTCATTCTTTCCCACCGTCCTTTGCTGCAATTACCTGGCCGGCTGCCAGTTCTCCGTCAGGGTAGTCTTCTTTTGTTGTAACACCGGCGATAGCGGTATTCTTACCGATTTTGACACTGTCCGGAATCACGCTGTTTTCGCCGATAGCCACAAGTCCAAAGGAATATACAGCCGGTTTCAGAACATTCGGTACCTCCTCGCCGCATCCGATCACAACATTATTTCCGATGACAACATCTTCTGCCACGATGGCTTTATCCATAACAACGTTCTCACCAACTGCTGTATTCTTCATGATAATAGAATCACGGATCACACTGCCCTTGCCGATGATAACATTCGGACCGATCACTGAATTATGTACTTCACCATAGATTTCTGTTCCCTCACCGATGATACACTTGTCCACAACTGCATCTGCGGAAATATACTGTGGCGGGATCACATCTCCCTTGGTGTAGATCCTCCAGAATTCCTCATAAAGATTAAACTCCGGAATGATATCGATCAGCTCCATATTTGCTTCCCAGTAAGAACCAAGAGTTCCTACATCTTTCCAGTAGCCGTTGTACTCATAAGCAAAAAGGCGCTGCCCCTTCTCTTTACAGTACGGAAGGATATGTTTACCGAAGTCACAGCCATTCTGATCCTTCAGGGCGATCAGTGCTTCCTTCAGAACCGGCCATGAGAAAATATAGATACCCATGGATGCAAGATTGCTGCTTGGATGCTCCGGCTTCTCCTCAAACTCAGTAATACGGCTGCTCTCATCAGTAACCATAATACCAAAACGGCTGGCTTCCTCAATGGGAACCGGCATACACGCGATCGTAATATCTGCCTTGTTCGCCTTGTGGAAATCCAGCATCACTTCGTAATCCATCTTATAGATATGGTCACCGGAAAGGATCAGTACATAATCCGGGTTATACTGCTCCATATAAGCCAGATTCTGATAGATCGCATTGGCAGTTCCTGTGTACCATTCACTGCTTGTGCTCTTCTCATACGGAGGAAGGACTGTGACACCGCCTTCATTGCGGTCAAGATCCCACGGAATACCGATACCGATATGTGTATTCAGGCGGAGAGGCTGGTACTGTGTCAGCACACCCACCGTGTCAATTCCCGAGTTAATACAATTGCTCAGTGGAAAATCGATGATACGATATTTACCACCAAAAGCGACTGCCGGCTTTGCAACCTTTTCTGTCAAAACTCCTAACCTGCTGCCTTGCCCACCGGCCAAGAGCATGGCAATCATCTCTTTCTTAATCATGCGATCACCTCTTGTATGTTATGATTATTCCATTATAGCATACTTCACTGTATTAGTGAACATTTTTTACAATTATTTTAGCTGTATTTTACTTTTTTTATCGCTATTGTATATTATAAATTGGTAAGACTCATCATTTTTTTCATTTCTCTGGTAATTTTCAACATTTTTCGATGTTATTTTCTGGTTACTTTTATATTCCGGAAAAAACCGCTTTTTTAGCCAAAAGAACCACTTTTCAATTGTTTCTGTTGGCGTTATAATAAAACAGACAAAAGAGCTACGAAAATAACATATATATAAGGAGATTATTATGTATCAGATAGACTTTCATAAACCGCTCCATATTCATTTCATCGGGATCGGAGGCATCAGCATGAGCGGCCTTGCCGAGATCCTTCTGGAAGAAAATTTCCGGATTTCCGGTTCCGATGCCAAATCCAGCCCGCTGACCCGCACACTGGAAGAACGTGGCGCTGTGATCTATTACGGACAGCGCGCTTCCAACATCAAGGATGATGTAGATGTGGTTGTCTATACAGCAGCGATCCACCCGGACAACCCGGAATTTGCCTGTGCGAAAGAAAAAGGGCTTCCAATGCTCACCCGCGCAGAGCTTCTGGGACAGATCATGCGGAACTACGATACACCGATCGCAATTTCCGGAACCCACGGAAAAACCACTACTACTTCCATGGTTTCCCATATCCTTCTTGAGGGTGACTGTGATCCTACCATCAGTGTTGGCGGAATCCTTCCTGCTATCCACGGAAACATCCGCGTTGGAAATTCTGAGACCTTTATCACAGAGGCATGCGAATACACCAACAGCTTTTTAAGCTTCTTCCCTAAGATCAGTGTGATCCTGAACATGGATGCCGATCATCTGGATTTCTTCAAAGACATCGATGACATCCGCCATTCCTTCCGGAAATTTGCAGAGCTTCTCCCTGCTGACGGCACTCTGATCATCAACGCCGACACACCGGAGTATGAGACGATCACCCGGGAGCTTCCATGCAATGTTCTTACCTATGGTCTGGAGCACGATGCCGATTACACCGCAGCAGACATTACCTGGGATAAATACGGACATCCTTCCTTCTCCGTTCTCTTCCGTGGCAAAAAGATCGGCAGCTATTATCTGCGTGTACCGGGTATCCACAACGTATCCAATGCACTGGCCGTCATTGCCGTAGGACGCCTTCTGGACCTTCCGAATGATGTGATCGTCAAAGGTCTCGGAAGCTTTACCGGTACAGACCGTCGTTTCCAGTATAAAGGTGAGATCGGCGGTATCACCATCATTGATGATTACGCGCATCATCCAACCGAGATCGAGGCAACCCTTCATGCTGCAAAGAATTATCCGCATCAGAAGGTATGGTGTGTATTCCAGCCTCATACCTACACACGTACCAAAGCTCTTCTTCCGGAATTTGCAAAAGCGCTGACTCTGGCCGATCATGTTGTACTGGCTGATATTTATGCCGCACGTGAAACAGACAATCTTGGTATTTCTTCCCAGGATCTCCAGAAACAGATCCAGGAACTTGGAACCCCCTGCGAATATTTCCCGACTTTTGATGAGATCGAGAGCTTCCTCTTAAAAAGTTGTGCACATGGTGATTTGTTGATAACTATGGGCGCCGGAGACGTTGTAAATATTGGAGAACACCTTCTCGGAAAATAATTATCCACATTATCCACATGCTTATGCACATTTCAGACGTGCCTGGCATGTGGATTTTTTGTGTATAACCTACTTGACATAATTCAACAGCCAAATTCAACAAATACCGCATTTTTCTTACAAAATTAAGGTTTTTGTTAGTTGCTGATAATGTTATCCTCAAAGTTTTCCACACTATCCACATTTTCCACATGGAAATTAGTGCACAACTTCTGTGAAAATAGACTATTCTCAAGTAAAAGCGGTTGTGCTATAATCCTTTTTAGCATGGCGGACTTTGGGATATCACCTGAATATCTGCTGTATTTTAGAAAGGGAGCTGCTGATCATGAGCCTGATTTCACTTCAGAATTCCTCTGAACTGGAGGTAACGATTCTTTCCAATCGCTTTATTGACAATTTCATGCCTCGTGCCAACGGGGAGTTCGTAAAGGTATATATCTACCTTCTCCGGATGGTATCTGCCGCTCCTTCTTCTTTCAGCCTGGAGCATATGGCAGACAGCCTTTTCTGCACGGAAAGAGATATTTCCCGTGCGCTGAAATACTGGGAAGGTGAGAAACTGATCGCATTAACCTATACTGCAGATCAGAAGCTTTCCGGGATCACTTTGCTGGAACCCTTTGCGGATACCGGTCATAGAGAGAGCAGCGCTTCCGTAGATACTTTCACCGGTTCCGGCAATTCTGCTTCCGTTTCCGGGAACGCGGATCCGGGAGTCCCAAGCTCCGCTGATTACATTCTCAGTCTCACTCCTGACCGGATCAGAGAACTTAAGCAAAACGAAGAGATCAGTCAGCTTCTCTATATCACAGAGCAGTATCTGACCAAAACACTGACGCCTACAGAAATGCAGAAGATCCTTTTTTTCTATGATGAACTCCATATGTCTGCGGATCTCATCGAATATCTTGTGGAATACTGTGTTTCCAGAGGCCGCAAGAGTATGCGTTATATTGAAACTGTTGCACTCGCCTGGGCAAAAGACGGCATCACCACCGTCGAGATGGCCCGGGATGCCAGCTCCCGTTTTTCCAAGGATTATTACACGATCCTGAAGGCTATGGGGATCAGCGGCCGCAATCCTGTTGATAACGAGATCACTTACATTGATACCTGGCGCAAGACCTACGGTTTTGATCTGGAGCTGATCCAGGAAGCCTGCAGCCGTACTGTCCTTTCCACCGGACAGCCCAGTTTCCAATATGCAGATAAGATCCTCTCCGGCTGGAAAAAGAAAAACGTACATACGCTGGAGGATATCCGGCTTCTGGATGCCGCACACAAAAACGCCAGCTTGAGAAATCCGTTTCCAGGAAGAAGCAGCCCCAGACTCAGCCTCAGAATAGCAACCGCTTCAATAATTTCCACCAGCGTGATTATGATTTTGCGGAATATGAGAAACGTCTTTTAAATAATCAGTAACAGAACCTGGAAGGAGCGCTTTATGCCTTTACAGAATTTTCAATATGATACTATAATGAGAGAATACAGCCGCCGGCAGGCACAGAACCACCGTATTCTGGAGGAGCACACAGCCGAAGCCTACGGAAAGATCCCCCGTCTGAAAGAGATCGATGACGAGGTGGCAACTTTAAGTGCTGACAAAGTCCGTCGCCTTTTAAACGGCGAAGAAAAGGGAACTTCGGATCTGAAGGCAGCCATTCAGGAGCTTTCCGATGAACGGATCACCCTTCTTGTTGCAAACGGCTTTCCCGGAGACTATCTTGAGATGCCTTACACCTGCCCTGACTGTCAGGATACCGGCTATATCGGCAGCCGAAAATGCACCTGTTTTAAAAAAGCTGAGATCGAACTGCTTTATGCACAGTCCAATCTGAATGAAATTCTCGAAAAAGAGAATTTTGACAGCTTTTCATTTGACTATTATTCTGCTACAATAAAAAACGAAGCCACGGGACTGTCTGCCCTGGAAACAGCCAGACGGGCCTATGACACTGCACAGCGCTTTGTGCAGAACTTCGACCATAAATTTGAAAACCTGTTTTTATATGGTGATACCGGTGTGGGAAAAACCTTTCTTTCACACTGCATCGCCCGAGAGCTTCTCAGATCCACCCACTGTGTCCTGTACTTTTCCGCCTACGATCTTTTTGATATGATGGCTGCGAATTCTTTTTCTCGAAAAGATACCGGCACAGACGAGGAACTGATCTATGACTGTGATCTTCTGATCATTGATGACCTGGGAACGGAGCTTACCAACAGTTTCGTATCTTCACAGCTTTTTCTCTGTCTCAATGAGCGGATCATGCGCAGGAAATCCACGATCATTTCCACGAATCTGACGCTCAAAAATTTCTCGGATACCTATTCCGAGAGAACATTTTCCCGAATTGCCAGCAACTATCAGATGATATCGTTGATCGGGAAGGACATCCGTATACAGAAAATATTTTTAGGAGGAAATTAAAATGGCACAGGTAAATACAAAAGATTTTTCCACACTCCCGGTAGGAAGACTTGGACTGATTCCCCTTCAGAGCTGCAGCTCATTAGGCGCGAAGGTGAATGACTGGCTGGTCAAATGGCGTGCCGAAAGACAGTATCCTGGAATGGACTCCTTTGCATTCGAGGGATACAAGCGCGATTCTTACATTATTGACGCCAAGACTCCACGTTTCGGCTCCGGTGAGGGTAAATGCACCATCAACGAATCTGTCCGCGGTGATGATATCTACGTAATGGTAGATGTGACAAATTACAGCTTATCCTATCCAATCGGACCTTACACGAATCTTATGTCCCCGGATGATCATTTCCAGGATATGAAGCGTGTTATCGCCGCTGTAGGCGGAAAAGCCCGCAGAGTCAACGTGATCATGCCATATCTCTATGAGAGTCGCCAGGACAAACGTGTCGGAAGAGAGTCTCTTGACTGTGCCAATGCACTTCATGAGCTGATCGATATGGGTGTTGAGAATATCATCACCTTTGATGCACATGATTCCCGTGTACAGAATGCGACTCCTCTTCATGGTTTTGAGACTGTACAGCCATCCTACCAGTTCATCAAGGCTCTTCTTAATAATGAAAAGGGACTTCATATCGACAAGGATCATTTCATGACGATCAGCCCGGACGAAGGAAGCATGAACCGTGCGATCTATCTCGCCAATGTCCTCGGTGTTGATATGGGTATGTACTATAAACGTCTGGATTACTCAAGATATGTAAACGGCCGTCATCCGATCGCAGCATATGAATTCCTCGGACCAAAGATCGA